>Ga0209367_1008759_pt1 | contig 13799 bp, 7 predicted proteins | sample WorMetLIZISLAND2_FD_187412 | JGI IMG/M metagenome (GOLD analysis project Ga0209367, IMG submission 187412) | Marine gutless worms symbiont microbial communities from Max Planck institute for Marine Microbiology, Germany - Olavius geniculatus... ... | reverse complement strand
TCATGCTCCCGTGTTGCTTATTGCTGATACGATGAAAATTTCTCATCAATGAAGCAGATAAAATTCACCATCAAAGCAGAGTAACAAGGGACAGCACCAGTTGAGACAAGCAAGCCTGTATTCACGATGCATTATGACGTCAGCATTACATCACAACTAGCAAAGAATATTTAAATAACAGCCATATTTTGTCCATATATTTTGAATTAGCATTTCTTTAGCTACATCTAGTAAAAATTTCGTGTAAATTGATCATCATTTGAGTGAATTATGAAAGAAATAAAAAGGGTGCCCGTTTTTTTGAAACACAGTGTACTATCGCGCACCTATAGATTTGTTGGGCCTATATGATGGCTGGTAAAAATTTCATGTTCGTAAATTTTGTAAATTTTATGATTGTTGCAGATATGTTAATTGACCATGTTTTTCGAAATTTTTATTAATTTTTTTATAAATTTTAATTTAGTCATACGTTGGGAAAAAATCACCCAAGTACAGCGATTTCAAGCAGAGAGTGCCAGGCTTGCAAGGGGATAGACATATGTGACATTATTTAAATTTTTATCAGCCGTCTGCATTTTTACCCTCACATTGCTGTAAAAATACGCACCACGACAATAGTGACAGACGGCGCGTTGAAATTGGGCTAAGCCAGTGTGATATTCGTCGATTTTGGAGACATAATCGATGTCGACAACTAACTTGATTCTTTCACTACAGTTGTTACGTGCACAGTGCAAGAAGACTGCGGCTTAGTGCACGGAACGCGCGCTAATTTATAACATTCATATTTCACAAGGTAGTGTAGCGACAGTGTGGGTGCGATCTTCAACGACAGCCTTATCGCACAGCTTTATCGCACATTTTCCGCAAAGTCTACTGGTGCAGATAGTTTGAAAACCGTTTAACATGTAGACAGAGATATGGCCAAAAGTTTAATGCCATTTATTCTGATTTGCATTGTACAATGACAGCTGGACAAGGAGTGTTTTCACAATCTGCTGTTTGGAGACTACATGATTCCTGACCGCGACCCGGAGGAACGCATCTATGAGGAAGTAAAGTCGGTCGAGAGTTTTCATCAGGTGGTCGAGCAGTACTTGGAGGACTACAACAACGTACACAAGACTCACATGAACCTCGTCATCTTCAGGTGCAGCATCATCCGCTCTGTCTGTAACAAATATGTTTCCGACTTTGCGCCATCGTGAGTTATCTGTCTGTCGATCTATTGTAACGAACGATGTTGATCTGTCGTGGTTGGGTTGTTAAAAAGTAATTACACGAATAATTTGCTTGTGGTCTTCGGTCATTGCAGCCTTAATTTCGGTGATTTGTAGTCTTTGAAAACTTACCCAATTTTCGGTTGTAATGCATTCCCCGCTGTGGAACACATTTACTTACTTGTTACCAACTTACCTTTTGACGTCACTTGGTTGTGGTCATAAATAAACACATTGCGCGTTGTTTACAACGACAGTACGGCTCTTTCACATAAACTGGTGTTTGTCATGCCGCTGAATCGGAATAAGTCCAGACTGCTAGAAAAGTTCGAACGCAAATTTAATTTTTGTGTGTGTGTGTGTGGAGTTATTTAAAGCGCTTGTCTGAGATGCCGGATATTCTCCTGTTATTCGGTTTTCACGCGCGGCAGCAGAATGCTTCGCGCGTCTTAGCCATCGTCTAGGCGTCCGTCTGTCTGTCTGTCACACACGTGATCTGTATCAAAACGGTACAAGCTAGAATCACGAAATCTTTACTTTGGCTGCCGCAAGGACTCTAGTTTATCGTTTCAAAATTTCGTGCCCGTGGGTGCGGGTGTTTTCCTCGAACGAGGGCGTCAAAGAGGGGTACCCCCTAAAAAGACGTTATTTTGCCGTTATTGGCCCGTATAGTGTGAAAACGGTTGCGGATAGGTACAGACATACCACTTATCATAACAAGCACTGGTGACAGGCTTTTTAGATTTATCAACATCGATGACCTTGAACGACCTTGAGCCCGCAAAAACGGGTTTTTAGTGAAATTTTCGCAATTTTTGGATGCACCGCACATTTTAACACTGAATTGCGACGAAACGGCTGGAGATAGACCAAGACAACCTGCGTATGAAATTTTCAGCATTAAATGTAGATTTTAGCAGTCCAAGTCCCGACTCCCTAGGCTTAAGGAGGCCAGCGCAGGCGGGCGTCAAACACAGCTACCCCTCTAAAAAGTAATTATTTTACCGCAGTTATCTCATGTAGCGTGTAAACGGTTGCAGATAGGCACAGACATGCTGCTTATCATAACAAGCAATAGCGACAAGCTTTTTATTGGTGTGAACATCGATGCCCTTGAATGACCTTGAACTTTTAAAATAGGGGTTTTAGTGTTTTTTGCAATTTGTAACTGCGGCGTAGGTTTCAAGAGTGAATTGCGTCGAAATGAATAGAGATAGATCGCGACAACCTGAGAATAGGAACTGCTAAGGCTGTCGCGCGTCTCATGAGCTTTACTTGTGTTGTTTATCCGACTTTTAGTCTGTGTGTTGCCGTCATGTAGGGTGAATAAAGTTGAATATAAGTAGCTGTAGTTTGTGGTATAACGATTGTCAGGTACGTGTTGGAGCACTTGTCGCGTATAACTCGTGTCCTGCGTATCCCGGGTGGTCACGCGCTGCTGGTGGGAGTGGGCGGAAGCGGTAGACAGTCACTGACCAAGCTGGCAGCCGCTCTATCTTCACTGTCCGTCTTCCAGCCGGAGATTTCCAAGAACTACGGACTCAACGAGTGGAGAGAGGATCTGAAGGTAAGCGCGATTCCAACAGCTGTCTTCCACCAGAATTATGTAGGTGTTTTTCATCGTGCGTGATTTGGGACTGATATATTTTTTATTTCCTAAGTATATCGTGGTCGGTCTTTTGTCAGATGTTTTCGTTTTCTGTTGAACTCTTTTGGCCAAAAACATTTTTGAAACGGTCAGAATTGGTCAAAACTTTATCGGTAATTTTTTGTCACAGGTATTTTTAAAAATATTTTTTGTATATTTTTAAGAATAGCGTGGCCGTCCTCAAGTTTTTCCGTTCTTTGTTGTAGATTATAACAATTAAAACATCTGCAAAACATTTATATTTTTCATCTAACTCTGGCCTTACTCTCGCAGGTAAACATGAACTTACAACTTGTGCATTAAAACTTTTACGCTTTTAGAGACGCAGTGTAATACGGTTGCTTTGGTGTACAGGATGGGACAAAAAAGTGGCCTCCTAAAGTTTTTCGCTGTTTTGTATAAGGTTTTAGTAACTAAATATGTAACATGTTATACTAAAATTTTAAACGGTTGCTAAGAAAACAGCAAAAAACTTTAGGAGGCTACTTTTTGGCCCATCCTGTATATAGTAGATGTTTTACTTATTCAACTGCATAGAATCTGCTGAAGAACGCCGGATGCTTCAACAAGCCGACGATATTCCTGATTACTGACTCGCAGTTCAAAGAAGAAGTTTTTCTGGAGGATATCGACAGTATGCTGAACTCGTCAGAAGTTCCTAACCTCTTCGCCGGTGATGAAAAAGTTGAAGTTATCGAGGTATGTCCGGCTTGTCGATCACGATAGACCGTTGGAGGAATAAAAATTATAAAATACAGTATGATGCTGTATTTAATAATCAGGTTTAAACGACTAGATTATGTCAGTTTTACCCGCGCCGTGGAGACAAGTCCATGCTTATGTCGTTTCTCTGCAAAATTACTGGAAAACTTGCAAACGTCTATCCAGATTCACGAATTTCTATTTCTGAAAAAAAATCTTTTAACAGAAACATTTGAGCACGTGGGACCTGGCTGAAATTGGAAAATTGTCAAAAAGTTTCTTCTTGGCCAAAGATTCTCGTCCAAAATTGCATACTTTGGGACTAAAAACTTATATTTTGAAAACACTTGGTGGCAAAATTGAAATTGAAATTTTGAGCACCTATAATATTCTGTGGAAAATTTGCAGCTGTTTTTCGGAAAATGGCAACATTCTGCTCCACCTACTACTAGACTTTATCACCTCGTTGGCTTTACTACCATCCTTCGGAAGCCAGCTGCTGTCACACTCCATTGCCGCACTATCCAGCAGGAGATTGGCAATCATCTAGTCTCAGATTCTACTTTTATAACCCACCCACAACGCCGCCGCTGCCCATCTCGACCCCGTTTACATAGCACGCTTGACTGCAGACAAGAAAGAAAGAAGTGTACAACGGTTGGTGGCGTGGCGTAGTTGGTAACGCGTTTCGGCTGAAACGAAAGTTACTCTACGCCAGGCCCGGTTAGTACTGCGATGGGTGACTGCCTGCGGGCAGGTAGGTAAACCATCTCGTTGCGAAGCCTGCCAGCTAGGGCAACTTAACCTTCTACCCTCCGCCAGCCTGTGTCTGCAGGCTGCACACGGTGGCTGTGCGGCAGGTTGCTCTGGTTACTGACGAAAGCGCATTAGAGGCGTGCGCATGTTCGCGACGATGCACTATACAAATTGACGACCTTTTCCTTTACCTTTAACGATGATATTGCAGGCAATCCGTACGGCAGCGCACGAACACGCTCCGGACGGGTCGGAGCTGACGCCGCTCGAGCTGTTTGCATTCTTCGTCAGTCGATGTCGCAAGAACCTTCACGTCATCATCGCCTTCAGTCCCATCGGTGACGCTTTCCGTAACCACATCCGCCAGTATCCGTCGCTTATCAACTGCTGTTCCATCGACTGGTTCGACGTGAGTACTAGCAGGCTTGATCGCTTCTTATTGCAGCGCAGACAATTCCGCCTATTGCGACACATTTCTCTGAAATGCGGTCTGTCTGTCGTGTCGTCTGTCTGTCTGTCACAATCGTGCACCCCGCTAAAACCGTTCGACGCATTTAGATGTTGATTGGCAGGTACGAGGATCCAAGGACACACCCTGGCCCCAGGGGAAAATGAGATTTTTGGATCGAACTCTTTGCCAACACTTGCAGTTGCCTGTTTATGATCTACCAGATGGCAGCATCGATCAAGGTTTTCGCGTTTTCGGAATTATTTCGGTCTTTGTTCATTGTTTTCGCCGACATAGGACGTAATTTTTTCTTCTATTCATTTTATTCGCGCAATTGTTCATTCGTTGAATACGCCGTACGGGCAGCATAACTGTACAATAGAGTACAATACGATACAATACAATAAAAAATGTAAGGTTGAGACGAATAAATAACGTATTTTAAATACTTTTAAACTTTTTTTGGGGTCTTATTTGTTTGTTTTTCAGCAAGATTATTCAAAAAAGTATGAATGTTTACGGACGTAGGCCTACTGCTTAGCCGTTTGTACTTTATGTTTCTGTGCTTATTATATTTTTAATTTTAAAACCTATTTTTACCATTGATATGTTCTATGTATTGGTTTGTCGGTGGTTGATGTAGGCTTGGCCTGAAAATGCGCTCGAATTGGTCGCTCACAAATTCCTGGAAAACGTCGACATTGGCGAACGCGAAAAACAGGAAACGGTCAACATGTGCAAACAGTTTCATACCAGCGCCGCCGTGCTTTCCGAAGAGTCAGCATTTCGGGCATTTTTGAATAGATTTTTAGTTAATAGTCAACTCGTAGATTCTGAGTTTAATGCAGTGCTGAGTCGCACGCACGATGCAGAAAATTAATTGTTTTATACATACTGAATCTAGGTAACTTTTGTTCTTGTTATTTTTCGCATAATAGTTGGAACAATTGTCAGAATACTATAGCTTTGTGTTAGTACATATCGTCATGTTTTAACAACTAAAATAGAAATAGACTGTATGATTATCATTTATTACGAAATCGTGATTCTAAATACCGCAATCTAAATATCTACAGTAATGAGACCGAAAGTGCAATGCATGACAATGAATTACAGGAAAATATATGGCTTGAAAGCTTTGCGAAAGGTTGGAACATGCAGAACGATGGTTTCTGACGCGGGAAGGAATCTGGTGTTAGATGTTTGGACTGCATTCGCAGAAAGTGCGCTTTTCGAACTGAGTCCATGTTTCGATGACAAGAGCTGCGATGTATGTTCGTACGTACAAAGACGATTTCAAACAAAAAGCCCAGTTGTCGCTAGAGAGGGCCGACCGTGCGCGGGTGTCGGAAGGCCAGCAAATGACTTTCATGTCATCTGAAAGGCAATGTGCGACTTCCTATTAGTGACCAATAGCAATCTAGGCCCTATCTCGCACCGTTCTGCCACAATACATCCGTTACGGACAGACGACGGACGACTGACAGATAGACCATAAGGCAGATCGTTAAGCTTAGCAAACTAGTCGGCCAAAAATAGTTTCACTTCGTTGTCAGGTACCTGACTGTGCTCGGGCGGCACACGTACGTCACGCCGTCGTCTTACTTGGAACTGTTGTCCTCGTTCAAGCGACTTATCACACAAAAACAAGACTCGACGATGAAGGCAAAGAAAAGATACATCGTAGGGCTCGAGAAGCTCGCGTTCGCCTCGTCTCAGGTTAGTTAACAGATTGATCTTGAGGTGTGTGCAAAGAAAGTGAAATGAACTGGAATGAAATGAAATGTCGCTTTAGTTGCGTTGCGTGGATTGCATGTATTAAGCGAAAGAGCTGGCAATTAGCTCATATCGTTTAGTTCATTTTGCACAGTAGCTGAGTAGAGGATCTTGTCGAGTGTGGTAGACGTCGTGTCACGTTGAAATATTTTGAAGCTTCAAATTCGGGTCGTAAGACAGAACCAGCAGTCAATTACTTGCAGTAGCGTAGCCAATGGGGACTTAGGAGATCCAGGCCTACAGTCTCAATTTTGCTGTTAAAAATAGATATTAGGGGCTCAGAAAAATAACTGAAATTGTTGCCACCAGATCGCATAATTTAAGAATATAATGCGCCAAATTCGATTTTGGGTGGCGTTTCGCCTCAGACCCCGCTGAGAGAACTCACAGCTCTTTCCAGATTTCCTAGCTGGAATTTAGGGGCATTACTTCTAAGGGGAGAAAGGAAAAAGAAAGGGGAAAAGAAGGGAAAGGAAAAGGAAGAGAAAGGGAGGGGGAAAGGAGAGGGAAAGGCAGGCGAGCTTTTCCTTTAATTTACATTTCTGGATGGGTGACTGCCTGCGGGCAGGTAAATCATCTCGGTATGTAACCAACCGCCTAGGTCAACTCAGCCTTCCATTTTTTCGGGGTAGGTAAATCGAGTATTGATCTATCTTGCTGAGGTTAAGGCGGGGCACGTTCACCTGTGTTGGGTGGCAGGTAACAACACTCTGTGATTTCATATGGCAGGTGACGCTTCGTAAATGGGCTTTTATTAAGAGCTCTAACACCACTTTTTTACTTGTAGCATGTGTGTATGATGGTGTGGTCAGGTGTCGGACATGCAGCGTGAGTTGGAGGAGCTGCAACCGCAGCTGCTCAAGATGGCCGAGGAGAACGTCACGATGATGCAGTTCATCGACAGCCAGTCGCAGGAGATGGAGTACAACAGCCAGGTCGTCAGAGCCGAGGAGGTCGTTGCTAAGCGACAGGCGGCCGCGGCTCAAGCACTCAAGGACGAGTGCGAGGCTGAACTGGCTGAAGCTGTGCCAGCACTGGAGGCCGCCATCTCAGCTCTCAACACGCTCAAGGTATGTTACGTAACAAAAAATACTGGTAAAAGAAAAAGTAAAAAGTGACCCAAATTTTACAGTCGCTACTGCGTACACAGACAGCTCAAACAATGGCACAAACGCGCGTCCAAATACTACAGCGACTCACAGTAGTTTTGCAGTAAAATACAACGTATATCAATCATCATTCTGAACTTTACTGCTCTGCATTGCTTATTTCTTTTGTGGTTACTTTTGTTGATTTCAGTTGCTACATTTTGTCCGGTTTGTGTGTACTATGCAGCCTAGCCATGCTGCACAACCTTAAATCAAATCAAATCAAATCAAATCATTCATTTAGTCAAGCAAATACAAAGACATTGACAAAATGAATAATGAAAGAGCTTGAACAAGGGCACAAAGGGCTACAAGAGCCTCTTACGTGAACCCCAAAAAACATACAAATAAGACAACACAATAAAACCAAGTTAAAACACAACTGTAAACCGAGCCAAGTCAAAATCGTTTAGTCGAGCTTTAAACATTGAAGTTAAACATTGTTCACATTAAACATTGAACCCTAATCCTGACCTTTTTGAACTGAAATTTGGTGCATCGCGGTTACTCCTATCGCGGGGAACGTTCACAAGATGTTTGGGTATTTTACGCCCTTTTGTTCTCAAGTTACCGAGAGTCAGGGATAGACAGACATGCGGATAAGACGTAATGCGGCGTACGAAATCGGCCGCGTAATAGGACACGTTTATTCGCCTTAACGGCAGACAGAACAGACTGATACACAATATCACAATATACAAAGTAAAAAAGAGACAGAGATAGACAAATAGAAATAAAACCTACAGCCTACACACAAATCAATCGACTAAAAGCTTCACGTTCAACACATGTATGGCTATAGTGTTCATGAACTTTATATTTCAAAGCAGAAAAACTATCAGTGGTAGCAGATGAATACGTTTTCAATAAAGACATATAATACGGTTGCATTCTAAAACACATAAAAATATTTTTTAATGTACTGTTAGAGGACTGCCTCAAACTTCTCCAAAATTATAACGTTTGAAATGCAAGAGTATGCACCAAATCCATGCGTCCCAGACCTTTAATACAACATTTAACTGATAGGACATTTAACTCATTTAACTAATAGGACACGGAACATTTGCAAGACATGGTTGCAAAAGTATCGGGTCGCACATGTAACCAGGACTTACTGTGTGTTGTTTCAGCCTGCTGACATTACAATAGTCAAGTCCATGAAAAATCCTCCATTCGGCGTCAAGTTGGTGATGGCGGCCGTGTGTGTAATGAAAGGCATTGCGCCCGAGAAGATCGTCGACCCCATGGGCACTGGACAAAAGGTAGGTCATGTCCTTAATCTAGGACAACTTTTGTCAGCCGTAGGCGACATAGCGTTATCTTTAAGTCATCGCGGAAGGGGCCAGAACAAAGGAAAATGTTAAGTATCAAATGTTGAGGTAATGTAGTGCATTCTCGTAAAAATTTCCAATGCGCTGAAAATGTTACTGAGCAAAATGTTATTATCATTGATGACGAAAAACGGTAAACATATATTGTACTATGTATATATGTATTTCACAAAGTTCAGCAATCACATCCATGTACAGGCCTAGTATCGTAAATTTTTGTGCTTTGACGCTAATGGTTAGACGAATTTAAAGAATCCTCGCAAGTTAATCGATTGGTTTCGTGCTGGAGTGTAAAAGGTAAAGGTACCAAACCCCAACTGTGGCGTAGGCGGGGTGCTCATCTCCCTTTCTATGGCCGTTGAGCCCGTAGGTGGATAGACCACTGAGTCCTTGACGCATGGCCAGTGCGACGCCAGATCTACAGTTACCTTCCCAGCCTCGGGGCATCACCGCCCTTTGACCGGTACCAAATTATACTGCTTGGTGACAGAGGCACATGTGTGTGAACAACTTGCCTAAGGTCGTTACCCGGCAGTGTTCCGGTGCGGAGTCGAACCTGCGCCTCTGAGTGACCTCAGGATTACAAGTCCGGAACGTTACCGTTAGACTACCGAGCCTGGAGTGTGGTATCATTTAATATGTAACTTTTTTGGTTACTTACTCTGGACACGGCATACGGAGATGCCTCAGTCATCCATTGATGTGGGCCAACGATCAATCTAGCTTATCGGTATAATTTTCCTGCAGCTGAAGTGTACGCCGTGAAAACGTGTGCTTTATTTGTGTTGCGTACGTGTTCAACTGTTTATGTATGTTAAACACAGATTCTTGATTACTGGGGACCGTCGAAGAAGCTGCTGAGTGACATGAACTTTCTCAAAGATTTAAAAGATTACGACAAAGACAGTATACACGTCAGTAACCCGTTATTTTCTCACTTTCTTAAAAGTATCAAGCAATATTTGTAGCGCCAGTACTATGTAAAAACGTCGGTTAATATTATAAACTAAGTGCTAAGAACTAATATGAACATAATATTATTTTGCGTATAGTTCTTTGGTATTATGGGCACTATGTTAGTAGAATTTTGTGATATCATTTGTATGTCCACTGCAAATCCTAAGTTCCACACATACTGGCCGCCAGTCTGTTCATTCTGCTACCACCAACCGTCTGGCAGTGTTTCTGGTCAAGTTGACAACCGTCACCAACCAACCGGGCTTTCCCTGTTGTCGGTCTACAGACCCAGAACGACTTGCCGGACGATGTGACATCTGCCGACGAATCGTTGTCCACATTTTTTCAGCGGCTCGAAACGCATCTTTTTCACTGAATTCTTTTTCAGGCTATTTCCTGGACTGGACTCCTTTCAACCGTTTCTAGTGGATCTAGCAGTAGTTTATAACGATTAAACGACTTTGGAAATTTTGTACTCTGTATACTGACGTTGCAGCTCTTGCGTTGACATATTAAATGTTTTGTCTATTTTGGATTGCTATATTGCGAAGAGGAAACATAAATTTTTAGCGAGGTTTATCAACAGCCAGAACTTTCTTTGTACTCTGTTTTTAGAACTGCCGAGAAAGGTTTGAACGATAGGTTGCTGCGACTCTTGAATCAGTGACATTTTCTTTATTTTTTAGATTTGTTTAGTTAACTTTAGTTTAGCGTTAGTATTGAACGGCGATATAAAGATGTATTATTGTGTGTCGATGTGGCCGGTGACCAAAACGTGTTCATAAATTTTCTGGGTTATTATTCTGCAGAACTTGACATTATCGTGCTTAGATTATTATTGTAGGCTCAGGTAATCAAGATTCTGTTGGCAATGGCCATGTGACTGATGTTGTCATCATGGTAGTCATATATTGTGTATATACGTTTCTTTTTTACTTTCCCCTGTCCTCCAATAGACAGCATTATCACATTGATGTCTGTCTGGAGGATAACAGGGAAGATTGTTAGAACTACCATTATGTTAATTACATATGCACGCGTATATTGGAGTTCTTACAATGTTAGGTTTAGCTTTTTTGTATTTTGTGTTTTGTGTTTCTGAAAAGGTTTAACTTACTGTTCCATTATTATATGTTTATGTGCATTCCGCTTAGAAAGGCCGTCTCCGAAATGACCTATACTGTGTCGGGCGAGACGTTAAACCCTACTCACTTTCTTTTTTTACTGTTTCTTTAATTAATTTGTTGTTAACTTGCTAACAGCGATGGTGAATGAATATTTTCGTATTGCGCATGCGCTGCAGCCGGTGACAATGAGCAAGATTCGGAAGGAGTACATCACGAACCCAGACTTCGACCCGGCCAAGGTGGCGAACGCGTCGTCAGCAGCCGAGGGTCTGTGCAAGTGGGTGCTGGCGATGGAGATATACGACCGCGTCGCGAAGATCGTCGCGCCCAAGAAGGAACGAATGCAGCTGGCCGAAGCCGACCTCAGCAAGACTTTGGACCATCTGAGCAAGAAACGCAGCGAGCTGAAAACGATTGAAGAACGACTTCTGAACCTCAAGCAACAGTTTCAGGACATGACAGAAAAGAAGGAGAAACTCGAATTACAGGTTCGTCGTAGTGGAGAGCTGATTTTCGACTTGATTACTGTTTCTAATGGAGTCGAGTTTATTTCTGGTTCTGTCTGTAGACTCCATGCGGTGCAAAATTCGCACTTTCTACAGTTTTTTTAGTCTTATGTTCCTCCAAAAACAAACAATGAATGAAATGCAGAAGCGATAGATCTGGAGTTACGGGGCAGCTAAGTTATCTGTTTCGATGACTTTTGAAGCGTTCGTTTCTCTGAAAAAAATGCACTTCAATGTGCCGACCGCATGGAACTTGAATTTATAAAAAAAGTTGGAAAAGGTTTGGCACACCGTTTACTTTTACCGTTGTGAAAGTTCACACTAGTTTTTTGTGGCCTTTTTATTTTCGAGTTAGGAGCTTCTGTTAGGCAGACGAACAGACAGATGGACGGGCAAGAAATGTAATGGGTATAACAAGCGGTTTATATGTTTGAAGCAATTATGTTGGTTGGATGGTTCAAACAAAAGAGGACGGCCACACCGAGAATGGTCAGATGACATTGAGCAGTGATGTGGGGCAACCGTGCAGGAGTTAAGCCACGCTGCCCTAGATAGGCAGCAGTGGGCAGCGATAGTAACAATGGCGTCAGACACCAACGGGTGTTGAACCCACGGTTGTCGATGATGACGAATTATGTTGGTGGTGTTTTAGGTGAAGATCTGCGCGCAGAAATTAGTGCGTGCGGAGAAGCTGATAGGCGGGCTGGGGGGAGAGAAGGATCGTTGGAGTCAGGCGGCCAGCGACCTACAAGCCATCTATGACAACCTACTTGGTGACGTGCTCATATCCGCCGGAGTCATCGCCTACCTCGGTTCGTTCACTACAGCCTTCCGCGAGAAATGCACCACCTCCTGGGTCCGCCTCTGCAAGGTATTAAGTCCAAATGCATTCCTGTATTATTGTACGGTTTAGAAGTATGCCCACTGAATAAATCGCAGATCGCATCACTTGATTTTGTCACTAACCGCTTCTTTATGAAGCTTTTTAATACAAATAATATGGAAATTATAAAGGCTTGTCAAAGTTATTTTTCGTTTAAATTACCTAGTGTCCTCATTCCGATACCAGTAAACAAATTCACAACCAGAACTAATGCGATTTAAGATTTTTCAGGGTTTTTTTCCTGTTTGATATTGCTGTCTCTATTGGTTGCTTAACATGACAATTCTACGGGTTTAACTCTATATTGTTGTTTTTTTTTGTTTTTTTTGTTTAATTTTTGTCTACCAATGTTTTGTTTGGTAAAATAAAGATTATCATTAAAAGGCATTTTAGTAAAGGCATGTACAGAGCGACAACAATGAATTGAACTGAACGAAAATCAGCTGAACTGCACGGAGATTAGTGGCGTCGTTGGAAAGGGGGAAATTGCCTTCTCCTAAATTCTGAGCTGCTGGAAAATTTTTTTGGAATTTTTTTTGGTAAAAAATGTAAAATTCGGAGTTCAAATGTTTTAGTTTTAAAGAAATGTTAAGCAAAATGAAAATTTGGAGTTTTCACAATTTTTTTTGGTAAAAAATGACCTGTCAGTCGGAAAGTTGCAACTTTCTATCGCCCTACGGTCCACGACGTCCCTAAGAAGGTTGCAAATAGGAAGCTAGCGACAGGCCTAACGAGAGGTGGTAAATTCTAATCAGGCTTTGTTCTCAGTTAGTCACTGAATGCAACAGTGAAGGAATTATTAAATCTACTTCGCATGTTTTTGTCTCGTACTAAAAGTGACGTTTTTATGGCCGTATGTGTGCATACCGTCCTGTGTGGCGTGTTCTACATGGCGTAGCGTAGGTTTACATCCGACGCAGGAGAGGAGGCTACGCAAAAATATAAGGAAGATAGCAATAGCATGTTACAATAAATGTATCAAGCAATTTTTTGGTTTCTGTAGATTGGATAGTATGACTCAAATCTTGATTAGGTTGCATTTGTCTAGTTTAGACACGCTCTTACACAATGCTAGAATCTCGTTTGATAAACAGTGTTCTACCTCTAGTAATTGTCTTGTTCAGTACTTGTCTCAGCTTATGTCATATGCTGGTTTTTAATGCATTTCTTACTGTTCATACTACATTTTGTTTCTTTTATGTGTATTTCTTTTATGTGTGTGTTTTTGTGTTTTTATGTGTTGTTTGCTGTGTGTGTCAATGGTCCCTTGTGGACTGATTTTCAAATAAAT
>Ga0209367_1008758_pt1 | contig 13799 bp, 8 predicted proteins | sample WorMetLIZISLAND2_FD_187412 | JGI IMG/M metagenome (GOLD analysis project Ga0209367, IMG submission 187412) | Marine gutless worms symbiont microbial communities from Max Planck institute for Marine Microbiology, Germany - Olavius geniculatus... ... | reverse complement strand
TCAGCTTGTAAGGACGCCATATGCATAGCCCCATCTAAGGTTACCCAAATGATTTTTGCTGTTTTAGAGGACTGATATCATCACATCGTCCTTACACACAGTTGTAAACTGGTAAGTTTTTTACATGTATACACTTGTTAATGGCGACATGCAATGAGTGACACATCGAAAACAGCAAAAATCATAAAAAGGTAATATTATTCAACAGCACATTGACAGTTAGGCGATGTGATGGTGAATGATATCACCTTTTTATGATTTTTGCTGTTTTCGATGTGTCACTCATTGCATGTCGCCATTAACAAGTGTATAAACTGATGTTTTGTACATTTATAGGGCTTATGTACAACGTGATAGTGTCGGATAAAGATCGATATTAAGTCTATTGTCTCTATCCGCTTCGAAAATCCCCTTTGCCGAATATTATTCGTAAACAAAAAAAACTTTTAAAAGTATTACTGAATTATTACTGGTTTGCTTTAAAATGTTGTTTCCAGTGTAGTGTGCGTGAATTTGTTTTATTCGCCCGGGATGAATGACGTACGAAGATAAACAATAAACCACGTCGTATTGGCGAACTACGGGAACGTCGGCGCGCTGACCTTGCCGTGAATAGATTTGCATCTGATAATAAATAAAGGGTTTAAAATTAGCCCTCCAAAACTACATTACTCTTCACAAAAATGTAAAATTTCTTGATTAATTTTTAAACTAAAATAGCCTTTTAAAATCGCATTTCGTAATACGAAACATCTCGTGTTACGGTGCATATTGCAAGATCGTACTTGACAGAATGTTCTGAGAGCGATTTTTTCGGCCTATTGGCGCATCGTTGGCGATCGTAAACACGGGCGAGTTTTTCTCCGTCTGTAATATCTCCAACACCTAACAAGCCGCAGACATCCACAACTTCAAAACACTCTCCACAACAGGTTTTGCGGCATCCGTGATTCTTTCATACGGCTGAGGCTGGATCGGTTCAAAAATGCCACAAAATCACGGAACAGATATAACTCTGCAGAACGTTGATAAGCAGTGTGGTGTTATAATCTTTGCTGTTTTTGCTAAATTACATTGACGTTAGCATTGTGTAGATGTAGAAATAGCTATATACGGTAGTAACAAATGTAATAAAACAGCTGTGCATACAATGTTTGTATTAGCTTATATTCTATGATTATAAAACAGTGCCTCTTGTAGTTTGTTTGTTTTTATGACGTAAGTGGCATAATAAAAGTCGTGTATAAATTAGGCCTACATGTAACTACACAAAATCTAACACGTCCAAATTGTTACAAAGTTGATTTACTTCTATCTAATTTGAATATATTTCCATACAAATCACAGGCAAAAATAGACTAAATCACCCGTAATTATTATTTCATGAATATTAATATTTAGACACAATCGGGCACGTAAAATGACATTTTATGAGATATGGTGATCTATATGATTGCAAAGAAACGAGCAGTTCAACAGACGTTATATTGGAGCTGTAGTTTGGAGTTGTCGTCGGTGTGAATTGGATTGCAGAGCTGGTCGAAATCGAGATCAAACTGTGAGCACGGGTATACGACTCGGCCGAGAACGAGTGTCTCCAGAAGAGCGTGGTGAATGAACACATACTGCGACTGTATACATAGTGCAACAACAATCATCACAGACCACCCCATCAACCATGTCAATGACATGGTTTATGACCCAGTTCGCGGTCTCTGTCTATAACATGATGGGACCGCGCCAAGGTGATCGACGGAGAAAGCAACATGATGGACCAACGGTGGATCAGGGAAGCGATACACGCTAGGAAAAAACAAGACAAGTCGATGCACCGAGACGAAAGGTCCTGTCGACTTCCACACGTCTAGGATTGCTATACTGTTCGTCGTAGCGACACCTGGCGGACAGTCGTTCCGAAGAAGGCAGCAGCGGTTGCCAAAAACGTCAACAATAGTCAAGTTAAAGGTTGTATTGTCGATGAATTTGCATAACTTATGAGGTTTTCGTTTCAACCTATGAGTATATTCAAAGACAACAATCGCATATATCGCTATCTTTAATGTAGTCGTTGCAATAAGTGGACGGTTAGAAGGTAAATGAACAATTTTCCTTCCCCGTAAATTTTAACCTGTAGAAAAATTTTTATTTCAAAAATATACAATTTAGGGCTCAAGATCTCCCATTATAACTTTTTGCCTCACTGCGGTAAAATGTTGTACATATTGGTGACCATAACGAATAGAACGTTAAACTTGAGAAGTCGTTAATTCAACTCCAAGTCGGATTGCTATCAAGTGGTTACTACATGGATGGGTGACTGTCTGCGAACAGGTAAACTATCTCAATATATAACCAACCACCCAGGTCAACTTAGCTTCCGATTCCTCCGAGGCTCTGGGGTAAGTAAATCTAGTACCGATCTGCTTGGCTTGGGTTTACGCGGCGCGTGTTTAACTGTCCGATGGCAGGCAACAGTGTGTGATTTCATATGGCAGGTGACGCTTCGTAGTTTTGCGACAAATTACCATTAACAGCCATAAATGGCCTTTAACTATTTAGCATTCAAAGTGTGGTAGAGAGTGAAAGCATAAGTACGAATAAGCTATACTCACGAGTGTTTTGACCATGAACATTCGCTGGCGACGCAGGGAAGCAATACCGGAAGGAATATCGATCTGTCCTTCGTACAGCGCCTGGTTTATGAGAACGTCCAGTGCAATCAGTGTGCCAGTCCGACCCACTCCCGAGCTAGCACAATAATAATAGCCCAATTAGTAACCCTACGTCCTGAGTTGAAACAGTAATCCGCATCCAGGGTAACGCTCGTCCTGCCACATACAGTACGGCAAGTTGGCGACGTGAAATTGGTTGTCCATTGTGCTTTCCTGTAGATGTGATATATGCGCTGCAGCGCTGATGATGCGTCACCATGGTGACGACGTTTATATGACGTCACAGCTCTGCTGCGACTTAAAAGGTGTGGCTGCAAAATTTTGGAAAAAGTAAAATTTTCGCAAACGGACGACCCCTCGGCGATATCTGACCTAGCCTATAGCACGGCCACGTACGACATGGGTCTGCATGCAAAATTTCACTGCCGTACGTAGTGCCGTTTAGAAGTTATTGGCGGTCGCAACTCTCAATTATCATGTAGATACAAATAACAAATTTTAAACTCAATAAGAATAAAACAGTCTTCGATTAGAAAAAATAAACGATGATCATAAGAATTATTGTGACGATATTACCTGCAGTGCACAATGATCGGACCGGATTCTTCAAGCTGTTCGCCGAACACCAAGTCACGGAACTGCAGGAGAGACGTGCACGTCTCCGGCACATCTTTGTCACGCCACGCCGCGTACTGGAACTGAGTCACCGTTCTCGTCTCGGAACCCTTTAAGTTCAGGGACGACGAACGCCAAGCACAAAATCATCACATTTTTTGCACAGCATCAATACTACTAGTCAGCAGCTTAACAAATTACCAAAGTAATCTGATAAAGCGCGAAATCGCTCATCGCTGCTGACTCCTGGTGAATCATACGTAAGCAAGTGCAATTTTTTGATGAGGCCCTTAAATCTTTCTTTTCTTTAGTTACGAATCATAGACTCCCGTCCAATACAACGTGTTAGTGGATCCCGCAAATGTACCATATCAACAAAATGGCACGTAAGTCCTTCGAACGGTTTAGACCTAAGCACGGTGCAGAAATGTGACAAACGACAAACGATAGATGGACGATAGACAGACCACGCTACGGATCAGGCGATCCGTACCCGTACGCTACCCGATCAGGCGAAATGACTAGCAATAAAGCGATTTTGCCTAAAAATTAAGGCTTTCATTAGAAAATCCCATGCCATTCGAGTCGGATATTTGTCAGATTGGTTTTTACCAAAGCAGAGCATAGTGCATCCAATCGTAAGGGCTGCCAGGACTGCAAAGCGGTCGTAGTTTGGTGAAACCGAAGTAGGCCTATAGTTAACCAACTAATGCATAGCGTCCCAAATAAGAAACATCTATTTTGACGCTACATCACAAAATAGGGGCATAGGTCATGCAGTAATGGATTAATAGCAGATCGCTTTGCTAAGTACTCACAGTCACACTGTAGTTCAGATCACAACGCAACACAAGTGAAACATCTGCTAAACCTCACAGTATAGGTAGTAATTTGGAAATTTGTCGGCGTAAGCAGTTCATCGTATAACTTCGGGATAATCGCTCACCAGCGAAAAGATTTGAAATTGAAATAAAACAAAAAGCTACCAGAAATCTTAAACGTCCGCCGAGACCAGTGCTTCCACTGGCGAATAAAACAAACTATAGACTACAACTCATATACGCATTTATGAAAAAGTACCCGGATAAAATTGGACGAAAACTCACTCCCCCCCAAAAAAAGTTTCATCGACAACCGTCAAATCCAGATTGAACATCATTGTCTGTCCAACGCAATGCATAGCATTGGACAGAGTATAAAATCACCTGGGTGTCCGTGCGTCCATGCGTCCTTCCGTGCGTCCAACTTTTCTTAAGCTCTCTTCCTTCCACCTTTTCCTTCCCTTTCCCTTCCTTTTGCCCTTCCCTTTTTCCTTCTCCCTTTTCTTCCCTTTTTCCCGTTTCCCATTTTCTTTCCCTTTTACTTCCCCTTTTCCCTTTCTCCTTTTCTTTCCCTTTCCCCTTTTTCTTTTCCTTTCTTTATCCTCTTCCCCTTTTTCCTTTCCTCTTCCCCTTCCCCTTTCCCTTCTCTTTCCCACTACCCTCCTTTCTCCCTTCACTTCCCCCTCACCTTCTTCTTTCCCTTATCTTTTTTTCCCCTTCCACTTTCCTTACCTTTTTCCTTTCCCTCCCCCTTTCTTTTTCTCTTTCGTTTCTTCCTTCTTTTTTTCCGTGTCAACGTCCGTGCATTGAGGCGCCATATCTCCATAACGGTGCCAGATAGACGCATGGTCAATTGGTCACCATGGACCACTCATAGGAAGTCGAACCCCGGGAGTCAAATGGTCACGTGACCAATGACGTCACGTGACCCCATCAGATCAAGTTCGTGACCCCATTATCTTTGAGGCACCACATCTTCACAACGGTGCAAGATAGATGCATGGTGACGATGGAGCATTTATAGTAAAGCCCTTGTGACGAATCGAATGGTCTCGTGACTGAGAATGTTTATTGTTTAGTTAAAATAATAGAGAAGGATGAAAGGATTATTGCTACTGTACAACTTGAAATTAAACTGTTTGATTTTTTTTCTACCAGTCTAAACAGCTTACTGATTATATTCATACAAACATATACTGTAAACTATCGAAATGCATTGAACAGACTCCGTGTTCGTATGAACATTATCTTGTGTCCTTATACAACGGTCGCACGCACACTGCCTATCGCTAGCACTATCGTTGTATCTTCAGTGGTATAACAAGATGATTACTTCACCGGTACATTTAAGCAAACAATCAACACTGTCTGGAGTGCAGAAGTTTGTTTAACACTTACTTTGTTTCTTCTGACTGTGGTCAGACGTTAGCAAGTTAAAGATTTTCTGACCAGTGGCCACTGCGGAGTACATGGACAACAGGCACTTATCCCGCTTCAGACGATGGCTGATTTAACATAGTAAAAGAAACACAAAAAACAATTTCGGTACTCTGCTTCTAAAGAAGTTGCGTGATAGGTGAAGCGAACCTTTGTCAGTTGAAAAGTTCGACGGACGCAGTCTAGTTCGTCACGTTCAGATAGTTTCTGTACCTTGAGATCAGCGTACACTGTCTCTGCCAGATCCGGCCAGTAGCGACTGCACATCACCTTAAACACATTCATAATGGTCATTAGGACTTCATGTACTCGATAAGTCACAACAGACGTTATTATTTACCCAGTGACGGTGCCCAGCCAATAATGACTCCACATGATTTTCGAGCATGAACATTCTAAAAACATTTACCTGAGAATTTCACCTATGATACATGTATCCGAAATTACGTATCAGTTATAAGTGGATCTCTGAAAGTATGTACCAAAATTCCGAAACCCCAACATTATTTGAATGTCATCAGCCTACTACTAGTAGGAAACTTAAGAAGGAGGTTTTTATTAAAACATTTTACATCCTACGCTCCATACGCACCACGCAATTTCTGTCCTACAGAAGGCCAGAGATCTTACAAATACGCTCGGGTGCGTGTGTAAAAATCCAATCCGACAAATATACGACTTACGTCGTATTATGTGCAACGTAACGTAAAACGTAAAGTCCTTCCCGAGCCTTACGGCCCATAGGGCGGCGCTGATCTCCTTTTCCTAAGGCCCTTAGCCAGACACCAGTTTTTACACTGCGAGACCACAGATACGGGGCCAGCGTATCGCGCGGTGTGCCTGTTTACATCCCAGCGGTGAACCGGTACCAAATTATACTGCTTGGTGACAGAGGCACATGTGTGTAAACAACTTGCCTAAGGTCGTTACCCGGCAGTGTCCTGGTGCGGAGTCGAACCTGCGTCTCTGAGTTACCTCAGGATTATAAGTCCAACACTTTACCGTTAAACTACTGAGTATTATGTGTAGAATGTGCTAATTAAAACAGACTTCGTTCGCAACAACAAAAATTATAAAAACGTTTTTGCAAATGATTATGCGGTACATATACAGGGTGGGCCAAAAAAGTAAGCCATTGCACTTTGTCCATATCTTTGCTACATACTGATCAATTTTCACAATTTTTTTTGAGTGGACTAATTAATAATAATAATAAGTAATAATTTGCTACTCAGGGGCATGCACACCACACTTATTATGTCGCTACACTACCTTGTAAAATATAAATATCCAAAAACATACAATATCTGCAGATGGAAAAAAAAGATCTAATAGTAAATATTAAAACTATTCAACTTAATTTAAAATATGAGTTATACTTAGTGTCAAAAACATTGTAGGACATGTTAAACATTTTTTTCAAATATTTTGAACACTTTTACTGTCCACTAATTTTCAATGAACATTTATGGTGGTTGATGGCTGCAATTTTTGCTCAGTTAACTGCATGAGCATACAGAGCAGTGCATTTCAATTGTGCGGCCCTACTAACTGTGCACTATTTTTTGAAAGATGAAAACTTACACGTGAAGCTTTATGACACTAACTATAACTTGTATTTAACATTTTACTTAAATATTTTAAAAATTTACCACTCGACCTTATTACCATTTGCAGATATAGTACGTTTTTAGATATTTATATTTTACAAAGTAGTGTAACGACATAATAAATGTGATGTGCATACCACTGAGTAGCAAATTTCTTCCAGAGTCTATCAGAGTCTACTGGTGAAAGAAATTGTGAAAATTGATCAATATTTAGCGAAAATATGGAAAAAGTACAATAGCTTACTTTTATAGCCAACCCCGTAAACCGAAAAGCATAACATTTGCAGAATATCTTCGCGCAACTACGGACTTACCTTGCCGCTTTCTTCGAGGTCGGTCAGCATGACAATGCGGTCGGCATTCTGCTCCCAGACCATATACCAGAAGTCAACGAACGTCGCAGCGATCGGACCTAATACAACGATCAGTGGTTTACTGCGTTATACCCCGTTTACACGATGAAGCAAACGTGAAGCAAATATGAAGCAATGAAGCAAACGTATTCAATATACGTGCACGACGTATGCTCTAAGTTTGCTTCATGTTTGCTTCATCGTGTAAACGGGGTATTAAAAAGAAGCGAAGGGTGGGACTAAAAATTGCAATTTTTCGACTGGCAGCTGTGAATGTTCAACAGAAGAAATGTGGATATTAAAAATCTTAATTTTTTCGCGAATTTTTTTAAAAATCGTGGGCTTACATAGCCCCACTTGTAGATTTTTTTAAAAAAATTATCGACAAATAAAAAAAAATTTCTGACAAGTTACAAATTACTGGGCGGAGACAATGCCCCTTTCTTGCTACCCCGTTATCGACAACGACGCGTGACTTATTTCGACTAAATTACTGAATAATCTTACCGAACGTTATCGTGTTATAAATTGTTAAGTAATACACAAATGTACTCAACACTTCATCAAAAGTAGCATGAGATAAAAATACCCAGAACAGTAACTAGCTAACTAGGTAAACACCGTACAGAAAAATTTGTTTAGCATTTACGAAAGTGACTGCTCTAATGATTCAACATTTATGTTAAAAAATCTCTTGCTGGTTAACAAGCATACTATGCGTGCGAAACCAACCTTGTGTTGCGATGTACGCCATTTTCTGGTTGTAACCCTGCAACGAAACTTAGTCAAGTGCATTGCGCTTCTATTTTATGCACATTTTAAAGTAAAGAAAAAGATTTCAAACGCTTATTTGAGAAAATAAACGTGTTCTTTTCAAATTTGCAATTTTGAATAATCAACGATTGTGAAATCAAAAACTGACTACGACAACTATAAACTATCATTAAAATACCAGGGCGGTTACTCAAACAAAACGGTAGTAATTAAAAATCTCTGAAAATATTTTAAAAAAACATTATTAAATTTTAAACGACACACAGGAAAAGTTTTATCACAGCAAATTTTTAAAAAAATCCTATTAACTAAACAACATGCATCAACGTTGGTATTTTCTAACCTTGCTTATGCGTATTTCAAGATCAGAACTGATTAATACTCTAAAAGCAACTGGACTTCTTTACTACAATGGCAGAACCTACTCAACTCAAAGAAATAATGGACGACAAAATCAGACAAATTTGAGTAGCGATAACAATTGCTATGGCAAACTACCACAGCTTATTAAATGTTTATTTTTAGCGGAGATTCTAACACTCTTGACTGCTATCCGAATTCTGGTTGTTCTGCTGTCAATACGACTAATAGTTAATCAATAAAAATAAATTTAATTTTTTTCCTGTAATTGAAATAACGTCAGCGCTTCCTTATATAACAGTGTATATTTTTTTAAATTAACGTGTGTTAATACTTACGTCAATATATGATGCGTTAATGTAATCACTCTTGGTAGAAAAATTGAGTTTCACACGATTCTCGTCGTCTGCCAGCAACAACACAAAACAAATAAGGCCCTAAGGCCTATGGCAAACATACACCTTTATACACACGTTTTGGATTAATTTGAAGTTGTGCAGCAAGGAAAAGTAGCATTTGTTTCTGATGACCGCTATTTTCTGTTGAAGCAGCGCTGTAATAAATTTTCCAGAAAACACAAAATCAACAAGCATGCTAACGAAATCAGTTCGCAAAATACAGCAGAAAATAACTCATATGATTTACTTTTTGTAAACGAAAATATAACGAAATTATTGTATATATTATGTATGTAACTTACACGGCAGTACGTCGTTGTATCGATTTTTGTTGCTGTTTGCAGTCAGTTTTCCTTCGTTGCAACTTTTTATCTCCATACTCGGCAGAGACTGCGCCGCCAAATCACACACACGGTGCTTTGAAACGTTTCTACTCGTGTACACGGTGTATCGGAAAACGTGACTTACCCCAGACAGTATGCATTAAATAAAATAGCAAACGAAAAGTACAGCTCTATAGTCAAAAAATCGTTTACAGTTTAATTTATTGTAAATGACTGAAAAAAGTACACATCTTCACAATTTTAGCACGAATCATATACTGATTGTCGATGTTACTAAAGCATATAAAATTTACGTTTAAAATTTACGTATCACTGCGCTGAGTATTGTTGATGTAAATACGGCATTATCGAAAAAGCCGTTTTTTTCAGAACAAAGTGACAACATCTAATTAAATGTTTGTAAAAAAACAATGGGTCTATTGTTCACTCAGTGGTTTATCAAAGACACAAAAAACGTTTATCACTATCAGTACAAAAAAACAAACGCTACAGAAAAAGGTAAAGCGTAAAGTCCTCCCCAAGCTTTAAGTCCCATTGGGCAGCGATAATCTCTGTTTCCTTAATCTTGAGCATGCGAGACCACGGAAACGAGGCTAGTGCATCGCGCGGTGTGCCTGTTTATGTCCCAGCTTTTGCTGGTACTCACTGCGCTTATCCACGAAGGGATGGCCAGGCTGAGTTGACTTTAATGGCTGGTTACATGCCGGGATGGTGTACCTGCTTGCCGTTGGTCACCCATCCAAGTACTAACCGGACTTGGCGTTGAGTAACTTTGTTGAAGTGACAAACGACGTTACCAAGTAAGCCAAACCACCAGAGAAAGAAACAAAACACAATTTCAAAAATAAACTTAAACCCAAAGATGTATTAATATTTGAACAAAGTCGCAATGAAGCGCGGCGGCGTCTTACAGCAAACTCTGATTGGTAGACAGTCATGTTGGTCTGATGCCGTTGAACGTAGTTGAACAGGTTATCGACGAAGACCGGCCGACTCGTCAATTCCAACGGCATCTCGAATACATCATCTATAGCCATCAGTTCCAGGTCGTCCTCCTCCAGCCCCGCGTTCTCGTACGCATTACCTGTCCAGTGTCAAATTAATTCAATCACCACACCTGCTCAATCGACGAAAGTAGATTGTAGACGAACTCTCCTAACGAGTGCAAAGACGGTCTCGTTACAGTTACAGTTTTTTTAAAAATTGTTATAAAAATACAAAAAATAAACAGATTAAGAAAAATGTAACATTACAAATTTGTTAATCGCGACCAAATACGCAGGTTAGGTCAAATAAAGATGCCCACCGACCACCGTTCAGATGCATTTTTATATCAGCTTCGTCAGTTGCGTCAAAAAGCACGCAAAGTCTTTGCGTTACGTGCGTTGTGCTGGATAGAGACTAAGCTTTGTGGTTTTGGAAAATAAACTCTCTCTTTCTTTACGGTTTACATTTTTTTAGGTCTATACGCTACCGTATTGCCTAGTCTCTGAGGAGGTCGATGATCGCGAAGAATGCGTCCACGGGAACGGGAAGTGATTCAGCCAGGCTAACCGCTGCCGACCGTCTGCACATTCACACGTATGTGCAACAGCTTTAGTAGATAAACGAGAGAGCAAGCGAGTACGCAATACGAACTTATCCCACTTCAGACAGTGCTGTAACGCACTTAATCCACACTCTGATCGTTGTCGTTCGCTTTTTTACGCATGACTGCAGCCGTAAGTTATAAAAACAATACGCTTACTAGTGCGAGCTAAGTGTGGTTTAAAGCAATAGGAGTTTTCGTTCCACGCTGTAGCCGACCTTTGAAATTATTCTATAACCCGCAGCATAGTTGTCGAGTCGCATTTGATGACTTGGTGGTTTGTGGTACCGCTTAGTCAGTCGATCAATCAATCAGAACATTTGGTGGAAAATCTTGCTTCAATCGTGCACGGTTGCTAAATTATTAGTAGGATATCAACATTTAGTCATTCATATTTCCGTCGGACCTCCACTTCGAATTTTGTTTCAGCGCTAGGCCCACACACCATGCAGCCGCAATACGAATACTTAGTTTTCTTCGGGCTTCTTAAGCAGATAAAATGACGCGACACCATTATTTCGTAGACTGACCTTTAGTGTACGTATATAGCAGGTGGCGGTATACAATAGCGGTTCGTAGCACGAGGGACGCCTCGTGTGTGCGACTGCACGCTCTTTCGTGGCCGAGGGACCGGAGCCTCAGGAAGGTGGCGGGCTTGGTCAGGCCCAGACCATAATGGTCTAAAGGTGCCTACGGCACCAAAGCCCCGATGAAGCGCCGGCGTGCGTGGAGGGGACAGTGGCCACGAAAGAGCAGTTTTGCTTCATTTTGCTTCGTTGTATATTAACCCGCAGCACGAAGCAAATTAATTGTAGTAGATAGCGTACTCAACGCTCCATATGCACTGATTGTCCATTGAATGTTTGCGTTTCTGCGGTAAATTCTATGTTGCCACTTACTCGTAAGCATAAATGCTTATGAGAAACATTTTTTGACTAAATGTCTTTGACATCGCACATTAGATACCACAAATTTATTGTTGCAAATCCCGACAAAATTCGTATTATTTTCATTGCTGTAATGTTGTTCGTATTACTTACTATACGCCCAATTGGTTATGTATTAAATGAAGAAATTTAATACAACAGAGAAAAATAAACACAACTTACTGTTCGCCTTTGATCGCCATACGAATCTGTTCGGTCGTATCCTGCAAACACAGCAGTATACATGTAAGTCTAATAGATCGAAAATGAAAAGAAATAATCAGCTATATGTAAGGCAGTGGCATATCCATAATTTTGAAGTAAGGGCGGAGAGAGGCGGAAGGGCAAGAGGTGGAGTTTGAGAAGAATACTGTGCCGTGGCCCCTCCCCCCAAAATTTTTATCACTTTTACGCAAAATAATATTTTTTTTCGTTTTCGTGCAAAAAATTGTACTTGGTTACAAAATGCATACAGTTAATAGGGATCCGGTCCATGAATCCGCCAATAATGTAGGCAAAGCTCTGGGTTTTGAAATTGTCGTTTTCTGCTTAGTATGACTTGATCAAGAACCAATGAGTATAGACAACTATTCCACTCACTTAATTTTTGGTAAATTTGTTTAACACCAAGTTGTACAACAACTTGCACAACAAATCAAAAGTCGACAGCATAACGACAAGAAGTTGTGCGACAAAAGTCTTTAAAAGATGCACAAAAAATTAACAACGTTTTGACATAGGCTCTCAGCTGTTGTAAAGGTTATTGTACAAGTCGTTGGCCAACAACGTAATGAAAATGTTTATGACAATAACAGGATTAAACGTTTACTATACGTAATTACAAAATTATTGGTACGTCGACTTTTTTGTATATTCAGATTGACCCTTTTCCACCCAATGTGAATCTTGGTGCAGCGATTGATATAAACGAAAAATGGCTACCAGGGTAAAAAGAGCAAGAACGCGATGACTAGCAAGCCGACGGCGACTGAGGCACCGAGCGCGATGGCTCCAGAGTGTCTTTTAAGAGTTTGTTCAGCAGCTAACGAATCTTTCGTCGTCATCACTTTGTGCGTCGTCGACGACGACAACTCTGGTGACCTCACAGCTTTTCGTGCTGACGTCACGAAGTCTGTTGACGTCTTCGCGCCTGGCACTATTATTCTGCGCCGCCGTGGCGTCATGCGGCCGGCTGATGACGTCGCAGGGGTCACGGCAAGGTCAAGGTTAGATGTGTCGGTCGGTGGCGTCACGGCTGAGGTGAAAGACGCATTGAGGTGTTGTTGTGAAGCAGTTGTTAGAGTGGTAGACTGAGTGGCAAAGTGTAACAGCTGGCTGGCATTTTTCGTTGTACCTTCACGACACAGCAACCCGCAAAACGACTTTAATTTAACAAAAAAAGTTTGCGAAAATTTTTGATGGTTGTTCAGCTGTATTCACTTGCTCCTTTAGCAACTCTAAAAAATCTACTTCTCGGGCTTTTAATGTACTTTTTGGTCGTGTTGGCCGTGCCACTTCACCCCACGTCATTGTACAGCTGTTTAAAGCGAAATGTCTGCCGGCGTTATATTATGGCTTTGAAGCTTGTCCTGTTAACAAAACAGTGACTAAGTTTTTACAGTATGTAATTAACAGTTGTTTCAGCAAAATATTTCAGACTAGATCTGATGATGTTATTGCTGAATGTATGAATATGTTCAATTGTTTGCCTGTAGCTGATGCAATTTCTAGACGTAAAAAATTTTTTTTGTCTCGGTTCAGTCAAAGTAATAATTTTTTATGTTATCTGTGCGGTCTTGCTGCATTTTGAGTACTGATGGACATTATATTACATCTTTAAGTCTTAGTTAAGTTTTAGTTAAGTTTTATTATTTCTTTGCTGTTCATTTCTTGTCTACCGT
>Ga0209367_1008757_pt1 | contig 13799 bp, 6 predicted proteins | sample WorMetLIZISLAND2_FD_187412 | JGI IMG/M metagenome (GOLD analysis project Ga0209367, IMG submission 187412) | Marine gutless worms symbiont microbial communities from Max Planck institute for Marine Microbiology, Germany - Olavius geniculatus... ... | reverse complement strand
CTACAGCACAGACACCCCCCCTTCTTCGTCTTGCCACATATAAACCAGGACCAGGCCTTTGTTCTCTCTCTCTCTCTTCATCTGCTGACGGACGCGTTGTTCTTGCTGGTGTAACTCTGTCATCTCTGCTTTCCGTGCTGGTGCTGTACTGCCTCCTCGCCGACGTCGTCGGGGCTTTTGAACTGTGCTGAGACGAGCTGGTGTTGGAGTTGCTGAATACATTGAACTGCTTCCGTTTTCGCCGGGTACTTTTTGTATTTTTCTGCCCTTTAGTTTACTTTTCAAGGTCATTAGCTGTTCTCTTCTTCCCTTAAATTTTGGGTTGGGTTTTTCTGAATTTTTTTTTGCCAAATTCCATAGCAAACCTTCTTTTCGACAGCGGGCGAGGGTCTATTGCAGGCCCGGCCTGGAAATTAACCACAAGAATTTCACGTTACATTACTCTCTCACATCATGAAAACGAGGAAAAAGCGGGCGGCTCGGTTCCATTTGCAGTCAGAAGCACCCCAGGCCCCCTCAGGTAACCAGGAAGAGGCCTAGAAGGAGGTTTTACCCCTCATTCGGACCCGGGTCGCGCGTCTCTTCACTAATAACGAAGAAGCAACTTAGTAAACTATGTAAATGTTAATTTGTTAATTATTCCCTTGAGTAGGTTAACACAGTCACTACACTTGCCACTAGCGCTAGTTACGATAAACAGCATGTCTGTGCCTATCTGCAACTAATTTGAAGGTATAGACGAGCCAATAATGGTAAAATGGCCACTTTTTAAGAGGGTGGCCCTGTTTGTAGCCCGCCTGCACAGGCTTTCTTAAACTTAAGGAGTTGGGACTTTGACTGCTAAAATCAACGTTCAGTAGTAAAAATTTTGTATGCAAGTTGACTAGGTCTATTTTCAGCCATGTCGTCGCAATTCAGTTTTGAAATGTGCGCTGCAGTTAAAAAATCACTAAAAACTTTTATTTTGGAGATTTAAAGTCGTTCAATGTCATTGATGTTGACAACTTTAAAAAGCCTGCAACCGTTTTCACATCAAACGAGCCAATACCAAGAAAATGTTTTTCTAAGGGGGTGCCCTTTTGACTCACTCATTCAATTAGAACCCCTTCACCCAAGGGTAGGAAATTTTGTGACGAAAAACTAGAATTCTTGCCGCAACCAAGGTAAAGATTTCCTGATCCTAGCTCGCATCGTTTTAACACAATACTGCAATGTCACAGACAGACAGACAGACGGACACCTCGACGATTGCAATGACGCGTGAAGTATTTGTAATAAAATAATGACTATGGTGCGACATTTCTTATCTGTAAACAACATAGCACAACCGTAAGTCGGAAATTTAGGACGTCGGCGGTTCCGAGGACTACACTACTCAAAGGCGTTGCATGACGCGCGTGTAATAGCAACTGCCATATTTTTGTGTTTGACAAATTTATTAACCTAAGGTAGCGCACAGTTAGACCTCTGCCATATTTATTTACGCCGGACTAGACCACTTACGCTTGGTCGCAAAGAAGACTAACTTTGGTTTGCAGTTGCGTTCAAGTTAGCAAAAAATTGCAGTTAAACATGGCAACTATACTTGTTATTTTGTTGTGACGTTAGTCTGAGACTATCAGTAGACCGCGTCATGCATATAAGCTCAAGACAATATGCGCAAAATTTTCAGCATACTGTGAAACGCAGATTTTAAACGCTTGAGCTTTACACTGTAGATTCAAGGAATAAACGAATATGATGATGATGATACTGTACACGGAAACGTCAAAATGTGGGTGCTATTCCAAAACGCACTGCACGTTGTACATTAATTTTCGGGTGAATTATTGTATATTTTGCGTCAGGCTAAAACACAAATTTTAAAACTTAATTGCACCGAAATTGCATTTAACAAAGCTGTTGTGCTTTTTATGAGCTTTGCTCAGATCTCTGTTCTTTTATTACTGTTGGTACTATGTCGCATTTGATATTGTTCATAATAACGGTGTGTTTCAGCATTGGACGGCGAACGGGAAGGATTAATAATCGGTTCTGGTTTTTCAGCATCGGTTTAAGTGGCAATGACAGCGAACACATGAAAACACTGTCTACTTTGCTGAAAGACAACAGCCACACAAAGGCAAGCTAAACTCGATGCGCCATTTTTTCAATGAGCAACTATAACTTTAAGAGCTAATGCAAACAATTGCGTCGGTTATTCTTGTCGTAGCTAAAGCTGCCATCAATTTTGTTTTTTTACAAGTGTAAACTGCGCCGGTGTCACATTACAGAGTCTCCCCCATGACAGAGTCTCCGGCCGAAGACTCTGTCCCGGTATTACAAAGTCTCCCCCGCCATGCAAATGTCTCCCTTATGATAAAATCTCCCCCATGACAGAGTCTCCGTAGTCGGTGTGACAGAATCTTTCCCGTTACAGAGTCTCTCCCAGGCAATAAGCATCTTTGCAATGTGATGCAGCCGTGCTGCGGTGGCTGTGGTGTCAGAGTACAGAAAAGTCGCGATTGCATGGCAGCTTTGACATCTGACACGGCGGGGTTGTAGTAAAGATCAGACTACAGAGATGGATATCGCAAGCACGGACATTGTAAAGGATTATGCAATCCGCGTACAATTGTCGACTGCTTTCTGTGACCGCCGTATATATACCAGTGTCAAAGTCTGTCGACCGTGTTACGAGTCGACATCATGGAAGAAGAAGCGTGTAAGGAGTTGTTCGATTATTTAGCTAATAACACATATTCTAAAGGTTCGACTAAGAACAGTAAACGTAGACTACGTGAAAAAGCGAAAACGTTTTTTGTTCGTGACGACGCAGTGTTTCACAGAAGATGGAAAGAGAAAAAACAGCGCGTTGTCCGCCGCAGAGAAGTCGAAGAATTGCTGCAACAAATGCACTCGTCCGTTGTCGGCGGCGCCCACTTGGAAATAAATGCAACCCAGCAAAAGACGGCAGAGCGTTTCTGGTGGGCGACCATGAGCGAAGATATTCGTCAATGCGTCTGCACAGTCCTGTGAAGGGTAAGTTAACGTGATACATGCCAATACTGTTTGAATGTTAACTTACTTTGTAGTGATAGTGCTACGTTGATTTTGGTCTTGCTTATACGTGAAATATTTTACCGCTAAATGTTAGGCGTATATGCCGACACCGTTCGTTAAATGCGGGTGTAGACATGGGCAATGAATGACCGATATCAGTATTTTTTGCCTCAGATTTGAAGCTGAAATGTAGTTTAGTTACTTAACTTTTGAGGCGCCACCGCTATGCTGTATGCCTTTATAGTGGTACGTTGGTCGTCTGGCGTCCGTCCGTCTGTCTGTCTGTAATGGATGTGTTGTCGCTTGGTGCACAAGAAGTTAACCATTGTTCTGTTCACTAACAGCGCTACTGTGCATGTTGACAGCTGTTCCCGCGCAAATCCCAACACCCACGCGGAGAAAGCGGAGCTGCATCCGGCCAAAGTGTCAGCGCAAGTGTTCCATCGCTGGGGAATCGATCTTGTCGGCCCTCTCCAGCAGACAGAACGCGGCAACACTTATCTCATTACGGCCACAGACTACCTTACGAAGTAAGTTTGCAGCTTTCGCCATGACAATATGAATTTGCGACAGTGCTTTGCCTAATACTAACGATGATAATATTTATAATAAACACATTTATTTGTCCGCATAAAATAAAATTAGCAAGGACCAACGTAAATTAGCAAAAAGCGGAATTGCTGTGGCAAGTTCACCCGAATCGGCGTTCGTATTTGCAGCCGACTGTCAGATCTATTCTTGTTTACTGTACGAAGTTGACATATATTCAAGATTGAAATTTTGAACGATAAAATAAAACAATCTAGTTGATTTTGGGTAAAAAGACAAGAAAGGAAAATAAAATAATTTAAACAGCGAAAAACCCGCAAGAGCAAACTGACAGGCAAAAGTAAAACATTTGAATAAATTTAGAAAAAAATGGCCGAAAATAAAGTAAAATAATTTTTGACGAATAGTATTTACCTGGGATCCCTCATCAGTATGTAATTAGGTACGTAAGTAAGTATAACGTGCATGTACACAACGCACGCCGCAGTCTGTGTACGTCGTTGACTCAAAAAATGTGTAAACGTAGACTAAAAAAGAGCGTCATGAGTAAGCACCGTGCTTGTGCCTATATAGGTGGTGTGAGGTCGGTGCCATCAAAGACAAAACGGCCGAAAGCGTTCATGACTTTCTGATGAAACTCGTCTTCCGCTTTGGAGCGTGCACCATTCTGTTGCATGACCAGGTGCGTTACTGTTGGCTCCTGTCAAAATATTCTTGTTTCATTTCCAGTTTTTTTTCTGTTTTTCTATTGTATCTATCTGTTGTTAACGTTGTTTATTATTTTTTTAACAGATTTTATTTTTATTATCACTGTACTGTTATTCCTTCTGTATACGTTTGTTATATGTATGGTTCATTAACAAAATAAATTAATAAGAGTGTTATCTCTCAGTGATGACTGTGGCTTTTATTACAGCACAAAATCCCTTAGCTGCGAATGGTCTTATGCCGTCATGGACGTTACTTTATAGTTAACAAAATAGGACTATGCCGTATCAATGCAACGTGTGTAACTTTGATCCAATGTGGACATGCAGTTACATCACTAAGCTTGCTGCAGCGAATTTGCGAACAACACCGTAGACGATTTGTGTCGTGAGCTGAACATCACAGTCGCCATGACATCAGCTTACAATCCACAAAGCAATGGACTTACAGGTACGCCGTTAGTTATATCTTGACATTATTAAGCGCTCTTATTTTTGATCAGCGCAGCTTACGAGGTGATCGTATATTCGTGCGTATACAATGACAAGAAATTTGAGCTAATGCTCACGAGACGCGCGAGAACTAGTGTACGACTTCCTATTAGTGACCCCCTTCGAATTTATGGAAAAGCTTTACGGTTTCTAAAACTAGAGTCTTGCAGAGAGACGGACAGAATTGGGATGGCTAAAAGTCGCCTAAAAATCGTTGTACGCTGTTTTATCGAAGAGACCTATAACACGCGCGGGTTTTTCGCTCCTCCAGATCGTGCTGGTATTTTTGGAAGAGAGCCCGTCGTAACCACGTAGTAATACAGCGTCTTGTATGCTTTGTCTCTGTACTGGGGTTTTAGGCCAATGTCACTAATACAGATATCCTAATGCGGTGTGCGTGTGCTTTTGTACAGAGCGCTTCAACCAAACTCTAATAACCGCTCTGAGCAAGCTGGTGAACGAGAAAGCCGATGACTGGGACCAACATCTTGATGCAGTCGCGTTCGCCTACCGTGTTAAAGAGCAAGTTTCGGCTAAGATGTCACCATTTGAGCTGATGTACGGAGTCAAGGTGCGACTGCCAATGGAGCTACAGTTCGATCGACAGCAAGACGAAGACGCAGTGTACGACGACGAAGACGCTGTGGCTACCGCGATACTGGCACCGTTATCGATTTGCTGAAAACCACTCGCGCCGCTGCGAAGTCCAACATCGAAGCTGCCCAAGCGAAACAGAAGCGCCAGTATGATATCAAGCGTCAGAAACCGAGCTTCGGCGTAGGCGATCGCGTTCTACGTTATAACAGACGGCGCGATACCCGGAAAGGCGGGAAGCTGAATTTGCGTTACGACGGTCCGTACGTGGTAGCAGAAGTACTCGGCAAAGGCGTATATCGATTGACCACGCTTTCCGGGTCGCCGGTCAAGCTGTTGACGAACTCTCGGGACCTTAAACTCGCCCCCACTGACGATTACGCATCCCCGTCTTCCTCGCCGTCTGCGTCACCGTTAAAGTCGTCGACGGATTCGCCGCGAAAGAAACGCACGCGCCGTGGTCACAGTCCGTCTGTAGCCGACGACGATCCCTTCTGGGTGGTGCAGTTTAACCTCAAGGAAAGTGATCGGGAGGTGGTGCGACACGGCAAGTTAAACGATAAAATCATCGATGCCGTGAACACGATGGTGGCCGAGCACCTAGGATCACCAGCGCAGACAACGCTCATTGCTCAGAGTCCTACTGGCTTTGCTCCGTGCGACATTGACCGCCCGATGGTCGCGATCCTGCACGGCATCGAGCATTGGGTCACTGTTGCCTTGCGTGACAGAGACGTTTACTACGTCGACAGTCTGCGATCACATTAACCGCTGTCAAAGTACGTCATCCGTCAACTTCTGCAACTCTTTCGTGACAAGGTTGACGACGACGGTAAGCTGCGAGTGGCCATCGTGCCCAGTACGCCACACCCCAGTGGTGACGACTGTGGGGTTTATGCGGCAGCGTACGCTACCGAGCTGGCATTGAACAATGCAGCGGGCCTGCAGGCACCGTTCCATTCACAGCAGATGCGTGCCCATCTAGAGCGGTGCCTCGAGTCCGGGGAGCTCGAGCAGTTCCCGCGCGACGACACGCGACAGCACGGACGACGACGCAAGATCATCCGACTCGTCGTAGACGCGTCTGGTGTGGAAGTGCTTCAGTGACTCTGTAGCCTACTGCAACTTAGGCCACGCTGCTAACGACGCACATGACAATACTGACTCTGATTATAATGCTGATGTTGCTATGACTGTTGTTGATGATATATAAAGGATTATGATGATGCTGATAATAAAGATGGTGATAATGGTGAAAAAACGAATATGATGATATGCCAAAGTGCTTCTTAATTGCTTATTGCTAATAGTGATAATTACTACATATGCTCCTTAAACATTTCGTTTGACATAATAATGACATAATATTAACAGATAATCGAAAAGGAAAGAGTGTATGCTTAACTATTTCATTTTGCAAGCCACACTCGTGGAAGGGGAGACTCTGTCATGGGGGGAGAGAGTCTGTAATGCCTAACTATTTCATTTCGTAGCCAAACTCGTAAAAGGGAAGACTCTGACATGAGGGAGAAAGTCTGTAATTGCTAACTGTTTTATTTCGCAGGCCAAACTCATAGCGTATAAAAAAGGAGACTCTGTCATGGGGGAGAGAGTTTGTAATGGCGGGGGCGATTCTATAATGACGGGGGCGAATCTATAATAGGCTCTGTACCGGACAAAATTCCTCCCCCCGGAGGATCTTTACCGGTATCGATCCTCCGGAAGAGAATCTGTACCGGTGCAGATCCTCCGGGGGGGAGACATTTGAGGGGGGCGATCCTATAATACCACACCCGCCTTCTGTACCTCCACGTTTCCGCCAATTTTATTTACATTTTTTCTACGAGTCAAATTTTATCCCAACCGCGGAAAGTTTGTACCTTTCGTACAAAGGGGGCTTTGCATGTAAATGTGTTATTAAAACGATTTTTGTGTGAAAAGAGTACTCCTGAGTGAACACTTTTTATGTACACACGGTCGACAAATATTCGACTACAATGTTACCGTGAAACACAACGAAATATACACTAAAACAATACAACACATGCACGGACTTGCAATGCAGTTCCACCTTTACCCTTTTTATCGCCTTTACTGTGTGCCGTGGACTTAACAAAACAAAAGCGGACACCGGGGATGTTCGCCGCGTATCCCAATAAGCACACTACGTTGCTTCAACGTCGATACAACGTCCATATCCCGTCGCGACGTCGTCGACCTGGAATCGTATGTTGATGCAACGTTGTCTTAGCGACGTCGAAAATGCAACGTTGAATCGACGGTGAAATACTGAGTATTATCGACGGTGTGCGGTATCAATTTTAGTCGTCATCTAAAGGCATTTTGTGCACGTCAAACGTATAAAAACGGCGTTATAGGCCTACCAATTTTCGGGACCCACGGCCACGACATTATTTACCGTTTGCCTCAAGGACGATCGAGTCCGCATAGGTAACTGAGTTAGCATATTTAGTCTCGTATAAAAAATAAAGCATTGAATTGTGTGTAATTATAGCGACTGAACTCTGCGCTCGTTCGGTGACGTTGTATAAAACATTATTTACTTATTGAAGGTCAATTTGTGCTGCCTACGTCCGCTAATATTTGAGTTCGGTGTTTTCGATTTAGATTGGCAGGTACGATTCAGTATTTTGGGCGGAGTCGGAAATTTTGAAATATATTGTTATTTTGTTGATATATTTATTTATTTTGACCATTACTGAAATGCGCTGATGAATGTCACGCGGATACTGATTTAGAAATTGTTGTTGCCTCAGTTCTTTGTCTACCTGTATGCTAGACTTTTGTGGCTTTGGGTAAAGTACCGGTAATTTTTACCCCCGCCTTGGCTCGGTGTTATTTTCCGTCCGCACGGACGAAAATGTAAGCAAATCTGACGTCATTTTCCGTCCGCCATATATGGAACTGCATGCAAACATGTCCATGTAGCCTAATGTTTAAGCCTTTCAATCTATCCGAAATCTGAGCCGTGTATAACAAGGTTAATGTTCATGTGGATAAATAACCGCAAATTTCATGCTATGTTCCATCCTATTTCTTATCAAACGTGTTGCTTTTTAAGTGCATGCAAGTGCTTTGACGTTCACTTTCGTCTGTCACTCTGTCAGTCTGTCTGCAAACACTCCTATGGCCGCAATTTTGATTCGATTTTGATGAAATTTTGCACAGTGATTCGAAGCCGAAAAAGTAAGATTGAGTTTGTTTGGGATAAAAATCTGATAACTCCTTCCCCTATTTTACTTTAATTTTTTTTTTAAATTTGCCTTACGGCTTATGGAGACTTCAAAGCAGTATAACTTGGTCCCCGTAAAAAATAATTGTGCACTATGTTTACTTAACCCTCTATTTTTGGGGTTGGGCAATCTAACGGTGTTATTTAAATTTCTCCCTATCGACCACCGTTGCCACAGCAACCATTCAAAAATCGCAAAATTTTGCATTACAGCCATCGGAGATTACAAAGCGGTATAACTCCGTCCCCGTAAAAGATAGTTGCTCCCTGTTTGCACCTACCCCCTATTTTCGGGCCTGCGCTATCCGATGGTGTTATTAAAATTTTCCCCTGCCGATCCCCGATGCTATGACAACGAATTTTGGAACAAAATTGACTATAAATTGGCTCCTGCAAAAAATAATTGCACGCTGTTTGCACCTACCCCCTATTTTCGGGCCTCGGCTATGCAATGGTGTCATATAAATTTCTTCCTTGAAGACTCCTGTTGGCATGGCAACCGACCGTTTTTATTCAAAGACAAAATTGGCTGCAGGCTCACAAGAGCGTCAAACACTGAAACGCAGCTACTAGGCTATATAGCGTGGCAATGGGACAGATACCTCGTTTCACAGAAGGTATTTGTAGTTAATAATTAATGCTCTATATAATAATTGCTAATTTGTGACTAGTTAATGCACTAGTGGTTTAATAGACTCATGATTTATTATGAGTCTGCACAGGACCTATGGACATGCCTGTTTTTATCTACACAGACAGAATATAGTGTTCACTTAGCTTTACTTTTTGTCTGACCATGGGGTCATGGGTAATCTGCGGACCGACGGACCAGTGGACCGTGGACCGACCAACGGATATTTTGCAAACTAAAATTTAGCGGACCACAGCTGCGGACTACTAAATCGCAGATCATTCTGGGCGCAGTTGTTTCTGATCGATTAGATTTTTTTAGTGCGCACTTATTATTGCTGTTTAAAACTATTAGTGTTGCTGTCTTTTGTATTAATTGTTATGATTAGGATCACCGATCGGTGAAAATAAAAATAAAGGTTAAATCACCGATCGATGATCCTAATCACTTTGGTTGTTTAGCTAAGTTCTTATTTTATGTGCAATAAAAAGGAAAAATATTTTTGCCATTGAATCAAATTAAGAAGCTGACTCATAAGTAGGCTTGTGGACACAAAAGTACATACAAAAATAGTTTTTAAAATGTTACTTTGACAAAATGCTAAATTTTCGGTTGAAAACCGCAATTTTATAAAAATTTTATAAGAATAAAATTGAAGTTTTGAGCAGGCATAATGTTCTCTATCAAACAATTGCAATTTGTTGTTTCACTTACTTTTTACGCGCGAAAGCAGCTAACTGCTTTTAACGCGTCTTAGCCATCGCAATTCTGTCTGTCTGTCTGTCTGTCTGTCACATGGGTAGATCAGTCAAAAGCGGTGCAAGCTAGAGTCAACAAATTTTCACCGTCGGCTGCATGGAAGACTCTAGTTTCAGGAACCATAAAGCTTTTCCATAAATTCGAAGGGGGTCACCCCGAATGAGGGCGTTAAATGAAAGCTGGGTCGGCAAAATTTGCGATTTTTAGCCAATAAGTCGCTGTATTTCAGTAACGGTACGAGATAGGGCCTAGGTTAGTATTAATCACTAATAGGAAGTTGTACACTGGCTCTCGATTGGCGCCAAATTCAATGACCTTGAATAACCTTGAACGCCAAAATAAACTGTTTTATAGATTTTTTTGGCGATTTCGGGTTGCGACACAAGTCTGTATCATTCACAAGGTGGTGCCACGGAACTATCGTTAGGCAATCCAGATAGAGAATTTGGTATTTGTATATTAAGTTAGCGTGAACACCTTAATTTTCAGCTAAATTACTGAACCGAAACTGCTATAGGCTTTCGCGCGTCTCGTGAGCATTAGCTCAAATTTTTTGTTTAATCCATGATGATGTTAGTTAAAAACATACGGTACAATAGTACAGGATAAGCTGAACATTTCAAGCAGGAAAACTGCATAGCACACAAAATGAGATTAGGCCTAGTAACCATCAAAAATAGCTTGTATTTAAAATAACATTGCAAAGTAGTCTAAGTTCAGTTGGATTGCTTCGCAGTGATCACATGTCACACATAAACGTACCGTCTTAATAACCAACACAGTAATAGTGTAACCATCGACCACAACTCTCGAATTTGACCCACTTGTTTCCGACTGTCTCAGCAGGGCAGAATAATTCTAGTTTATAACTGATGAAAACTGTATGTGTTAAATTTTTCTGGCATATAATTGACTTGTGCTACAGGTGTGGTCTGAGCAGTTTGAATTAAACATAAGCAAGAGGAGAAAGGAGTTGTCCTCACTAATTGGATAAGAGACAGTATAGTTTTTTGGCCAAATATACATGATGCAACAAAGGCACTGGCACAGCGCCAGTCTTCCAGTGGCAAATGGCAACAATTCTTTCTGGTGAAAGATGTGTCTGGTGAGTTTCTACTATAAATTACTTTTTTCAGTAGTAGTGTGACATTTGTCGGACCATGTTGTACTTAAAGTCAGTTAGATTTATTTGCTATGAAGAAAAAAGTTTACTGTAGCATCAAAGTGCAGGAGCAGAACCACTTTGGAAATCTAGTGCAATGCTCTTAGAAGCTGGCGATAATATATGCAACATAACACCAATTTTTATGCATAATTTTGACCATAATTGGCGTTAAATTTTTAAGAGTTACATTGCAGGAGTCGGTATTTATGCCGATGCACTTTAGAACATAGTGTTGCCTGTTGTTAGACCATTTTTTTCGTATGTCTGTCTGTCTGTCTAGAACATCTGGAGCACTGCAAAAATGGTGATAAATAAACCTATAGTTACTATAGGAAACTTATAGGGAGTCATACTTGGGCTACTCAGGGAATCCATCTTTAACCCCATATGACCACCTTTTCTCCACATTGGGGGTCGGCAACCCTCAGTCAAAACTTGCATATAAAATTGCAGCCAAATGGTACCATATATATGCGTTGAAGGTTGAAGGTGGTGTATATAGCTCTGTATAGGAAACCCATATCAGAGCTACGGAGCATCGCCTGCCATATGAGTTCGTATTGGCAGCCTATGGGAACTTAACAGCTCCCTGCCGAACATTTGTGAGGTGAAAATTTTGTGACCGAAATTCTGTCACAATTTTACTGTGTTATTGAAAAACTACTGTTTTAATTTGCAGTATATTTTAATTTAATTGAATTTGTTTACTGCCTGGATTTTAATTATATGCAGGTGCTGGGCTTAGATTAGACCTGTACTGTTTCATCTTGATATTAAAGGGAACTAATTTTCCACATTTTCAGTGGTCAATCAACAACATCTTTTTATTAGTTATGGCCTTAGCATGCTTGCCTTGTTTCTTTGGCTTTTGTTTTGTTTTGTTTTTTGTATGAAAAGGAAAGGCTAGTGTGATGTTTTCAGTGCTGGTTTGTGCTGCAGAGAGTGCACTGACGACGTTCAGTGGAACAGAATCTGCAGTGATGTAGGCTGTGACAGCCTGTCATAAGTACGCTCCAGACAGAAAGGGAGGTGGTGGGAGGTCAACACAACGTGATTATGTGCAGTGTTTCGTGGCCAGGTGGAAGACTCATGGACTCTTCACTGATGTTATTTTCATGTGACTTGATGTCTGTTGCATAGTTTGTGTTGCAGTATAATTAGAGAATTATTGGCTTTTTACGTTCTGAATGGATGTTGATAAATTTTTTTATAAACACGCAATGCTTTGCAAGCACGGTTATGCTATGACAATTTCCTCCATCTGTGACACGTGCATTGAAATGCGTTTTTTTGCCAAACTTTGCATAGTTATAGAAACTTAGGTACTTGTTTGCTAAGCAATTTCTACCATAAGCGTAGCCAGGCTGCACTCTACAGCAATGCCTTCCAAGATGCACAAGTTGTGTCAAAATGTGCACCAAATTTTGTATGATGTTTTAGAAATGTTTCTTCTCTGTATGAAATTGCAAAATTTTCTAACTGGCTCCAGTGTGTTGATCTACCACCAGACTGGTGTGAACTGTGGTCTTTTGAGGACTGACTGCACCTTGGGACCTTTGCAGGGGCACCACCCCAATGCAGGTAAAGAATATGTAAAACATTTTGTACAGAATACAAATTATACCGTACCATTTCTGAAAAAAGGCTATGCCTTTTTTTCAGAAATGGTACGGTATGATTTGTAATGGTACAGAAATGGTACAAGGCCGCACCCCGTACCCAAGAAGTGCCTTTACCAAGACAAATTGCTGGCTATGCTTATGATTTTTAATACCAATTTTGCACAGCTGTAGCCCTCATTGGACGGACCTCGTCATTAAAAAATTTGTGGGGTGGCGGGTTGTTCTTTTTTAAAAAGTACGTAAACAAATAAATATGACTTAAGATTTGACGTAAGTTTCAAGCACAATTATCGTCAAAATTTTGCGCTGAAAACTGGTGATGAGACTTCGAAGGCTTAGAAGTAGGTGGTGGTGGATTTGAAAAAAAGCACAACTGCAATCATACTTAGACCTGTACTGAACACAGCTTATGGCGCAGCACTGTGTTTTTTTCTCTTTGTAGAATGCTAGCCTTGCATTTCTCTGTTTTGCAAGTAGCTTAATTTGTCCACTGTTTGTTTTATGTTTATGTGTTTATCTGGCTACTGTTCTCTGTTGGTTACCATAAACATTCTACACTGCAAAATTTCATTGAAAAATATTATTTCTTCGCAGAGTTTTCAATAGTTGAATATCAATAACAAAATATCTCCGTTACCAATATAATGTTAGTTACACAAGTAAACCCTTCTGATAGTGAACACTTGCGTAACTCCAACAAACTACAACTGATTCTAACGAAATTCTATGTCGACAGTGCGTCATCTGTTTGCAACCAAAATGCCAAATTTCGGTAAAATCTACCAAAGCAAACAATAGCAAAAACAACTTTTGTCAGATCATTTAGAACATTTCAGTTTCATGTCTTTGTGCCCAACTGAAGAGTTAAGATGGCGGACAGGTCAGTCGCGTTTACGCTAGCTCTCTGTTTTTGGTAAATTTTCATGGTTTACGTTGGATTTCTGTCAGCATTTCACGCATCTTTAGTTGCATCTCGGTTAGCACT
>Ga0209367_1008756_pt1 | contig 13800 bp, 7 predicted proteins | sample WorMetLIZISLAND2_FD_187412 | JGI IMG/M metagenome (GOLD analysis project Ga0209367, IMG submission 187412) | Marine gutless worms symbiont microbial communities from Max Planck institute for Marine Microbiology, Germany - Olavius geniculatus... ... | reverse complement strand
ACACCAGGGTCTTTATCTTTCTGCTGTCGTTCATTCTGCAGATATGGCCGAAGAGGCGCAACTTTCTCTGTATCACTTTCTGCAGTAGGGTTTCTGCCAATTGAATCTTTCTGTACAATTCTTCATGTTGATGGTCAATTATAAACCATCTGCTTTCCACGACCATGAAGACACTGAACCTTTTTGATCTTTAGGGGTCACGTGACGTCATCGGTCACGTGACCATTGGACTCGGCATATGTGGTTTCCTATTGGTAGTCCATTGGTGCACCGTTACGGAGATATAAAGCCTCAAAGTTGCATTTGCCCATTCTAAAGTTCACTGCGCATGCTCCATGTCACGTGACCTGTAGGCAGGGGGTCCAAAATGACCACATATTTGGAATTCCCGAGGCCATATTGTCTATTCACTATACAACTTTTATGGGCCTGCGATGACGATTATGAACTGTTTATAGGTGAAATTTTTATACAGGAGCATTTTTGGCCGAAAATAAGTCTGTTTTTGGGCCCAATTTTTGACTTTTGGGGATTTTTTGGGGGGTTAGATATTAAGTTCAAATTTTAGTTCCCAAAAAGGTTTGACCCTTGCGTGAGGCCTCATCGTCTGAGCCGTCGCGCGTGAAAATCCGCCGGGCGGTCAGACCTGTAGGTTGGTCAAAAAAGCACTATATACTAGAAAAATTTTCGTTATATTTCACCCATTTGCCGAGAAGCCCCCAGTGGACGTTTTTGCATGAAATTTTGCACAGGGGTCGTCTCGCAGATGTAATCATCTGTTTTAAATTTTGTCAATCGGTTGAGGGGTTTCGGATCTGTGCGGGGTTGAATTTTGCCATTCTCCATTGACTTAGCCTGTCGCCATTAACACAGGGCTGCACTACCGTGTGCCTGTGATCAGTGAGTCTGCTGCTAAACTGAGTAATAAATAAACTTACTTGCGAAGTGTGACCCAGATTACTGCAATATTTGTTAGCCAAACTTTTCTTGTTACTGCCAGTGGAATGGAACTGGTAAACTATTTGAATCGAGCAGTTAAGTGAATGTGATTAACTGGAGTACATGTATGCATGTGAGTAGCAATAGAAGGCAGTGCATACAGATTAATCAGCTGAAATTTGATCGGCAGTTTGTAGCAGTTGTATTTAAGCGGTATTTTTCATTACTCATCACCATTGAGTCATTCACTGAATGGTAGAACAGCAGTTTGAAGACAGTTATCAGCTGAGTTGAGTGATAATAAAATGGGATCGCATAGAACTACCAAGAACCAAGCTGGCAAGGACAGCTAATGGTGACCATCAAGTAGACTTTGTGGAAAAAATTAACATGTAGCGCTTACAACATTATTGAATGTATTTTTATATGTGGCTGTGCCAATGATGAGTTGTGCTCGACTTGATAAGAGATATGAGGGTTTTGACCTAATGAGTCTGAGGCACATGGAATGAGTAAGCGTTTAACGGCATTAACGCATGCATTAACACATTAATTGATGTATGCTTGATTTTATGTTGCACATTTTCATTATCTTGTACCAAACATGAAATCCACCGATTCATATTTGGATTCTATTTATTTGATTAGCCTGTCATCTGAATATTATTACATTAGTGATGGAACAGCAGTAAAATAAGTTTAATTGATTAAATATTATTTGAACCTCAAATAGCCGCAGAATAACAGAATCTTGGAACTCTTGCTTCACAGAATTTATGTAGGTGCATTAATTTTTTAATGCTCGTTAATTCTTTAATGCGTCGAGTTAATGCGCTAATTCGACAGCTCTAAATGCAATAGTTATCTTTTTAGTGCTCCTTATTTTGTCCACATCCTACCAACTTCCAACACGAGATGGGAGTTAATGGGCTTGCAGTGGAATGTGATAATGGGTGCTTTCATTTTGCTTGAAGACATTTTACGTCAGGTGGTGAGCACATTTGCATGTTGTACAGTGCACGTGAAACATACGGTCTGCCTCTTTCTATTACTACCTGTGATATTTGGCGTCATTTGTGCAGATGAACAAAAATGGATGAAACAATATAATGCATGCGATTATGCGTACAGATGTTAGATGTTGTTGTGCCATGGACCACATATTTTACTACTGCTGTAATTGTGCAGTGATTCAGAGACTGATCTAAGTTGTTTTTGTGGTAAACTGATAATGCGATGTGCCAGTATATTAAATGTATGCAAAACAGTGAATGCCTTGCATCATTCCATTGCCAATCATAGTCAGCATTGAGTTCCCAGCAAATTAAGCTGACCATGCGTAGATTGTTCAGTGCTCGTGTGGTGGCATGCGCTGGGTACAGTAAGTCCTTGCTGTGTGTATGACTACTGAGACGATCGTATCAGTTAGCCAAAGAAATGCAAGGAACATAACAGTTTTAAGTCAGCAGGCCCTCCATTCTTCCTGAAGTCTGACTTTTTAGATTTTAATTTAATGCTTCATATTTCTATGTTTTTGTTACTGGATCAACAAGTTGGATAACGTGAATTTTGAGGGTTTTTGGTCTCTTGAAGCAATTTATAGAGTGGTAGTCCTGAGTGATTAATATTGATATTCATGAAACGTTAAGTAGCAGTTTGAGTAACCCATGCAGTGTTTGTTAGGTTGATCACAGAGAGTCAGGTGAATCCCTATGGCTGTGGTTGCCTGTGGACGTTGTCGTGAATGTTCGGCAGATGGTTCAGCTTTGATTTCAGAGGTTGTGAAATGAACCAGTGCTGAAGATGCCTTCGACTGACGACCTGGTGTGACGGGTTTTGCTGTGAGTATTGCTATCTAGTGTGCTATTCGTGTGAAGTCAGTACCTCTCAGATCAAAGCAGAGTAAGCTTGGTTGTGCTTACTGCTGGCAGTTTGGTGAGGTAGATCAAAGCTGCATAAAGTGCACTGTCTTCGGCGTTGGTCAGCCTCATTGGGCCAACTCTGTCCTCTAAAGTCCACTACATCCTATCAGAAGTAACAAGCATTGATGTCTGTTCATAATATGTACCCATCTATCTAGCTATATATGTACACACTTAGTACCTGCGCTTCGTTTTGCTTGCGAATTTCTGTTTTCCTGTGCCTTTTTGTTTTCTAGTTAAAGCGTGTGCAGATGGACTGATGTGGAATGTTGAAACCTCAAACATTATACATTGTTCAACTGAAATCACCTTTAATTTTTATGTTGGCTTTATCGCACTGAAGATGGATTAAGATCATAGATGTAAAAATACGTTTTTTTACAATTTGTATTCTTGCCATGTTCTGTAATTTTTTAAAACATTTTTTTATTTTCTCAACTTTTTCATTTAAAAACGTGTTCAGTAAATCCTGCCAAGAACGTTGAGAAGCACTTTTAAAGCCACAGAATCGAATTAGTAGGGCATGTTGATGGTAGTTTGTTTAGTTGGTCTAGTTATATTTATAGTTTTTTTATACAACGTACGGTTTTAAGCAAGAAGTTGAGCATATTAGGCTAACGTTTTTGTCAACGTTTTTTATTTGTGCCACATTTTAAAATTTTTCTAGAATATTTTTTTACATCTATGATTAAGATAATGCATGTAATATAGAGTAGTCAGCACTTACTCAGTAGCTGTCTAAATGGGCCACCAATTTTCCGGTTAGAGGTTGGGTGATGGGATGGCGTATAATATCTTAGAACTGGGCTTGTCTCTCTAGTTTCCTTAGTTTTGCATGCTGTGCATCTACGAGGTGGTAATGTGTAGTGTAGCACTAATTATGTTGATGTTAGCAACGTGTTGGAAACGAACTTGTAGAAATATATAGTAATTGTGCTGTGTTTGTTCGCAAGATTACAAGAGCAGTGATAGATTGATATCTGTGACTGCTGTGATGTGATTTTATATCCGTGTTTCAACTGATTGCTTGTGATTAACAACTTACCGATCTGAGCAGTCCGTTTTTAGGTCTTCCTGTAATTGAATATGTTAATAATTCATTTATTGCTAAATTTGTTTATATTTTGGATTGTAATGAAATAGTATGGTCCAGGCACTGAATGAGCTTTTTAGCATGAGCTTATTTGTATTGCAAATAATCGGCAGAAGTAGGAATTCTTCGGAGGTTTTCAGAGTATTTTGTATTTTTTCGTGCACAGTGCACATTAGTTGTATATATAGTAGTTCATAGAATAGTTTTGTAACATACTATGGTATAGCTGGTGTGAGCTGATCTGTAGGTGTGGCTGATGTCTTGCTACTCATTGGATCTGCGCTGTGTGGCTTAATGACTCTCAGGCCATGGCGCAGCAAGCTGGGTGGCGTGATATATGTAACAAAATTGATTTTGACTTTGATGCTTTGGAATCGGTGCGAAGAGGAACAGGACTGGCTAGCTCCCAGCAGAATTATGAAGACTTAACCACTGGGCGTGTTTGGTGATCTGTTGTGACCATCACTAAGCCAGCAAAGTGTACTGTCTTGGACATTGTTGCAACGTACTCAGTTCGAGTTCCAGATCTGTTTTGTTTGAAATGCATATAATATATTTTTTTGCTTTTGAGAAAGTGTACGTCAGGATACTAACCCTTACTTTAACCATGACAGCTTTTGTTGACACCACTTGACATTTTACAGTTCTGCATTTTTTAAACAATGTAGCAGCTGGGTGGCAGCAGAATGGCGACTGTGGAGATGTACTAGGACGGCTAACGTTTTTTACTTGTTTGGGTAGTCTTCTAATTGCAATGCAGATGACATTGACTTGTGATCATTTGAAGTGCATGTAAAATTGAATGTAGCAGTAATTAGTTTTGAATTGGTGTAGATGTACATTGTACAAGGTTTACATTGTGCATACAGCGTCTAGTAGAAAATTGTTTTGGGCATTTTACATGTTTGAACTTACTTTTTACATTTGTTTCCATTTGCTGTTCTACAGTATTTAAACAGTTGTTGCTGAACATTATTACCATTTTGCATTATTTGACTCATTAGTAGGAAGTTGATGGGCATCTTTATTTCTGCTAAGATGTAGGTTGTATATACAGCACCGTATGTTGAATGAGCCATTTCCAATGTAAAGCTTAGTTAGCTTGTTTGATGTTTGGGCTTTATAACTCCATCCTGTTGAGACTGCACAAAACATGTACTTTTCTTGCAGTTTTGTGCCTATTTGTAAGACTGGTTATGTGTTGGGAAATCAACATTTGGACTGTACTGGTATATGTTACCCGGTACTAAAATCCTTACTGACAGAAGGACCACATCTCGGTACCACAACTCTGCCTTGTCTGAGGTACTCAAGTCACAATCAGGGATTTGCAATAAATGAAATTACCATGTGCAGTAATTCACTACATAATTTAGGCTGCACACTGTACACAGTGATTTGTATCTTGTGATGGATTGTTTTGGAATTTGGTATAATTTGTAATGAAATTACATTGTGGGGTAATTTGTGATTGCTTTTCAGAATCAAGTTATTTTCCGATTTCCTGTACTCCATTGACATAATAGTTGACATGACTCATCTGTAGCCTGTGCCTAATTAGAAACTTGGTGCAGCATAGGTTGTTTAATCATGGTTCCTGCTACTCTGCAGAATTCATTTTCCCAGACTTTCCAGGACAAAATGAATCGTTTTCCGTGACTTAATTTATTCACATGAAATACTAGTGTTGGCTTTTCAATCACTTGCAATTGCACTAGAAACAAAGGCAGCGGAACAAATTTTAAAGGAACAGTTCAAAATTTTTTCTGCATCTTTGTTAACTTTTGCACCCTGGTACTTTGATTTTCCCTGACTTTCCCTGACCCTCTTATTTTCCCCGACTTTGAAATGTAAAATTCCCCGACTTTTTCAGATTTTCTGAGTTTTCCCTGATTTCCCCTGACCGTGGGAACCATGTTTATGCTTGTTGGTGCTATATTATATGATTGGCCATTTAGATGTTTTCTCTGTTCACTGCTGACTACACCAACGGGTAACTACTTTCTGTACCATGGACCATTCGTACCATCACTGATTTACTTGTTGCCTTTTATGACTTGTGGCTTGTATTTAGCAACCAGAATCTAACCCAAAATTGCCCTCGACAACGCATGATACTGCAGTTGCAGCAGTATTCTATTTTTTTTAGCTGGCAAGTTAATAAATTTGATGCTGTAAGTCAAATGTGATTTTTTTCAAAAATTAAATTATTTAACCCTGGAGGCACAACTACGCTTGCAAGGTTACTTCAAAGCTGCTGCTTTCATTTGCTGAACTACACGGCATGAATGGTACAAGAAGTCCATAATTCCAACCAATGCACCTAAACAAGAGTAATTTATAATTTAATGTAATTACTACAGACAAGGCAGTTGTACTTAATTATTTGCTTATATTCTTGCCAGTGAACTTAATTGCCTTTTGCAGTTTTTGCATCCTTGACTGCAGTGAAATGTTGTGTATTTTAAGATCATCCTGTTCTTCATGATGCTGTTAAAGATGGTATACTGTTAAATAACATCAGTGTGGATGACCAAAGCCTAAAGAAAAATTGGAACAACATGTCAGCTGTGCTTTTAATATCAGTATTGGTCTGTCAGTATCGAGCACTCAGTCTTGTGTGGAATGTTCAAGAAGAACTGAGAAGATTTGGTTGGAAATTGTGATTGCAATCCCGGGATTTATTGAGAATTCAATCCCTGAGTCCGGGGTTGAGAAATTTGTAATTCCATTTTGGGATTAAGCTTAAAAATTGGTCGTCATTTTGGTATTCCCAGTTGACTTATTTTATGCACACAGGGCCCCTACGGAAAGCATCTGAACTGCGTAGAGTAACAGTAACTGTCAAAATACAAATTTACGGCGACAGCACAAAGTAGTACTCTAGCACTCATAAGATATTTTAATCACCATCATCAGACAGCTAAAATTCTCATTTCTGTCATTTAACACGTGGAAAAGTACAATTTCAGCTAATTTATGAGATGCCGCCAATCCCGGGATTCTGGATTGGCGAAAATGGCCGGGATCCCGGGACTGCAATCCCTACTTGGAAATTATAACATGACATAAGACTGTATGTGAATAAAATGATGAAAAATGTCCTCAATGTATCGTACCATCACCTGACATATTTACTGTGAAATTGCTAGGCAGAACACCAGATGTCTTAACATCAGCAAAGAGAACAAAACATTCACAGCCATAAACTACACAAAAGCCGTGTAACTGACTAAGAATGCATGTGGAACATAAGCAACATCAATACAATAACAGCACGTATACAAGATACACACACATAGCTTAACTCCAAATTACGCCCATTGCAAAAAAAGTAAAAATGCAGTAAAGCAAGCATTTTTATTTTCACAAAAAGTGGTAGACTAATCATTTGGACCTCGGCTAATGAAGCTTTGTCAAGCAGAGTTCTAATAAAAGCATGATTACATGTGATTGCAGTGCATATACGAGTTAACGAATGCAATGAAAGAAAGCACGATTGAAATTGGATAACAGCTAGAACTATACAACTTGTAGAGGAATACACTGTATCGTAAAATGGTTATTGGCACAATTCATGTAACTCATACAGTACACCTTTACCAGTTACTGAAATTATCTGCAGTGTAAAATGAATTTCTTCTTAAATAACGATAATACTGTGACCGTAGGGTGAGAAAGTTGTTAATATATGCTGCTTCGAAGCTTTGTGAGCACCTTATATTATAGGAAACTGAACTAAGGTATCATAATACAGGGTGGGCCAAAAAATGACTTGACTTGTTTTTGTCAGAACTTCGTCAAATGTCCGCCAAATTTGATAATTTTTGGCACAGAGATAGCCAAGATGATAAAATTATGTGAGGTACACTTGATGTCCACCTCGCCTAATTTATGTCAACACACTACTGTGTAAAACGCAGATCCTCCAAATTGTTACATTAAGCGGTGATTATCAGTATGAGATTGCTCACCTTTTTATTATCAATTTGATAGAGGGCGCCACGTGATTTTATAATTTTGTAATATTTAATATTTTACATTGAAAATAGCAGACAACAAAATGAGCTGAAAACACATCTAATCCATGAATGAGTGCTGTGATATTGATTGGTCGATTGTTAGTGCTGCTATCACCCGTGGCATCATGTCTAAGCCAGTGTGTAGATTTTGGGCACAAATTCTAAAAACCTGGAAGCATTTTGTTACATAAACTTATAATTCTGCTAAATAGATCACACTTCAGTTTATCGTGTGCTTAATTAAGTTACAGAACTTTTACGGTGACAGCAACCAAGCATTATGCAACAACTTGAAGCATCTGTGTTTTACACGGTAGTGCGTTGACATAAATGAGGTGAGGTGGACAATAAGTGTACCTTGCATAATTTTATCGTCTTTGTGCAGATTTGATGAAGTTCTGACAAAAACATGTTGGGTCATTTTTTGGCCCACCCTGTATATTCAACCAAGACCACAGTAGACAAGTTGCCACTATTATTCTATTAACAATAAAAAATGAACTAAGACAGCATGCAGTATTAAACAATTGATTAGTGATTAATGTAAAAATAGCGGATAGAGTAAAAGCTGTCATGCAAAGTGGTGAATCGGAGCAAAGAATGATCTTACTGATGCTAACAAAATGCATATGGAAGTTGACAAGCATATCAGAAAAAAGTGGTAAGTAATTTTCGAATGAGCCAGTTGGTGCTCAAGCTGAAAGGTTGGGTGGGTCAAGGGAGATCAAGGTATACAGAAGGTGATCGAGAAATATGGTAAAAAATCACAGGTACATGTATAAGTCAGAAGTTTATGTTCAAAAATAAGATAATAATAAATACTGTCTGTTGCAAAAGACAAGAGTTGGATAGTAACGTACTTTGTTACTCTACTTAAACACAAGTTTTTTACTTTATACTTCTACTGAAGTAGATTTTTGAGCTACTTTTTACTTTTCGTTACAAAAAGTAGATTTTTTCTCACAATGTAGTTATCTTATCAACTTCTGCAATACAACTGAAAACATGTTAATTGAGGCATTAAAAATATTTCATTTTAACTGATAGTAGCAGTAACCAAGCTCCTTAAGATGTTGTATCATAACGCCTTGCCCTTCTGTAGTATCTTGACATTTAAGACTGTAACACTCATTCTACTGTTTCTTTTAGGCTAAGCATAAGTGTCACCATATAAATTTTGCACAGAAGTACTGAAACAATACACTAAAATTTGATCTTATTTTCTTACTGGGGACGAGTGGAAATAAAATGACAAGTAAGTGGCCAATATATAGACCTGACTTTAGACGTACCATAACCTAACCATGACCCTGAGCATAACCACAAAATTAACTCAAGCTTTCTGACATTTCAGCCTGTGAGAACTGCATTGTGCATGTATATGGTGGCTGCATAAATTCTGTAGAGCAAAGTTTGAGGTTCTAAATTGAAAATTGTAGTTATTTTATTTCTTAATTTGAGTTTTCTTCCTGTTTTTTTAGATACAAAAACTGTACTTTGTCGCTGAAGCTGTAAAATTGTGTTTTAGGTAAAACATGAGCATAAACGTGGCAAAGATGTAAAAACGTTCCAGAAAAAAATTTAATAACAAACGTTTTGAAACGTTGAATAAACAGCGTTAGCTTTAATTTGTTTAATCTTTACGTAATCCCCAATGTTGTAAGTGCAGAATGGCTGAAACTAAAAAGCGAAAGAACTTACAATTTATCACCAGACTAAGTAAACTACCACTACTATGGCCTCATTTATGTGGTTTTAAAATTGCCTTTCGAAATTCTTGATAAATTTTTTAATTAAAGTTTTTTATTACAAATTTAAAAAAACGTTGAAAGAAAAAAAAAACGCTAAAACATAAAAACATGACAAGGAAAAAACGTAAAAAAGTTTATTACACGTATAAAATTTAATACTTCCACATAAGCGACTAGAAAGAAAACATTCTAGAAGGCAGATGATATATCCATCCAGATCCAGCATATATTTCACAGACAGAAAAAAGCAGTCAACATTCGTTTAAACCAATGGCTTTAAGCTTGAGGTCAGTAAGGTGTTAGTATTTTTTAAAAATTTAGCTGCAGTAAAAACCTGTTGGATATACGTTTTTAGTTTTGTTTGTATTTTGTATAATGTACTTTTCTCCTAGAAAGTTCTTAAACTTATACAGGCTATGTGTTAGGGAGACGTGAATATAGGCAGAAAACATGCAGGAATTGACACTAAAACACACTGTTAAGTTTCCAGAGATCAACTACTTTCTACTTAAGTAGAGAAAAATTGTGCTTCTACTTAAGTAGATTTTTGGGGCCACTACTTCTACTTCTACTCAAGTAGAATTTTTGACTACTTTATCCAACCCCGATAAAAGAACAGTTTCAATGAAAATGGAATGCATTAGGCATACAATAGCTACTTTTTCTTAGAAATGTTGACTTGCACAGAAAGCAAAAATAGCCGAGAAAAAAATCGTTCTAATGGAGTAATCAATTTACACAGTGCCAAAGAATCAGATGGAACCAGGTCACGCTTATTTCAACCAGGGTTTTTAATATTGCAGTATTGCAATTATTGCAATTATTGCAATAAGTATTGCAATACTTTTTAATGCAATACTGGTTGCATGTTTAGCATTGCATGTGGCATTGCAATACTTGGCTGAAATATTGCAATACTTAAAAGCAATACTTTTTTATATACAGCATGCTCCAAATCGTGAGGACACTGTTTAATTACACAAAGAATCTCCTCATTCTTTTGTTCAATTGCATAAAATGCCTGAACAAAAAGCAACATGTCAACACGACTTATTTATAGTTTAAATTCATAGCTGACCACATTATCACATAGTCCGTAGTCAACCCAAAATTTTTAAAAAGTTGTACCCAGTGGCAAAAATCAAAATTTATAGTATATTGCAATACTGACTTGGAAAAAGGTATTGCAGTCAGTACTGCAATACTTTTTCCACCAAGTATTGCTATTGCAATATTTTTAGCTTGTATTACAACAAACGTTTTCAATGTGTACAGTAAAATGATAATGCACTGAGATCTTCTGCAGTGACAAGACAATGCATGGTTATGAGATCATGAACATAACACAAATATATCACACTGACTATGCCATACACAGAGTGGGCCAAAAAACGTGGCACTTTACTTTTGTCCATATTTTCGCCAATTATTGACCAATTTTCAAATTTTTTTTTCACTGGCACACCCTGCAGACAATTTGCAATAACGCGATTATTACATATCCCATCACACTGTAAATGCATGTTGACATGTTGACACTACCTTGTGAAATGTCAATGAAATATGCATATGTAATGCTAATAACACACATTTTGGCAAAATCGAAAAAAACACTTCAGACCAACATTGCAGCGAGTGGTCTGCATTACACTAAACTGTGTGGGTCTAACACAGTCTAATGTATATGGATCATTCATCGCAATGTTGGTCTGAAGTGTTTTTCTCTTTTACCTAAATTTTTTGTTATTATCGTTAGTTTTTGCTTACATTTCTATTTCACAAGGTAATGTAGAGATGCATTTACCGTGTGGTGGGATACATAACAATCACGTTATTGCAAACTGTCTGTGGAGTGCGCCAGTGAAAGAATTTTGAAAATCAGTCAATAATTGGCGAAGATATAGACAAAAGTAAAGTGCCACGTTTTTTGTGGCCCATGATGTATATACTACACCGTAGGTGTTAAGTCAAAAATTACCAACAAACACAAGAAATACAGATCAGACTGAAAAAAGCATGGAATACAGGCAGCAACCATCACCTCATATCTGAAGTGCTAATAGTAACGTGAAATACATGAGATATTGTGCAGGTGTTATTCTATACTGACATATAGCAAGTTCAGCGTCATTATATGTTCGATAAATGTTCTTATATCACTGAATACGGCACACCATATTGTACCATCATCATGGAAAGCCCGAGCCATATCACGCAATACTGGTAAATGCAGCTTACATGACAACTACCTAAAGAGTACATACTACATGATGTTACAAGTCTTAAAATCGGCGGATAAAGAAGTCTGTACTAACAAGTAATAATAATAACACGTATACAATATGTTTTACGTAGATGATCATTAAAAGTATAACAAGTGTATCAATATATCATAACAATGAAAGCTTTCAATAAAACAAGTGACGATTGATTAAAATATTAAGGCAAACATCACAAAGCACAAAAGCGGACTGGCTAGGAAGCAACTGAAAGCGTCAATGCAAGAGACTAGGCTGACAACACTCAGTCGATCGACGCAGAAGCAGATGTTATAAAAGATGAAACTTAAGTGCTGTATTCAAGTAGGGTGCTGTAAGTATCCGCCGAGCCCTCGTAAGCGGCACACACAGCAACTCGGGCATTGGTGCTCCAAATCTTTGCCATATCCACGCTCCCTTCCCATGTCTGATCATCTCTGTGCTTCTTCAGCATGACCCACTCGGAACCAACCGACCCAATGACGACTGCCACACCTACTGCATGCGGCACCATCAGCTTGAAACCAAGGAGATTCTCCTTCGACGCCGGCTGAATCAGCTTCCCATCCAGCGGAGCATGGAGGTAGCATCCATCTTTCCACGATGCAAACTGCTGCGGAAAACATTGCACCAAGTTAGTGGCAATCTGAGTGCAGTCGATGAGAAAGTTGTATATTCCAGGCAGGCGTTCTGCAGCGTCCAGTGTGAACAGAGATCCAAATATCTGCAGCAGATCAGATGGTAATCAATCTGTTACTGTACTACTACTAGCTGCTAGTACAGCTAACCACTTATAGCACTTCTTTAAGACTGACATAAGGACTCACACTTAGCGGTACCTATTGTGCAGCAGTAGATGAGCATAAGTTTTGGGATGAGTAAACAGAAGACAGTGACAGACAGTCAGGACAGTATCATTTGACTTTGCATGACTTTGACTTGCCGTAGACAATAAGTCCCGACATGACGACGTCTGTACCCGACGACAGTTCGTCCAGTACAACGTCTGCAAACGATCCCCCTCCCTCACTCTTCTTGTATCGTCTCTGACGAGAAAAGAAGAGTTGGTGGGCTATCACAACAACAACAACTTCTGAGTTGACTTAGCGACATTTACAGATATGCATCTGAATTTTAGAGTCTTTCAGGTAGGGAAGCCAACCCCGGGGCCCCGATCCCGGGGCTCGGGACAGGCTGTCCCCGGATTTTTACCCCGGAGACAGATAGCAGATCCCCGGCCACCCCGGCACTATCTTTCTGCCTAGCAGCCAGCCGTGCTGCCACTAGTGTGAGCACTAAGCAGAGCCACTGTGATAAAGCTGAAACGTGGACTGCCCTGCAGTCACTCTAGCAGCTGCAGCTGCTGAGACAGGTCCTGCAGTGCAGGTAATATCTGAGTTTGCTGCTTGTTGCCTCCAGAGTGCTGTTGAGTCACCTGTCTGGTGACTCAACAGCATGGCTTGGGCAGCATCCAGAGACTGCCTGCTATTAGTAGGCCCTCTAGTGCAGAGACAGTGCCAGTGCCCAAGAAACTAAGTCCCTGCTCTCTAGCCACTACACTGACAGTCAGTTACTAACTTACTAGGGTGAGTCTATAGGCCTATTGTGCAGCAGTGCGTCTGTGATTGTAACTTTGTAGTAGTATTTTTCCTTTCTGGTAGGCTAGTTTATTATGTCATTATCAAAACCAGAGTTTGTTGCCTTCAAGTCTGATGGAGTATGGGCTTATTTCCTTTGAGTAAAAACTAAGGACAAATTTTGGGAGAAGGCTCAGTGCCTAAAATGCAGTAAAGTATATGCTTGCACTGGTGGCTC
>Ga0209367_1008755_pt1 | contig 13801 bp, 9 predicted proteins | sample WorMetLIZISLAND2_FD_187412 | JGI IMG/M metagenome (GOLD analysis project Ga0209367, IMG submission 187412) | Marine gutless worms symbiont microbial communities from Max Planck institute for Marine Microbiology, Germany - Olavius geniculatus... ... | reverse complement strand
GTTTTGATTCTGTGGGGGGTCGAATTTTTGGCTTTCCCATAAGAAAGAGAAGTCGCCGTTAACACAGGGCTTGAACTACCGTTCAGCCTGTGATGATACTTGACCACTACACCACTACACATGATTACCTCACATCAATCTGTTGGTCTTTATTCCCCCATGGTAACATTATTTGTACACATTTGGAAATAATTAGAATAGCAAGAACTTCAGCTCAACATGTTGAAGCTGCTGTCGTTGTCTGTGCATAGGTAATGACATCCGTCAAGCCAGGAATCTATGAGTACCAGGCAGAAAGGTTGGTTTTTTCATCTCTGCAGTTTCACTTTCATTAGTGTGTTAAATGCATTATTGTTCTAGCCTTTGTTGTTATAACTATCATAATTGCAGGTTAATGCTGCAAAGAGATAGAATGTTTAAAACAAGTTTGTGATGAAATCTGTGTGATACCAGTATTATTTTTGTTGGCAGAAAAGCCTGATCTGAAAATGTGTGAACTTTGGCATGTTTAGTGACATGACTTAATTGTCACTACAAGGACATGTCTGCTTAACAGTGTGCTACTTTCTTTGCATTTGTTGTCTATTTTTTTGTAAATGTTTCTTGAATGATGGTGGACAGTTAACAACGTCATCTGAATTGCAGGCAGTGTATGCTGCAACAAAATGAAGTCCCTGGGTCCATTTGTTTGCTGGCACATGCATTGGATGGCCACATAATGCCCTGCATTATCATTGCTCATGCCACATCTGAGATTGTAAAGTGCTTTCAGTCGCAAATCTCACTTGTGTAAAAAGCACTGTATGAAGTACCCATCCTTTGCCTTACCCTTACCCCATGTGCTTGTTGTAGCATATTTCTGCAGTACTGTTACTGTCACGGCGGCATGCGTCACGTGAGCTACACTTGCATCTGTGCCAGGTTTTACACTTTGCTGCATTTTTCACCATTCTGTTTTTTTTTACATTTTTAGCATATTCCAAGAGCACTGCTACTATCACGATGGTATGCGTAATCTCAGCTGCATAAGCGCTTGTGCCAGGTATCCTGATTTTGTTTTTTAGCATTTGCCAGATCTTTGTGCATGTTTAAGAAAAAAACTTCAACATAATTTGTGGATTTTATTACAACAGAGACTGTAATATTTAGTTGTTTATGGGTACATTTTCACCTTGGCATATTGTGTACAGTTATGTCATTTATTCAGTCAGACAATACTATTAACGCAATCAGTTGTAGCCTACGTAGTTAAATGTAATATTTTAATGTTGTAATTAATTAAAAGCAGACAGGTCGCTATGCTCCCTGTCTGCTTGATCTTTGCCATATTATCGGCTGCCGTCCTCAATTTTCGGCCCTTGGGCCTTATCTCGATCTACGGCCTCGATACACAGCTCTGCATGCTGCAGCGTTACCTCTAGCTATAAAGATGTTGATGGTGCGTCACCGTGGTGATGACGTTTATATGACGTCACATCTCTGTTGCAGCCAAAAAGGCGTAGCTGAAAATTTTAGAAGAAGTAAAATTTTCTCAAACGGACGACCCCTTAGCGACATCTCACCTAGCCAAAGTCCCGGCCATATAGGACACGGATCTGCATGCAAAATTTCACGGTCGTACGTTGTGCCGTTTAGAAGTTATTGGGGGTCGCAACTCTCGATTATTATATAGATTACAGAGACAAAAATTTCATGTGACTTTACAGTTGGCACTTTGACTTAGTTGACAGCGTCGTTGGTCGCATCAGAAAGTTAGTCGATGCTGGCCGCAGTTAGTACTTGCATGGGTGACTGTTGGCAGATGGGTGAAGTTGGTAAACCGTCTTGGATGTAACCAGCCACCCATTTCAGCTAAACTGGCCATCCCTTTGTGGGTAGGCACAGTGAGTACCAGCTGAGTCGGGCATAAGCAGTCTAGCAGTGTAAGCCGGTGTCTGACTGAGAGATAATTAAATGGGCAGATCAGCATGACTCTGTGAGCCTTGTGGCTTGGAAAGACTTAATGTTTTACGTTTACATTATGACTGTGTAGTGGTGAGAATTCATCTATACTGCACTATGGTCACGCTGGCGAACCAAACACTCGGCAGATTAAAGACGGAGACATGTGGTCAGTATTGTTTTGTTTTATGGTTACATTTTGTGCTGTTTGTAGTTATTTTTATTATTTTGATAGTAATATTGTTCGACATAGAATGTCTACGGCACCACACATAGTTGGTAGAGTTTCCAAATCTGTATTGAAGCAACATGTGAGTATGGATCTGAAGTTGAGACTACTTAACACTTGTTTTGTCTGTAATTAAGTCTATGTAAGTCGATGGCTGTGAAGATTTCTTTAAATGAATTACAATCAGAAGGTGACAAATAATGACATTAAACAAAATAAAATTTCCACAAACACTTCTGAGCAACTGAGTAAGGAAAAGATGGTGAAAGTCTTTATTACTAGTGAAAGCATGCTGCATAGAAGTGGGTGTGAATTATTTGGCTTGGTTCAGTTAAGCAGCGTATTTTTAAGCAAAAGAACTTGTTTTCTATGCCCAATTCAGTCAAGTCCATTGTTTTTTTTTAGCTCAATGCATATGAAACGGCATTCGTTAGGGATTTATATTAGCATTGATGGCATAGTTAATAAATGAATGAAACTTTCAGTCATGTCTGAGTGTGGGCTGCAGAGTGTGATTACTTGTAACATCGTGAGCCTGTGTCTGTAATGTCACAGCTTGTTTGACATGGGAGGTGAGTACTACTGCTACGTGTCAGACATTACCTGTTCATTCCCGGCCAATGGAAGGTTCACACCACAGCAGAAGTTCATCTACGAAGCTGTGCTGGCAGCTAACCGATGCGTCATGGATGCGTGCAAGCCAGGTTGGATCTATTTGAAGGGTCAGCTGAATGTTGTTGATGTGAACTTTGGTTTCCATTGTGGCACAAATGCTGCAGATCCAGAGAGACTGAACTAACATAGTAACATTTAGACATCACATTTTGTGTTTTGTGTTTCTGTAAAGGTTAAACTTACTGTTCCGTTATGTGTTTGTGTGCATTCTGCCTGGAAAGGCCGTCCCCGAAATGACCTATACTGTGTCAGGTGGGATGTTAAACTCTACTCACTCACTCACTGAGATGAACTGGGAGGCTTTCCACAGATTTGGCTCAGCAACCAATGAAACATTTGACGCCAAAGTTGCTGTATGCAGCCGTATTTTGAAAATTGAACTGTGGCATATGTCTGGTTTCGCACCAGTGGATGGATATCATAATAGTAGGGTGTCGAACTTAAGATCAAGGGGTTCGACTATCGGTTGGGGTTGGTTCGCTTTCAAGGTTGTGTTTTTTTGAAAGCCTGACCAGGTCTGGGCAGTTCCAAGTCGTTTTCTTATTGTTTCCGGAATGAAAGTTTCGCGTTTTTAATTGTTCCCGAAAGGCCTGTGTCAATCCAAAAGCTTTCCGGGTCGAAAGTGCATAAAGTTGGTGCTGCGCGGAAGGGTGATTGACGTCACTTTGTGTCAGCCAATCAAACGCATTGTTTACACGTCTATTTCACACCAGATTGTGGGACTTAAGTGTGGTTATGTACCAATTAATTTTGTTTTGTGCATTTTGCTGTGCATAAAGATAATCGTGCTGGTGTGTGCTGTGTGCATTCATTGGCTTGTTAGCCAACACTTTTGCTTATTGAGAAAATAAATTTGTAAGGCACAAAACACTTATTTAGAACTTTATTTATGCTATGGGCAATTCGAATTGTGGGCGTGGTGACATCTGTTCCAGGTCAACGGCGTTTTTTTGCGGTCAATCTGGAAAGGTCCAGGTCAAGACTGCAACAAATCACCGCACCTTTCTGGAAAACCAAAAAAAAACACAACCCAAGTGGTTAGTACTTGAATGGGTGACTGTTTGTGGACAGGAAACCATTCAGACATATTACCAACACCAAGGTCAACTCAGTCTTCCATACCTCCCGGGTAGGTAAATGGAGTACTGGGGAGGTCCGGCTTGTCTGGCTGGGGTTAAAGCCAGGGCCAGATTAGTGCATAGGCCAACAAGGCCATGGCATAAGTCCCCACGCTAAAATGCACTAAATGAGGTCGGTTAATTCTCAGGAAAATAATCAAAATTGTTGCCACCAGATGTCATATTTTAGGGCTAAAATGCACCAAATTGGATTTTGGCTGGGAGTGAGCTCTGTTCCCCCTTAGCTGAATTTAAGTGGTTACATACAATGAAATATACAACCATATTTGCAATGTTAGCTGCTTGCTAAAATGCTTATATAATTTTGGTGAATGGTTTATTGTAATTTATACTGTATCTGTAAGGGGCCCCACAAGATATTTGGGCCTAGGACCCTTCAAAGCATTGATCCGGCTTTGGTTAAGGCGGGGTGCTTTCACTTGCATTGGTTGGTAGGCAACACTGTTTGATTCCATACGGCAGGTCATCTCCTTGCAGGTCTTTAGCTTTGAGATTGGTTTTCTATAAAGACTTATACACACCTTTAATGGCATGCAAGTCTCAACTTGCTGGCCAGCCTGATGTTCACCGTGTGTTTTAGGAGTGAACTGGGTAGACATGCACCGGCTTGCAGAGAAAGTGCTGCTGCAGCGTCTGAAGGCAGGTGGACTGCTCACAGGTGAGATTGACGACATGATGAAGGCACACCTGGGTGCCACGTTTATGCCTCATGGACTTGGACACCTCATGGGCCTTGATGTGCACGATGTTGGAGGTTATCCAGAGGTAACATATCTTATTATCTTGCTTTTATATTTTCAAGCATACACTGTTGTAATATCCATTTTTCGCTTAAACTTATATTAGGCAGTTCCATACCTCTGATTTTTATTCTCTATTGATCTCTGATTTGAGAGCATTTTTGCCTTCATAAATTGCTTTTATTATTTTATTTCTGTTGCTTCAGCTTTCAGTGGCTTCTATCTTGCCGTATCTGGAATCAAAATCAGGTGCAACTTTCCTCCTCCAGTTTTGGGCTCAGGTCCCCCCAATTTTTGATTCAAGTTTTTCTTTCCATTTTGGACTTCTTTCCCGTCTAGAGAGGAAGTTTTGTTAAGGGTGTAGATTGGAAAATAGGGGCAGTAAAAAATAAGGGGGGTTTCAGGGTGTAGATTGCTTAGTGAAAAATAGGGGGAGGGAGTTTTGATCTACAACCTTAGCAAAACTTTCCCTTTTTCTTTTTTTCACTCGGTGCAAGCTGCACCCACCAGGTATAGGAATAGAATCCACTGTCAGCTTTTATTAGTTTATTTGTATCTTGGCGTGTTTATGAAGTTGGATGATAACATCTTAGCTTTTTTGTGTACCTGCTGTTGTGTTTTGGTTATGCCATGTAGACTTTGGCAGATAATATGCTATCCTGTGCTCGTCGCTTTAGTGCTTTGATCTTGGCTGGACATCCAGTCGTAAAAAGTCATTCTCCATCATTGTTCGATCTGATCTAGAGTAATTCTGCAAAACGTGAAAAATCATTCGGTTAAACAAAAACAAGACATACAAACGGAGATTGTCTGTCTTGTCTGATTGTGTCAGGTGTTGGGACTTAAAACTGTTGTCTTTGTCTCATTCAGTCATTCATGATATCAAGGAGTTTGGTCCTGTTCTTGTGTTGAAGTTTCATTGATGCATATACATGTATGGACAATTCAGGTAGTGACCACTCTAATCAAGAACTAAACCACTAAAGGATGAAAGAAGCATGCTTGCAAAGATAACATGGCTGCTTGTGCATTGATTTAGTGATGTTATTGTTACCATCTGGAACAGTGGCAGCTTCGAGGTGGGGGTGGGGGGATGGCTGCCCCCTTCTATTGACTGGATGCATCTTAAAACACGTGAAAATTTTTGCATGAAAATGCGTTATTTTGCATAAAATTTTCAACAATTTTCTGTGGAGGGGCACGGCCTTTCACCCCTCCTATTCTAAATTTCTGGATCCACCACTGGTCTGGAATGGCTGGTCTTGGTCAGGCCTCAAGTTTTTGGTCTGGGTCTTGGTTTTAAGCTGTCTTGGTATATGTCTCTGTGTATGTGTCTGCAGGGCACGGAGAGGATAGATGAGCCTGGTATAAAGAACCTGCGTACTGCGAGAGACCTCGAGGCTGGGATGGTGATTACGATAGAGCCCGGATGCTACTTCATCGACACAGTCAGTCACATTCAGAGATTCATTGTTTTCATTAACGGTGCCCGATATTCCCTAGGTTACTATTAATCACTAATAGGAAGTCGTACACTGGCTCTTGATTGGCGCCAAATTCAATGACCATGGATGACCTTGAATGCCAAAATAGGAGGTTTTATGGATTTTTTGGCGATTTCGGGCTGCAACACGTCTATATCATTCACAAGGTGACACCACGGAACTATCGTTAGGCCTATGCGATCCAGATAGAGAATTTGGTATTTGTATATTAACTTAGCGTGAACACTTCAATTTTCAGCTAAACTACTGAACTGGAACTGCTATAGGTGTTCGTGCATCTCGTGAGCATTAGCTCAAATTTTTTGTTAGTATTAGTAGTAGAAGTATTCATTTGTATTGCATGCTGTACTGATCATGCTTTGTCTTATTGTTTTTACAGTGTGCATATTTAAATGGCTTGGCAGCATTATGCAGGGCGTTAGATTTGCAGTTAAGTGGTCATATGTTTGACTACAGGTTGTTACTTGACTGTTCGCAGACAGGTAAACTATCTTGATATATTAACAACCACCACGGTCCAGCCAATCTTCCATTCCTTCAGGGTAGGTAAATAATGTATTAGCTTGTCTGGCTGGGGTTAAGTCAGGCACATTCACCTGTGTTCTCATATGGCAGATGATGCTCCATAGCTCTGAGGTGGGTTTCATGAAGAGATATATATTTATAGCATCCAGCTCACTTAGCTGTTGTGAGGCACAAGAGAATGCAATCTCTTATCTCCATGTTTGCAAGAAACATTTCTTCATTTCACATGAAATAAAGTCACGGTGAAGTGCTGGATGGAATGGCCATTCGGTGTCACAATGGTCTGCATGCATTTGTGGCATCAAACCTGATCAGTGTCGTCCGGGGTTAAAAAGCAGGAAGTTGCAGTTTTCCGACAGATGTCTGCAAATTTCCGACAGGTGATTATGCATGTTCGGAATTTTGATTTTGCCCCTAAATCCCTTTAAATAACATACAAACAAGCTTGTCCTTTTCCTGATACCATGACACCTGTGAACCTCAGAGGTTAGTGCAAAGTGAGCCAGTTCATTGAGACTACAGTGTAGTATGTATTTCGTTTGTCGTTCTGTGCCGTTTTCAGCTGCTGGATGCTGCGTATGAGGATCAAAACCTTTGCAGGTTTCTCATCAAGCAAAAGATCGAACCATACCGTGGATCTGGAGGAGTATGTTATCTTTATTTATTTCTTTATTATGTTATCTTTAACAATAATGTCATGTCCTACAGCTGTTGGTTGGACAGAAGTCAGGTCATCTGGTTTTTACGCGCGAAAGCAGCTACTGCTTTCAGCACGTCTTATCCATCGCAGTTCTGTCCATCTGTCTGTCCATCTGTCTGTCACACGGGTGGATCAGTCAAAAACGGTGCAAGCTAGGATCACCAAATTTTCACCATCGGCTGCGTGGAAGACTCTAGTTTCAGGAACCGTAAAGCTTTTCCATAAATTCGAAGGGGGTCACCCCAAACGAGGGTGCTAAAAGAGAAGGGGGTGGGTAACAATTTGTGATTTTTAGCCAATAAGTCGCAATAACTCAAACCCGGTTCAAGATAGGGCCTAGGTTACTATTAATCACTAATAGGAAGTCGTACACTGGCTCTCGATTGCCACCGAATTCAATGACCTTGGATGACCTTGAACACTAAAATATGGGTTTTTACGGATTTTTTGGGCAATTTCGGGCTGCGAGACACATTTCAAGAGCGAATTACATTGAAACCAATTGAGATAGACATAGACAAGCTGCACATGAAATTTTCAGCATTGAACGTAGATTTCGACGGTCCAAGTCTCGATTTTCTAGTTTCAAGGAAGCCTGCGCATGATGGCATCAAAGACCAGTACCCCCGTAAAAATCACGTCGAAATGGCTGGAGATAGACTGACAGTTTGAATTTGCGAACAGGAACTGCTATAGGCTTTCGCGCATCTCGTGAGCATTAGCTCATATTTTTTGTTTTGACAACAGTTTCCAAGAGATTACTTTTGGTGAACTGCCTAACGTGGAGTAATTTTGGATAAATGGTGTATTTGAACAAAAGCAGAGCTTGGAGTAGAAGATACGTGGTTAAGTGGTGTATTGTATTTACTATAAGGATAATTCATGCTAAACTTTATGAAGATTTATGTAAACTTGTAAAATTTATGTATATAATAGTGTGGCTTTTTCAGTATGTTGGGGTTATTTCGGCTTTATTGTAGGGGTTATTTTGGCCCTATCAAATCATTTCTTAGTACTGTCATAGTCGGTCACAGTCACAGTCAGTTGCTGATGTACTGTAGTGCAGTAATGCAGGGAATGGTTACATCCTGGAAGTGAAGTCCATAAGGGTAAGAGTAAAGTCTGCTTCTTGTCACAGCAGTGCTCACTTGACTTGGACTCATGTACAAGCCACTTCACAATCTTGGAAGTGGCAGCTGATTGGCATGAGCTAATGATATTACAGCACATTATGCGGCCATCCATTTGCTTGCTCCAATGAACAGTTGAACCTACGATGCAGACAGCAGACATACCACCATCCAAATCAGCCGGACTAGGCCTTCATCTTGTAGCCTATAAGCTACTAGTCTACTCATTTTCCATGCTGCTGAGGTTAGGAGGCTGAGTTGACCTGAGCACACAGTAGGCTAGCAACTTGTACTCAGAAAGCCGAAGTTGGTTGGGATCCGAGCTGAAAAAACCTAGCATTTTTAATGAAAGTTTTCAGGTTTTAGGTTTTTAAGGCTTTTCTGCTTTTTGTGTCTAATGCACACCATACAAAAAATACAACGTAGGGAAAAGCACACCCTCTTATGAGGTAACGACATAGTGATGTGACTGGTGTATTAACTTACAAAATCTTCATTAAAATATGAAATAAAATGTCACAACGCGTAATAAATTTTACAACAAGCAAGAACATAGAAAACATGAAATTGGTCTTTAGACGTTTTTTAGTTTTTGTTTTAAAAACCTACGTTTTTCGGACTATTTTTACAGCCTTGATTGGGATTGACCTGTCTGTGTTTGGTCAGGTGAGGATTGAAGACAACGTACTGATAACAGACTCCGGAGCTGAGCTGCTGACCTCTTTGCCTCGAAGTGTTGCCGAGATAGAAGCCTTTATGGCTGGACCTGGGTCAAAGTGATGAGCCATTTAGTACTACAGCGTGCACGTTTGATTATTCATTTACAGACCAACCATCGCTACACACGTTCTGTTACTTTATCTGTCCTGCTTTAATACTAACAAACGATTTTCTGTCACTAGAGTTGTGGTATTTTTCTTTACATGTATTACAGCTGTGGTGTTAACAGTCTACAGTGATGACAATTTTTGTGACTGAAATTGTTCAAAATCATAAGGTTGATTAGTGGAATATTGGCCAGTTTTAAGTATTTTTTTGCTATTTTTTTAATGTATTTATAATCTCCAATGCGAAGGTGATTTTTGCATCAGACTGCGTGTGCATTATGGTCCCTTGGTAAAATATGGAACAGTGGATCAGCTTAAGCAGAAAACGTTTGTGTGCAGGTATAAATGATACTTAAATTTATTTCTAAAAAGTGATTACCGTACTAAGAATTTTTTTTATTAGTTACCAGCTTTAATTGTTCTCTGTTATTCTCCATGATTTGCAATCTATTCTAGGCACTTTGCTTGTTAGCTGTTATCAATTTTTATCTACATTCTGTGTGCCTGTTTATTTCCTGTTTATACTTAATAAAGATGTGATATAATTTTCTAACATTGCAGCGTTTTCTCAAATCATGCAGATTATGTTATCTGGAATACTATAAAATGATTATTAATTTCACACATACAAACCTCAATAACAGCCTACACTATTAATACTGCTTGAATTTGTCATTTCAAGTAAACCCGTGTAATGAAGATGCAGCAGACTAAATTACTACACAGTGTTTCATAAAAAGCACCCTTTTTCTTTCTTTCATAATTCACTCAAATGATGACCAATTTACACAAAATTTTCACAAGGTGTAGCTGAAGAAATACTAATTTAAAATATTTCAACAAAATGTGGCTCTTGGTTAAATATCCTTTGCTAGTCATGAGGTAATGCTGACGTCATAATGTGCCGCGAGTACAAACATGGGCTTGTCGCAGCCAATACTGACAGTTGCTGAATAGCTGGCATGCTTCAATGGAGAATTTCAACAGTAAGCTGTTGAAATTTTACCACTGCAGTGACAAAATTGCCCAAAATGATCACTATTGCACACTTATGGGGATAGCTTGACTTTTAAACCTTCCAGCAAGCCAGTGCACTAGCATGCACCACTTGCGAGATGGTTGCGTTTTTGGATCGTGAGATGCCTGATTTCATTCTCCCATGTTGCTTAGTGCTGATACAATAAACATTTTTCATCTGTGAACCAGATAAAGTTCACCGTCGAAGCAGGGTAGCAACTGACAGCACCAGTTTAGACAAGTAAGCTTGTACTCACTACACATGACGGCAGCATTACATCACGACTAGCAAAGAATATTTAACCAATAGCCACATTTTGTTGAAATATTTTGAATTAGTATCTCTTCACCTACAGCTGGTAAAAATTTCATGTAAATTGATCGCCATTTGACTAAGTTAAAAAAGAGAAAAAGGGTGCCTTTTACGAAACGCTGTATATTGCTTGTTTTTGTGCTATGTGAATTGTTGCCTTCATCCCCTATAGGGTTTGGACAAAACACCTGCCTAGCTTAATGTTCTTATCGAATTGCCGGACAAAAATGTGCATTTTCTTGCACAACTACTGCTATTAGTTTTAGTCATAATTGGTTATTAATTAATTGTTAACTGCTGAAAAGTCAACTATATTTGTAATCACTATCATCTCTTAATTTTTGGATTTCTTTTAAAAAATCAAAGACTGCATTAATGACGGCATCAGTCTATCACCAGAGTCTACTTGTATGCAAAGTTGCAACTTATAACCTGTTGTATTACTAGAGACATTACTTATAATTGCCCACCTAGCCAGCCACTTACCTAGTTAGTGCATTTTTACAGGGAGGTTAAGGCTTTACGGCCAAATTATTTGGCCTCGGCCTCGTAGTATCTGGCTTTGGCCTCATACATTGTGGCCTCGGCCTCGAAAATATATTTGGGCCTTGATCTCAGCTGAGCTGAGGAATTAACTTGCAGCATATTGCGACACTGTATTCAAACAGGTTAAACTAATCAGCATAGTCACTAGCACTGTGACGAAACGTATCAAATTATACGTAAGTCTGATGACATCGTTGACACTGCTGAAAGGCATTAGATACAAGAACGCTCAACAAAAGCAGTCTCTGGATAATACAAGCAGTGGTAACAAACAATTAAATAATCATAGCTGCAATTTAAAAAACAGCAGTAGTTATACTGTTAAGAAGCTAATGCACTGAACCTGTAGGCGTTGCAGTACTACAGTCAAGTTTGGCAGAAATAAATAACAAATGTATGCTGCTACTGCTGTAGTTAACAATGTTCAGTTTTCATATAAATAGCCTTCTACAAAAAGTTGCACCAGCTTTGGTCGGGTCCCCAATGAAGCATCTTTAAGAATTGCTCCAGCAGGGTTTATAGATGGCAAAAATTAATGTACTTTCTGTGCTGTGTGCTGAATCAACAGCATAAGAGCACTGAAGCAAGCAAATGACATACGTATGTATGCTGGACAAAATACAATACCATGTACAATATAAAGCAGTCGTACAAATCCAAGTTCAGAAATGACAGAAAATTTCAAGTGCCGCCATGCAAATTAATACACAAATTAACTAGCAACTGTAGAACAAAATACAGTTGACATGAACCATTGAACCTCCAGGCTACCCTAACGGTGAACATTTATTTGAGCTGCAGGCCACATAACATGAACTCTTAAGTCGTAGTGGGTCGGACCAATGCAAAATGCTATCATCATCAGGCATGACGAAAAATAGCACAAAAATTTTAGCAAGCTCAGTGGTATGTCACTGCCTGAAATTGAAAGTATATCCAAAAAGAACACAAGTACAAGACAGTAAATAAACAATGTGAAAGGCAAGGGATCTAAGTTCCCATATCATATTTCAGCGGTTTTCTCTAGTCTGTTGTGGGCCAAATGTGGGCTGGACATTGTGCAATACCAGGTTGCAGATTCTAGCATTATATCAGTCAGCATTAGAGATCAAAATACTAATCAATATCATGCCAAGCGTCTGAAAATATGAACTTTACATGCAATGAGAATAACATGCAACAATCACAGCTGTAACGTAACGCATTACTCACCGGCAACTAAACAAATCACAACGTAAAGCATGCAAACTGATACTATATCGACTCCAACGTTCATCAACTGTCAGACAAGAAGGGACCAGTTTTCCGTGGGTCATGGAATTCCGAAGAGAGCTACAAAATCTGCGTGTTTCCGCGAAATTCTGTGAAATTCGGTACTGGCCAGATATTACGTTTATGTTCCAATTTAAATCTAAATTGACAACGCTTTCTCATAAAACACAAGAATCCCAAAAAATCTTCTTAAATTGACTGACTACTTCAGTAATCAGCAAAACTCCGCTGTAGCACAAAAAATATTACACTGATAAGGCATAATCAATGACTACTGAACATCTGATATATAGAGTGACATATATGTTTTCATACTTTAAATAACCAAAAAAATCCTCAATTTACTTTAATAACACGATACCATGGAATTGAGAAAAATTGCCACGGCAAACTGCATAATTTGGCAAGCTAGCCTGTGCAATTTGGAAAACTATCGTCCCTATACATAAGTAATGTTCTAGCAGTCAGACTCTTACTAACTAATGTGCATCAACTTAATATGGCAAACTCAGTATGCTTCTAGACTGCAATGTGCTGAAGAAATAATGCAAAACAGCAAAGCAGAAAACAAACAAATAAAATGTAGTAAGAAGGCAAACCAGTAAGCAAAACGATTTACCAGGCGAACAACAGCAGTAACAGAACAAGAAACTCTGCAGGGATGCAGCGTGAAAGGGATGTATTTTAGCTATGCAGACACACCACACAAATGGTTGCCAAATACTATGATAGAAAGAAAGTAAGTAACGGACGGCATATCACAAGGCTGCAGTTTAACAGACTAATATTACAAAGTTTTAGAGACGGCCACTGAGACAAAAGTGGCCAAGATGTAAAAAGCACAACATGGATCACTGGCACAAACAAGATATGGTGACATCCTGATGAAAGGCAGATGGGAGAACTAAAGATTCTGAAGATGTGCACATGTGCACATATGTCAGCAGATACAACAAGTAATTTGAGCAAAGCTCATGAGACGCGCGAAAGCCTACAGCAGTTCCTGTTCGCAGGTAATCGTAGTCTATCTCCATCCATTTTGTCGCAATTCACTCTTTTGCAGCCAAAAATCGCCAAAAAATCGCTTAAAATCAATATTTTTAGAGTTCAAGGTCATTCAAAGTCATCGATGTTGATAAATCTAAAAAGCCTGTCACCAGTGCTTGTTATGATAAGCAGCATGTATGTACATATCTGCCACCATTTTTACGTTACGCGAGAAAATTGCGGTAAAATAACCAC
>Ga0209367_1008754_pt1 | contig 13802 bp, 5 predicted proteins | sample WorMetLIZISLAND2_FD_187412 | JGI IMG/M metagenome (GOLD analysis project Ga0209367, IMG submission 187412) | Marine gutless worms symbiont microbial communities from Max Planck institute for Marine Microbiology, Germany - Olavius geniculatus... ... | reverse complement strand
ATTTTGCACGATGGTCAGTACAAGGCCGACTTTTATAATGCCGGTCCAAAATTTTGAGGGGCACACCCCAAAAAAATTTCGGGGGCGAAAAACATGCGAAATTTGGCCCGATTTCGGACGACTTCGAAGTTCGGCGGCAAATATCTCCGAAACGGATGAAGATATTCAAAATCGGATAGTCATTCCGTCTATCGCGATTCCTCCTGCGCTAGGCGAAACAAGTATGGTGAAGTTCGGTCCAGTGACCTTGGAGATTTAGATGTGAAATCGTACCCCCTAAAGCGCAATTTTCGGAAGACCGTATTTCGGCCCCTAGGGGGTGCTGCGCCCCCAAATTTTTACACGCGCTAGAGAATCACCAAGTCTTACTAGCGCATAACCCCACCGGGGACGGCGGCCCCCCTTACAACTTTTTTCAAAGGGGGTCAAAAATTGGCTTAAAATGGAATAAATGAGCCACTATAACTTCGGAGTTAGGGGGTATAGCCCGACGAAACTTTGGCACTTGACGTGGCTCTAGCTGGGGGTGTTAACGCAAGTACAACTTTTGGGGGCGCCGCCCCCCCCCCTTAAAATTTAGGAGGGCAAAAAACGTCCAAAATTTAGTACGTTTTACGACAACTTTCGAGTTTGACCGCAGATATCTCTAAACTGGATAGAGATATCGACAAGCGGTAAACGGCGCTATCAAACACGGTTAATTCCGCGTTGAACAAAAAAAATTGTGTAAATTTAGGTCTTCTACGAACCAAGTTATAATGGCTCATTTTGACCTACCCTAAGTCGCATTAACTGGAAGACCATATTTTGTCCCCTAGGGGACGCTGCGCCGACAAATTTTTACACGCGCCAGAGAATGACAAAGTCTTACTAGCGCACCCCCCACCTTGGACGGGGCCCCCCTTACAACTTTTTTCAAAGGGGGGTCAAAAATTGGCTTAAAATGGAATAAATGAGCCATTATAACTTCGAAGTTAGGGGATGTAGCCCGACGAAACTTTGGCGCTTGACGTGCCTCTCGGTGGGGGTGTTAACGCACGTACAACTTTTGGGGGCACCGCCCCCTTAAAATTTGGGAGGGCAAAAAACGTGCAAAAATCGGTGCGATTTACGACAACTTTCGAGTTTGAGCGCAAATATCTCTGGAAACGATGAAGATAGCGACAAAATCTAAACGGCGTTGACGAAAACGCTCTTTTTGGCGTTGAACAAAAAATTTTTGTGAAATTCGGTCCACTACGAACAAAGTTATAAGCGCTCATGTTGACCTACCCTAAGTCGGCAATGCGCGTTCAGCGTATGCCAATGCATTTGAGTTTGGGGCACGTGACTTTAATGCCGGGGCAATTTTACCCTCCTTTATTTCCCCCAATCGGACTTAGGGCGCCGGGCGGACTCACGTTGGGCTTTGCCCCAAATTTCTAGTGTTGTTTATGTTTTGCCACAAAAAACATAAACAAAATTTTTTTAACGCGAGATCTCCGCGATGCGTGGGCCGACCGGCGTGAAATTTTGCACGATGGACAATACTGGGCCGAATTTTATAATACCGGTTCAAAATTTCGGGGGGGGGGCACCCGAAAAAAATTTCAGGGGCTAAAAACATGTAAAATTTAGCCTGATTTCGGACGACTTTGAAGTTTGGCGGCAAATATCTCCGAAACGGATGAAGAGATTCAAAATCGGATAGTCATTCCGTCTATCGCGATTTCTCCCGCGTTAGGCGAAACAAGTCCGGTGCAGTTTAGTCCAGTGACCTTGGAGATTTAGATGTGAAATCGTGCCCACCTAAAGCGCATTTTTCGGAATACCATATTTCAATCCCTAGGGGATGCTGCGCCCCCAAATTTTTACACGCGCTAGAGAATCACCAAGTTTTACTAGCGCACCCCTCACCTTGGACGGGGGCCCCCCTTACAACTTTTTTCAAATAGGGTCAAAAATTGGTTTAAAATGGAATAAATGAGCCATTATAACTTTGGAGTTAGGGGGTATAGCCCTACGAAACTTTGGCACTTGACGTGTCTCTAGGTAGGGGTGTTAACGCAAGTACAACTTTTGGGGGCACCGCCCCCTTAAAATTTTGGAGGGCAAAAAATGTCCAAAATTTAGTACGTTTTACGACAACTTTCGCGTTTGACCGCGAATATCTCTGGAACCGATAAAGATAGCGACATAATCTAAACGGCGTTGACGAGAACGATCTTTTGGGCGTTGAAAAAAAATTTGTGAAATTCGGTCCACTACGAACAAAGTTATAAGCGCTCATGTTGACCTACCCTAAGTCGACAATGCGCGTTCGGCGTACGCCAATGCATTTGAGTTCGGGGCACGTGACTTTGGTGCCGAGGAAATTTTACCCCCACCCCTAATTTTCCACCAATCGGACTCAGGGCGCCGGGCGGACTCACGTTGGGCTTTACCCCAAATTTCTAGTTTGTTCTGCACATATTGATATCAAAACCTAATGAGCATGTCAAAACGTTATTAACAAATAATGCGATAGAATCAAAGCACCCCAACTGTATTATATCACAATGGTGAAATACAAATGGAAATACGTGCTTGCGTATATGTCTAAGTAAAACAGCGAAAACTTCATACAACAACAAGACAGTCCAGTAAACAATGTTCAATGTGCCCTTCAGAATCTCTCTCGGAATTTTGCTAAAGCTAGCGTTGCCTTCCTGGCTGCATATCAGCTCCGCTACACACTCGATATTCTGTGTTGTTCAGACAGTCCGCTTCCGTCCACTGCCGACCTTTCGAGAAATCGAGTTCGTCTTGTCAGTTTTACGCAGAAGATCTTTAACAGAACTGACCGCCCAATTCTTGTTAGCCTAGGAAACTTTTTACAAATGCGTTTAGCGCCCCATCCCTTTTGTTGGCGAACGAGTTTGATCGACGCTTTATCCTCGTACGTTAAATGACGTTGCACTGTTTCCCCCACTGTGTTTTCTGTAGAGTTGGGTTACTTTCATTTATTTTATCCCATTACAAAATTATTGAAAATATTTGCACGAAGTTTGCACATGTTACTCAGAATTGATTATTATATCAACGTGGGTTATTCACTTTAAATGTACATTACTCTTGGAAAACATAATTAGCTGATATTTAGGGGGACGGTTTTTATGGCGGACTCTGTATATAGCGACCTTTATTGTCAAATAGTGTCTGCGACCTTGTATCTGGCAGTCTGTGCGTCTGTCCGCCGTCTGTCCGAAGTACATGCTGTCGATAGCAACTTACCGGCTTCTTTAAAAAATTTAATTTTTTTTGAAAGCGATAAAATAGCCTCTTCTTTTTAGGTCTAGTAACAGAAAAAATGTGAAATAATTTTTTTCAAATTCACTTAGTACTTTTTTGTTTAAAACGTAGTCGTTTTAATTTTAACTATCGTTGTGATATACATGTACGTGTAATTCCACCAAACGTATATTCATTGAAATTAAAGACTTTAAGGCACGAACCCATTCAATTGCTTAGTACTTAAGGTTAAGGTTAAAGTATCCCAAGTCCACGTTTGTCAGCTTTCGCTCGGCATTGCTAGTTGCTATGGACAAGAAAGATGCTGTATTTCTAAAAACGTTTTAGTATTTTTAGTATTTTTGCATTCTTATTGATTAAATTTTACATTTTGTTGTTGTTAATTAAGCTATTTGGCTGTTTTTCTTTCTATACACGCAACATCTTCGTATTATTTCTACGTTTTTGAAATTTTGCAACTAGCTGTGTGTCGTTTCAATCGTGTGCTTGCATTTCGTTAAATCCTATCGCATCTTATCTCATGCTGACCATGCACTTCGCAGCGTCTCCCATCTGATCGGCTTACAGACGACGGTTAATCCGTGTCCAAGATCTCATATAGTCAGATCGCTTCTCGAGCACGCAAGTCGTTCTTAGCAGTCATACCGTAGGCCTACGATAGGAGCATGTTTACTAAGGAAAATAAGGCCTACTTTTCACAGATAAATTTTATGAAATATTCTAATAACGATTAAATGTTAGTTATATTGAGAAAGCAGTTAAGAAATCAAACACGAATGCTGCCTTACCGTTGTAGCGATTGGACCACGCGATGTTTTTTTTTAGTTTTTACAATAGTGCTTTCGGATGACGTCACACTGCACGGTTGTAAGCAAAATACGGATTAGGCGCCGTATTTCCACGACTAGGTTGCCGATGCTGGTGCTTTTAAAAACGCAAAATCTTAAGTTAAATATTTGTATAATTATCTTTGAAATAACACAACTTATACATAACCGATACAGAATTACAGATGGACAGACGATCGGACAGATGGACGGACGGACGATATACGGTAGCAATACCGTGCTTTTCATTTATAGTGGTGTTACTTTTGCTGTTGATCCGACGTAGGAAGAATACAAGCTTTCACGCGTGTAAAAACACTAATCAATGTATCAAATGACATACGCTAGTACTACTGTACATGCGGTAGCTCTGAAGCATCAACCGTATTAGACGAAACAAAGAGTCAGCTGATAAAAAACGTAGTCAGTGGCGTAGCCAAAATGTGAACTGGGAATTTTCTTTCTTTCTTTTTTTATTTAATTTTTTTTTATTTTTTTGCATTTTTTCCGACTTTTTTATTCTCTTTTTTTCGTTGCTTCTTTTCTCGTTTTTTTCCGCTTTAAAACCAGAACTCTCAAATTCCCGCTAGCGGTCTGAAAAGCGCAGCCAAAAGTGAATTTTGTGCATTATAGCCTCAAACTATATAAGATCTAGTGCCATTTTAGTTTTTCCTGAGTTTTTAATATATTGGATTGGGGGGACTAGGCCCTCCTTGTCAACGTCGCTGCACGTTGTTGTGTCATACAGCGTTTGCAGCTATCACAGGGAGAGACAGAGGAGATCCGCAGCCTAACGAACGTGATGCTTAATGTTATCTACCGTCACGCCGTCGTCAGCTGTTGGCTTACCTACTGTTACTTCTAATGATACGCTGCTACATACACGATAGATTCTTTCTTCTCTCTCCCATCAAGAAAATGCTGACAAGTCTCCTATTGGACGACTGCGTTTGACCATCATGCACCATAGTCGTCGCTTCGCCAGTCGTATGTTTCTTGTTTGCAAATTATAAAATATGAAGGAAAACGATCATGGACACATGCACGATAGATGCTGTTTGGTAACTAAAGGAAGCTGAAAGTACAAGTTGACATGCTGCTACTCCGCTTGAAAGCCTTCGCTTTAACACCAACTGTATAACGTGCCCATTTAGATAGCAGAAGTGTGCTCGTCAGGTGTTTATATATACATAAAGCTAAAACACAAATAAAACTAAATAAAATACAACATAAATGGAATAAAATAAACGGCGCAGCGCGCGATTTTCATTTTAGTTCAAGTAAGTTTATTTCGTTTCTGTCGCTTTGAACAGACCTTTCATTATGTATGACAAAACTGAACAGAACCGAAACAAAGTCGCGTGCACTGGAAATGGAAAATTGGTTCAAAAATTTGCAAGTTTTGAGTTTAAAAAATAAATTTTTTTTAAAGTCCAAGATTTAGAGTTTAGGTTTTTATCGGTTGTGCAATTTCTAATACAGATCGGATACAATTTCTTATTTTAATCGTTATTTGTGAGTTCTGACGTTACGTCATTCACTAAACAAAAACGATGTTATATGGAGGATAATGTATAACATTTTTGCTAGCTCCCAAAATTTGTGTCCCGTCTTCCTTGCACACAGAAACTTTAAAAAAAATTTTAAACTTAAAAAAACTTTAGCATAAAACAAACTAACAAATTAAAAGCGTTTTAACTTTACTTGAACTTTTGTTTGTCATTAACGCCGATGACCTTGGATGACCTTGAACGAGCATGTTTGTGTTGCGCGGTAAACGTCGCTGCACGATTCACAATTTATATGCATTGGCTGAATGAGTAAGTAAATCAGTTAATAAATAAATAAGTAACTTTAACTAATCTCGTTAACGTTTAGTGTATTTGCTAGTTAAAAAATGAAGAAAAAATGTTCTTGATTGGCTGGCATGTAAAAGTAAACAGTAAGATTGTGCTGGCTGCTGGAAAGAGCGTTCCAAGTGGATGGACCGAACGCACGTCTTTCGTGCGTTGTCAATTTGATCCGCGAAACCTATAGCTGGCCAGGTTCTGCAGATTAATTTTAATATGTAGCGCATGCACATAAATAATCTTCCGCGGGCGCGTAGGTTTCGTCATTATTAAACTAGTGTGTGAACATGCGCCGAAGTCGTAAACACGGCTTGACTTGCCAAAGAAAGTCATTAATGTTTAACTATATCGTATCTCCTCGGCGGAATAATCTTGGCAGAAACAGCGCCAGATATTCCGCGCGGAATATTATTTACTCTGCATGGCTGACAACAACTAATTAACGGGCGAAATGCACTTGGTCGGACGTTCGATATACGCGTCATAATGGGGCCTATGCATGCACGTACGGCCAACGTGTGCTGAGTGATCGTAAATGAAGTGAGTAGGTAGCTACCGGTGCAGTATCACCGCTCATATTGCCACCAGATTCCTAGCAGTGTCTTGTACACAGTGACTTAGAAAAGGGAGATTGCAGGGGCCCAGATTCTCAATCCGCAGACAAGACATAAGCGCACGTTCAAACTGCATTACATTTGCCAATTTGGTCAGTTGATTTTTTGAAGCTATAGAGCACCAAATTTGATTTCGGCTGGAGTTCTGCTTCAGACATCGCTGGGAAAGTTTTACAACTTTCCCCAAACCTCCACTTGGATATTAGGAGTTCTATTTTTAAGGGAAAGGAGAAGAAGAAAACAAAAAAAAACTGAAAAAAGGAAGCGGTAAAAAGAAGAGAAATGGAAGAAAAAGGAGAGAATAGAACGAAAACAAAGGGAAGGGGAGGGAAACTGAGAAAAGGCCCCCAATTTACATTTTAGCTACGCCACTGAATGTATAATAAGCTAAGTCGTTCGGTCTGGTGCGAGCGTGAGATATGGATATAGTAGGCTGCATCTGTGCCAAGTTGGTTCAAAGAACTGCTGGACACAGCATGTTCGGGTAATTAACCTATACGCAATCAGCTTTATATCTAAGTGCACCAGTAGTATAAGGACGATAGGATGATTTGCACGCACTGGAAAAATGACAGACAGGCTGCCCGTTTAAACTATGGCAGGTAAACTAAAAGAACTAAAACTGCTTTAAATGAACTAAGATGAAAGAAAAATAATCGCACAAGTACTGTCATGTAAAAGGATCAAAAATAAAAAAACAGACAAATTATGAAAAAAATTGCTTTATTAAGCCAGACTTATAAGTATTTTCATGTTTTCATGACGTTTAGACATTTCCGTCCAACTTTTTTGCTGATTAATTTCTTACTAAATGTTTCATTTAACGATTTTCACCTTTCAGAAATGTCTTGACAATTTATCTACAGATTTTGAGCAATCTCATAAGTTTGCCAACCTCGCGTGCAACTTGTAAGTCGGGATACGTAATGCAGTTAGAATGATCGGTGTAGCTCAGTGTTACTATAGGGCTGCTGGTATTGGCTACTTATTTCCTTAGGCTTTACTTACTTAATCGCTTGTTTGTTAACTAACTACGGTAGCAGACGTTCGGTCTACGTGGCTTTTCGTATGCTACTGTAGCTGTCTCCTGAAGGTTATTCCTTGTCGGCGGCTATAGCGCTGCTAAAAGGATAAGCCCTCGCGTGCAAAAAACTTCAACATAGCTCAAATTCCACTTATTTCGACTTTTTTTGTGGATTTGTGCAATGTGTCTTAAAAACAAGCTGTATAGTAAATCTATGACCGATCGAGGTAGTGGAATTGGGACTTAGACTAAGCGAAATCTTCTAGGAAAAATCGTTTTCTGTCGTCTATCCTTCGTTGACGAGCAGTGCGGTCTTTTCGTTGGAGATGATCGCTAGCATTTTAGCAGACAATAAAGAGCAGGGTTAATTTGGTGGCCTGCACATGGTCGCTTTACAAAGCCGATTTTCATAGCGTAAAGAATTAGACGTATCGGCGATTAAGCAAATTTTAAATTGAAAGTCTAAAATTAAAATCTGTGTCTACTTGTATACTGTTCCGTTATTTATGTATAAACTTGTGTTTAGCTTGATTGGTTTTTACGAGTTTGCAGACTTTTTATAACTCTTTTTGTTAAAGCTAAAACAGTTGCTGCTATAAACTCATAGCCTATACGTAACTAGGCGTACATTTAGTGTTGAAGATAACTGCTTCAGCTACAGCGTGGAATAGCCTTCCATACAGGGCAAGTCACTTTCCCATCTTTGTGTATGTTCTTCGGCAGTCATTAAGCGGATACATTTTAATTAATTTCTGTGATGTATATTTTATACAGTGTACTAGCTGCAGACACGTATAATCCGTACTTTTAATTGTGTTAATTGTAGTTACATCAATTATTTATTTTATTTGTTTAATCAACACCGCAACCAATAAGTTTGCACCAATAAAGTTTGCACGAACAAGACATGCCAGGCTCGTCAGAGCACTCAAAGCAGCTTAGAACGAATCTTGACATAGGAACAATTTACACAAGCATGTTAACAGTTTGAACATTTACGTTTCAGAAAAAAGACACCTAAAAATTCATTAATTGTTATAGGGGCGTCATTTACGGGAAGAGGCTCCAGGGGTCCACGGACCCCCAAGGATTAATAATTTTGTTCTTTTTCCGTAAATTGTACTTTTGAAACAGTGTTACTGCTTACTGCAAGAACAACACGTTACATAAACTGAGACCCCCAGAATTACTGAGACCTCTCAACGGTTTACTGAAATGACGTCACTGAGCTATTATAATGTTGCTGCTTATTAGCAATTTTTAATTCAGAGATAACGGTCGACAATTATTAACAACACATAAAAAGGCAGTTTGATTTTATTTGGTTTGCAAGAAATTACAGCAACAATTTCGTGCAAATGATTGTTTTCCGATAGCTGCAACAAAACGGTCGAATTATACGGCCAATTGACACACATTGCCTTCTGATTTTTGAACGTCCCACAGGCAAACAGCGAGATCTGATGTCTTTGTTCGCATACGCGTCCCGTTAGCTCGCGTCGCAGTTTTCATAACGTCCATACAAATCTGACCGATATTGATGTCTAATGCTCCCTTGCGAGCTGGTATAATAAGGCGAATTCTAGGCCGGCCAATGCCTACTGTATATGTGTATTATGACCAGCAATCTGTGGCGCTGTCGCAGACTATCCGCGGTAATCGTAAACCACTTAGAACATCACGGCGCCCGTCCAGGTGTTGCGACGTTTCATAATGCATTTTTGTGTCTGCAGCGTAACAGTGTTACATTCTGTGTTTATACATAGGCAGAGAGTAAAAGTGTAATTTTTAACGTATGTTCATGGTCAGTGTGGCATTGTAAAACGATTGATTGCGCTGGAGTTAGACCGCTGATGATTGACTGATATTATAACAACCAAAACCAGCAGTATTCTGCTAGACTAGAGCTTAATCTATCACAATGCTTCAATTGGTTACCGCTCATTAGCCTACAAGACTAGCCGCGATTCACTGTTCTTTCTTCTCCAACAGCAGCTACTCTTCTTCCATTTAGATTGATCGTCAACCGAGGCATTAAAGTATGCCTAACGAGCGACAACTCAAACTTCCAAGGTTTCAAGGTCAACTCAGCCTTCCATCTCTCCGCAGTAAGTAAATCGAGTACCGGGCTGTCGGGCTGGCATTAAGGCGGGGCACGTTTTTCGGGCGGCAGGTAGCACTGTGTGATCCCGTATGGCAGGTGACGCTGCGGGGCTCTGAGATGGGTTTGCGAGGGCGCTGAACATGCAAGTATTGGCAAATGCAAGTACGATAGATGTCAGTACAACACAGGATACTTTTCACTTGCGGAAAATGCGGGTAGTGTAAAAGTAAGCAGCTTACGAGTTTCCACCCTCTGCAAATCCGTACTTGCATTCTCCGTATTTGCATTTTAGTCAGCCCGGATTGGCCAAAAACAGCCATGACATTTAACCATTTTAAGCGTAACAGAAATCGTCACACGATCGTCTGGTCTTTTTGGAGTGGCTGCACGGCGAGCGTCTTCAACGCGCTGCGCTGCCAAATTCATTACCGCTAGCAACGCTCCCTGCGCACTGAGCTGAGCTGAAGTGAACACCGGACTGACGGAAGATTGGGTGCCGGAAAGTAGTTTTTCTCTGATTTTCCCTGGAATATCTGGGAATGTGAGTTATCAAGGGTAACCGGCGGGTAGGCGTGCGTCTGTGGGCTGAGCTAAATAACCGAGCCAGCGGCGTCGTCAATTAAAAAAGTACTCGGGACAGGAACATGCCATTTTTCGATGGACAACTGCAAATTTCTGACGGAATTTCGCCAAACAGCTCGTTGCAAATTTCTAACAGAAAAGATTTAGGGTGTCCCTAATTTTTTTTCCAATATTGGGCCTTGAGCGTTAAATTTCGCATTTTTTGACCGAAATTTTTAGACGAAAAAAAACTTTTTTGACAATTTTCTAACAACTTAAAAGTTAGGGGGTCTTTGCCGCTTTTCCAAGTGGCAACTGCTCGTCGCAAATTTCTCTAAGCCGAGGTTAGTTTCACACACGACACTAAACGTTTTCACCGTGCGCCATGATAACATGATAACATGATAACGTAATCAATGATAACTTTATCAAACTTTAGCCGATTTTCACAATTTTTGCACTGCTGGAAAGAGCATTAATTGTTCAACAAAACGGCTGTTGTGATATTTTCCATCTCATCTTAACATTTGACCAACAATAGCTGGGAATATTGCATATTTTGTATACATTTCATGACAGTCCATGCAGAGCGTTGTGAAACCTCTTTCCTGAGACAGTAGCGGACTAACAGACGTGAAGGTATTTGGACGGAAATCGTCCTAGCAGTCGTCGAATGGATCGATAGCTCGGCCTGATGATGCTACTGATTCAACACTCCGCGGCCAGTGGGGGCGGGCGAATGTTGTTCACGGCTGACTGACTTCAATATCAACCGATCTCAGCTCAATGATCGCCAAACACCACCACCATCAGCAGCAGCAGCTAACTTAGATTACCGCCGGTTGGGCTCTGGTAATAAGCGGATCTCCGGATGTGCGGATGTTGCTTCAGGTTAAGACTACTCCGATACGGTTAGCAGCCCTGGCGTCTAAGTCCATTGAGGACTATGCTCAAAGCGTATTACTTTTCTCAAGGGCAGAAAGCAAATATTTGATACTAAAGGGAGAAGGGTCATCGTTACAGCGAAACTTGTCCAGAAGTGTTTTTGAAGCTAAAGATTCACCAAGTTTATTTTTGTGGCCCGTCCTCTGCTTCGGATTTCGCTGGGGAAGTTTACGACGCTCCCCAAGACTTCTTAATAGGCTGGGAAAAATACTCCCTGCCATTTTCCATTCCATTCGACGCCTCAGCCCTCTCTCTCTCGTTAGAAAATTTTCTGCGGGCGCCCATGAGTAGGCTATATACAGATGCCGTCATTTGTCATCGAGGGAAAATGCAGCATTTGATTAAGTTTGATGTGGGAAGGGTTCGAGGTGAGTTAACATGACGGGGCTTGCGTAGTGTGTTTACACACGCCACGCCCCTGAGAGTTAAAGTTAGGAATAGAGTTAAGGGATGATTAAGCCAATACCCGCTTTTTGCCTGTAGCTCCGTCAGCTTAAGGAGACCATCACAATTACCGCGTGAATTCCACCATTTTTGTTTTTATATAGGCTTTAACATAGACTTGATAATGCAGTTCTTAAAAAGTGTTTTTTATACAGTTAGTTTGTAAAATCTGTGTCTATGTCTTATGATTTTGATGTTTTAATTGACATTTGTACCGAACAGTATATTCGTCACAAAATATTTGAACATTTTAGTTGTGTGATAAATAGGAACTAGTTTTCAAGTAATAGTTGGTTTTGCACTGTTGTATACCTGGACTCAATGAAGTATCTTTTGCATTTGTTATTGTCGTGTATAGGCCTAGTATTTCCTGTATTTTTGATGATTTTGACTGCCTGTCATGGCGAATAAACTTCAGCGTTATTATCATCATTGTCACTACCACAGATAAGTTGAACGTAGCTTGAATAATACGCATTATTTTTCAGACGGCATTAATGTTATTTTTGTCAAACAAATAGACCTGTATAAATATGACTAAGGGAGCAAAGTAGTAGACCTACTGAGAATTTTAGAGTCGCCGGCCGAAGACCGAGATTAATCATTCTGGGTATTAATGGATACAGATGTCGTATTTCCCGCCACCTGCATTCCGCATTTGTAGTCTTGGTAATTATTTTCCAGACCATGTGCAAATTCGTGTACTAATCTTATTATCATGCAGTGCATCGTGATAGGCGTTATCATGATAGACATCGTGACATTGTGTAAATAACGGACTTTGTTTATTTATTTATTTTGTGGTTTTTCGCGCGAAAGCAGCTACTGCTTTCAGCGCGTCTTAGCCATCGCAATTCTGTCTCTCCGTCCGTCTGTCTGTCTGTCCGTCTGTCACACGGGAGGATCAGTTAAAAACCGTGCAAGCGAGAATTACCAAATTTTCACTGTCGGCTGCCCGGAAGACTCTAGTTTCAGGAACCGTGAAGTTTTTCCATAAATTCGAAGAGGGTCACCCCGAACGAGGGCGCTAAATGAGACGGAGTGGGCAAAATTTGCGATTTTTGGCCAATAAATCGCCGTATCTCAGTAACGGTGCGAGATGGCCTAGGTTACTATTAATCACTAATAGGAAGTCGTACACTGGCTCTCGATTGCCACCAATTTTAATGACCTTGGATGACCTTAAACGCTTAAATAGGAGTTTTTATAGATTTTTTGGCGATTTTGGGCTACGAGACACTTTTCAAGAGCGAATTGCGCTGAAACCAATTGAGATAGACATAGACATGCTGCGTATGAAATTTTTAGCATTAAACGTAAATTTCGACGGTCTAAGTCTCGATTTTCAAGGTTCAAGGAAACCTGCACACGAGGGCGTCAAAGAGCGGTACCCCCGTGAAAGTCGTTATTTTACCGTTGTTGGCCAGTCTTTCGTGATAACAGCTGGAGATAGACTGACAGCTTGCAAACAAGAACTGCTATAGGCTTTCGCGCGTCTCGTGAGCTTTAGCTCAAATTTTTTTGTAACACACATTAAGTTATTCACAGGCTCACTGCAAAAAAGCACGACCGTACAGCACATATTTAAGCCTATTTTTAAACAAATGACGGGTTTATTAAAGACACACCAAATGTGTATCAATCGTTACAGAACGAGTGCGACGCACGAAACAGAATCGTATAGCGATGTTTTTACGCGATGACAAAAACATTTTTGGAATACAGCATAATTTATGCAGCACATTAAGGGCTTTTATGGCGTTGATGCGCTATATAAATTTACGTTTCACGAATCAAGGCAAAAATAAGTAGGTGTACCAGAAAGATCACAGGGTGAACGGTAGTTCAAGCCCTGTGTTAACGGCGACTTCTCTTTCTTATGGGAAAGCCAAAAATTCGACCCCGCACAGAATCAAAACCCCTGACCCGATTGAGATAAAATTTGGCAGGATTGATTACGTCGGCGAGGGAACCCGTTATGCAAATTTTTATGCAAATCCCTCCAGAGGGGGCTTCCCGGCAAATGGGTGAAATATACGCAAAAATTTTTGTAGCTATATACCTTTTTTTAGTCAACTCACCTACAGGTCAGACCCTTCGGCGGATTTTTGCGTGCAATGGCTCAAACGACGCGGTCTCGCGCAAGGATGTGCCTTTTTGGGG
>Ga0209367_1008753_pt1 | contig 13803 bp, 3 predicted proteins | sample WorMetLIZISLAND2_FD_187412 | JGI IMG/M metagenome (GOLD analysis project Ga0209367, IMG submission 187412) | Marine gutless worms symbiont microbial communities from Max Planck institute for Marine Microbiology, Germany - Olavius geniculatus... ... | reverse complement strand
GGGTAGGAAAATGGGGAAGGGGAAAGAAAAGGGGAAAGGAGAAGAAGGGGGAGGAAAAGGGGAAGGAGAAGGGAAAGGAGTTTTGTACTGATCAATTGATTGTTTGCTGAGACAAATTAATGATGATGATTGATACTTAAGAATGGTGATGTGATGTGACAGAGTCGCTGAGCACCAGGAGTTGAATCAGATGTCAGCCGCTAACCTCGGCATTGTCTTTGGTCCTACGCTTCTCAGACCAAGGTAATGCAACGATTCACATGTTTACATGCAGCCACTATTCCTAACTCAGTATTATCTCAATCATCATCGTCATCAGGATGTTTCACATGGCTTAAATAAAAATGTCGTTTTTAGGCTCTTTTAACTACGTCTGGGTGTGAGCAATGAAATGGTTAAGTCTTGAGATTCTGCTTGAAGATTGAGAGTGATGGTCTTCAGGTGATGTTTGCTGGAAGCTTGTGTCAGGGGGGGGTTGTCTTCAAGACTGGAAATGTCGGCTTGCTGACTGCAGCAATAGAAAACTTGGCACTGTCAGACAGATCTGTCTTCTTAAAAATTTTTTCTTTATTTTATGACAGTTTGTGACTTTGTTTGCAGTAGTAAGTCAAGTTTTGTGATATATTAATGTGTATAAATTATGTTTGTTTATTTACAGGGAAGGTGCTTCATCTCTGAACTATCTGATTGAAACGCCATTTCAGACAAGGATAGTTGAGTTGCTGATTATCAACGCAGAGGTCTGTGAGTTTATGTCTAAAGGTTAAAGGTTAAAGGTGGTGATATAGCTCTTAATGGGAAGCCCATCTCAGAGCTTTGGAGTGTCACCTGCCATATGTGATCACACAGTGTTACCTACCACTTGACACAGATGAATGCCCCCCGCCTTAACCCCAGCCAGATAGGAGAGATGGAAGGCTAAAGTGACCTAGGCAGCTGATTACATATCGAAATGGTTTACCTGCCCGCAGGCAGTCACCCATTAAAGTATTAACCTGGCCCAGCTTAGAATAACTTCGTTATCGGATGAAACGTGTTACCGCTACGCCACACCACCAACACTTATTTTCATCACTTGTAGTTAACGTGATACATGATGGTAGTTTTAATGTATATTCCACTGTCTCTGGTTTTTCATTACATTTGTAGACTTTTGAGAAGCTAGTGGTAGTAGGAGGGCTAAGCATTTTCATCATGTAGTGTCATTGTTATTTTGATTTTTTTTTCTTATGATGCATTGAGGCAATATTGTGATTTTATATATCTTACTGTCAACTGGGCATTAAATACATGTTGTCTCAATTAAAAAAACTGTCAAAATTGTTTTTGTCCTAATTTTGTCAAATTTGCACCAACTGATAATTTTTTGCATAACGATAACCAAGACGATAGAACTACGTTAGGTGCACTCATATTTCACCTCACATAATTTTTGTAAACACACTACCATGTGAAACATAGATGCGCTAAATTGTTGCAGAATACTGAGAAACGTTGTAATGACTTAACTAAGCACATAATAAACTAAGATGTGAATTATTTAGCAGAATTATAAGTTTTTATAGCAACTTGCTTGCAAATTATCATAGGTTATGCCCAAAGTGTGTCCCACATACACAGACACAATGGTTTAGATGCAACGCCACTGGCTGATAGTGGAATCAACGATCAGCTGATCAGATGGCATTCACTCATCGATTAGACATTTTGAGCTCATCTGTTAGCTATTCTGTTGTCTGCTATTTTTACCGCAAAATATTTAATACCACAAGATTAATAAATCACATGGCATTCTCTGTCGAATTGATGATGCAAAGGTGAGCAATCGGCTACAAATAATCACCATGGAATGTAACAATTTGGCGCATCTGTGTTTCACATGGTAATGCGTTGACTTAAATTACGTGAGGTGGAAAAGGAGCGCACATTACATAATTTTATTGCATTGGCCATCTCTGTGCCAAAAAATCTTCAAAGTTGGTGAAAATTTGACAAAGGTATGATGAAAACAATTTTGACTGTTTTTTTATTGAGACATTGTATTTTTAACCAGTACATGGCTTAAAAACAGTATATACTGTACTTCCGAAGTAGTAGCATAGTAGTTTTTTCTGTTATTGTGTCTAATGATATTATCATTTTTAAACGAATAGATATATGACAGATTTTTACTGGTAAATTTAGTTAAAAATAAGATAGATTTATAATATGACAATTCACTTACACTTGCCTCCTACGGAATGGTGCCATTTTGATACGAAAAATGGTTTTTTTTTTAGCTGTTTATTAACAGTTTTATGTCATTGTGCTGTTTTTATTACTGTGATTCAGTCAATATTTGGCACCGAGGAGCTGAGTGATGGAAGTAGGCTTAGTGCTGATGTTGACAATGATGTGTTGGCTTTAGATTCCACTCGACCCATGTCAGCAGGTAATTCACAGCATTGCAATTCACAGATACGGTCTATTAGTAATTTACAACATATCATGACACAAATACAGTCTGTTTAATAGTGTTTTCAACGCCTTTATACTTATTGTCGTTGTTGTGAGCTTTGGTTGTGTCAATGCATGACTTTGACCACTCTCTGTTGAGTTTTTTTTCTGTCAACCACTGTCGAAAAGTTTTTGTTTGCAATTTGTTCGTAATTTTTTGATGTATGAAAAAACCACTTTAGCTGTTGTTCTTGCAAGTTTCTAGTCAGACAGTTTGAGTAGTTTGCAACTGAGGCTGGAAGAAGGGTCTGTAGTTTTTATGTTTATTGCTTATCGGAAAATGTTTTTTGTTGTGTGCAGCTGATGTGCCAGCTCCTGGTACAAGTCCCAGCATTACAAACTGGTGAGCCTTTTAATGTATTTGACTGCTGTTCATTTGTCAGTCAAGTAAACTCTCAGTGCACACAGTGGTTGCCAGCATATTCAGTCAGTTGTACCTTTTTAGTGCGCTGACAATAGTTGCCAGCATTATTAACTGGTGGGTAGCTTAGTGTTGTTGTCTTAATGCTCTCTCTGTCATTTGGTATTGGTTCAGTGGTTAATGTGCTGGTCTCGATCAGCGAAGTTAGTCTGTGCTGGGCCTGGCTCGTGCCTGGATGGTTGACTTGACTGTCTTCAGGCAGGTGCTCCATCCACCACCTGTTAAACTTAGCCTTCTGCTCTATGTGGGATGATAAAATGAGTATCGGCTTTTCGGCTGAGTAGTAAGAAATGGCATCGGTGAATGTAGTACTTTGGCTAAGTATCAGGCAGATCTGCGGCTCAGTTTGATTGGCTTGGTCTTACTAACTGCTGCAGTGCATTAGGACCTTTCTCTACAATATAAAAACAAGAAATCTGAGCTAATGCTCATGAGATGCACGAGAGTTTATGGCAGTTTCTGTTCGCAAGTAATGTTGGTCTATCTTCATCCATTTCATTGCAATTCACTCTTTTGCAGCCAAAAATCGCCAAAATCACTTAAAATCAAAATTTTTAGGGTTCAAGGTCATTCAGGCTCATTGATGTTAACATTCCTAAGAAGCTCATTGCCAATGCTTGTTATGATAAGCAGCATGTCTGTGCCTATCTGCAACCATTTTCACGCTAGACGAGACAACAGCAGATAAATAACCACTTTTAGAGGGTTACCTTTTTTTGACACCCACATGCGCAGGCTTTTTTGAATCTAGAGGGTCCAGACATGGACTGCTAAAATCTACATTCAGTGGTGAAAATTTCATATGCAGGTTGTCTTGGTCTATCTCCAGCGTGTTACAGCTTTAAATCACAAAAAATTCACTAAAACCCTCTATTTTGGGGTTGAAGGTCATTTAAGGTCATCGATGTTGACATTTCTAAAAAGCTCGTCGCCAGTGCTTGTTATGGTAAGCAGCATGTTTGTGCCTATCTGCAACCATTTTCACGCCAGACGAGCCAATGGCAGTAAAATAACGTTGTTTTAGGGGGTGTTCCTCTTTCACCCTTTCTTCTTGGGGATCCTCCTCACCCAGTGGCATGAAATTCTGTCACGAAATACTAGAGACTCTAGGCTATCATACAGTGAAAACCCGAACTCTTTATCTCTTTTAGGCTTGAATTGGTATTGGGTCGTGACAGACGGACGGACAGAATTATTATAGCTAATACGTGCTATAGCTAGCTATGCTAGCTCTCGCACTTAACTAAGTTCAGTGTTTGTATTGTGTTTTAGTGGTGTTGATGAGCTAATGTGTACTGTTACTTCTGACTTTTTTCAGTGTGTTGTTTAATTGCTGTGAGCCAGGTATGCACCTGAGAAAACACAAGATTTATTACAAGAAATTGCACAAGAAGTGCCAGACTTTCAGCAGGTTTGAACTATGTGTTGTATTAATAAAACTGCTATACAGACTGTTTGTACATTATTAACTGCATTCATGAGTGTGTGAATTGTAAAAGTAAAGTTACTATGGCCAGCAACACTTGACACTGTAGTAAGTGTCAGCTGATTACTAGAGCTGTCGAAGCGTTAAATAACAGGATTGGGATGCCATCAATCCCAGCATTCAGGATTGGCAAAAATGTCCATGATCTCATGATTACAGATCTCTTATAGCCACTCACAATTAATTTACACAGACTTTTTATCAGGTGCGGCTGTAAGAATGCTGATTCAGAATCAGCTGTTGGTTTAATGATGTTCTTTGTTAATACAGGGCGCTACAAAAAAAGTAGCCCGTTAAAGTTTTTTGCTGTTTTCTCAACACAAATTTTAATGTGAAATTTTACAGCTTTGTTTGCTAAAACCTTATACATTCAACTGCCAAGTAAAATGTGATTCTTTTGAAAAACAACAAAGTTTTAGACTTTTTAACATGACTGCCTACCGACTTTTCCACATTCAAAAATGTTCAAGCTACAACACCTTAGTAACATCGTTAAAACAACACAGTTAACTAATGATCAGATGCCAGAATTTCATTGTCAATGTGTGAATGCTCGAAGTGTCCAACGCAAGCTTTCGGTCACTTACTTTGCTAAGTCTTTCACAGCCCTGTAGATCAGTCCCTGTGGCAGGTTGCTTCAGATAACCTGAAGCGCTTCCTTGATTGGGCGATTGTTTTCGGCTTTGTTTAAAGCTTGCAGTAGGCCTCCAACATTGCACCCCACACGTGATAGTCCATTTTGTTTATATTTGGCAAATTTGGAGGCCTGGCACTGGTCCTTCGTGATGATATCTGGACAGTTGGACTGCAGCCCATTTCGTGCGCTGCACGCTGTGTGTGCTGACGTGCCGTCCTGCTGGAAGATGAACCCGGTAGGCAGCCGGCGATTGCTTTAAAAGAACAATAATTAAGTGATAATTTATAAACAAAATAAATTACTTTTTATCAAAATGTCCCTGTGACATCATCGGCAGTAACTTGGTAACCAGTTTTCGAAAATTAAATAGCATTTTCAGCTTGAACATTTTTAATGCTGAAAAATCGGTAGGTGGTCATGTTAAAAAGTCTATAACTTCGATGTTTTTTAGCAGAATCGCATTTTACTTGGCAGTTAGATGTAGAAGGTTTTATGAAATAAAACTGTAAAATTTCAAAGTAGAATTCCAAACGGTTGCTGAGAAAACAGTGAAAAAATTTAGAGGGCTACTTTTTTGCTGCACCCTGTAGTTGCTAGTCTTGTTTAGCTGAGTTATGAGTGAAAGAAAAGAAGTGTCTTTTTATTGAAACAAAATACTGTGTATATGTGTATGTAATGTGTTACTGTCTTTAGCTTCAGACGTCAACATTACATGAACCTGCAGACACTGTCTCCGTAGATGACATTATGCATTCTTTTGAACCACTCGGTCAGCACAACGATCCAGGTACCATTCCACCTAACTAAGAAAGTAAATAAGAAGGCAGTTTAGATAATGGACTGCGCACATGTCAGACAAACGTATTTATAGTACAGCATGTGAGTGGAATTTTGGCTTTCTTCTAGCCACGGAAGTGCTGCTGATTTGCTGTTGTTGTCAAAGATGTTCAACAGTGGCCAGTAGAACTATGCATCTCTGCTACGAACAAATGCCACTCCTTAGCACATTACCAGTAAAACAGTACAAGGTTGGCAGACAATCAGCATCATAATTAATTGACTGTTGGCTGATGTCGATTATTGGCTGATAATTGATGATGGCAGATTATCAATTTATATACCGGTAATGTTAATTATCTTGCCAACTGTCAGTCAGTATCAATTATCAGCTGATAATCTGTTCAACTTTGAGAACTCGGTGACAACTGTCCTGAATACAGACCACAATGGAATGAGAGGTCCCAGTTATCCATGTTTTGAGCTCTTACGCAATGGACCTAGCTTATCTATCTGTTTAGTGTCTATGCATAATCTTCTTCATCTTTTTCTTTTTTCATCTCTGCGTCAATGTAATTGAAAGCAGTGCATGGTGAATGTTACTATTTACTGTGTGTATGTGTGTGTGTTTTTATTGCAGAAAATAAAATCTATTACATCTAGTGCAAGAATGGTAGCGATTACTTCTAAGTATTAAATATTGATTGAATTTATTATATTACATATCGTATATTATGTGGTAGTGTCTTCATTATGTTTGTTTTAATTGCTACAGTGGTTAATAATTAGAAAGAAATTTAGTGGTTAGTTTTGAAGACTTATGTATTAACTAGTCATTGAAATTGATTACAAATTTTAATATAATCATGCTTTATCACTATTAGTTTAGTGTGTTTGTTTGTTCGTTAGATGGTTTGTGCAAATGTTGAAGCCATTTACTGTAACAGTGAAGAATCGCAAGTTCGTGTATGACTTTAGAGTCATATAATCGCTTGGTTAATCGTTAGTTTTTGCTGCCTTTGAATTGCCAGTAAAATGTGAATTAATTAGCACCTGTTGGCAGGGAGTATTAGTGATACAAAGATTTTTCTGATATTTTGCAGTTTGACGTGCACTACGAGATGATGGCACTGAATCGTCTAATTTGTGCTGATGTGCCGTTAAGAAACTACTCACTCACTCACTGTGAATATAAGTCAGACTCTTGTGACCAGCAGTGCTTTGCAGTCACATATCTGGCAGCTGGTTGGCATCAACTGATGATACAGCAATGCACTGTGCTGCTGCTAATTCATCGCTGCATTAATAGACAGTCAGACATGCAGTGTTGATGCGTTGTATATTGATTGCATTTATAATAATGTTTAACAGAAAGCGACTGTTGGGTGTGCAGGTCCACACCCACAGCATGCCCCAGTTTCCTTATCTGGATTTAGTTATTCAGATTAACTCAGCCGAGCCATCTCTTCATCCATGGGTAAGATCAGTGAGTACCGGCGAAAGTGCTGAAATGTAAACAAGCACTGACCTCATATCATTGGTTTTGAAGTGTATGCTGGTGTCTGGCTGAGCGTTAAGGAAATGGAGATCAGCGTTACCTTATGGGTCTTGCACTCGGGAACCAGGGCTTGAAGTGGGACGGTATGGAACAGTATGGCATACCTGTACTTCCTTGGCCGCCTGGAAAGCATGCTGGCACTTCTTTCCTGAGAAAAAACATACCGGTATGCTTTGCAGGCTTTTTTGTGAAATTTAGGCAACTCGTCGCTGATGTTTACATCGATCAGTGGCCAAAATAGCGCTAGCTTGAGGGAAGAAAGGAAGGAAGGCAAAGCTACTATACCTTTACTTATTTTTTCTCACTTTGAGCCCTGTTTGGTAGGACTGTACATTTAGGTGCTTTAGTGGTAGTTTTTGTGATAAATTTCTAATTAGTGTTAAGTATGCATTTATGTGAGCTTGCTGTCTGTCTCATCTCTGTTCCTTGTGTTGTGAAGGTAGATATCTGCAGAGTATTTTGGATGTTATTTGACAAAATTTGTCTTCTGCATGAATTAGTTAGTGAGGTTTGTGCCATCACCTGCAGATGTTTGCATGTCCAGAAAATTTTCGCAGCCATTTATTTTGTGTGTCGTTTTGTGTTCAACTTATTGTTGGCATTTGTCAGTAGCATATTGTTGAGAGGAATTGTACATATGATTAGTTGACTTGCTGCTTTACATTGACTGTCCTCAGTTGTTGTTTTACATGCCTGTACATACTGCTTGCTGCTTTGTTAGATGCTGCATGATGTTGAATGTTGGAGATTGTGTAATAATAGGCTACCATTATTCTGTGAATTTACTGCATTATAGTGATGTTGGCCTATATTGTAAAGATGTGCACTATTGCACATAAAAACGTTATTGTTGCTGTGTGCCTTACTGCAGATATTCTACACTGTGTCCGGTAAAAAACTAATCCCCTAGACATCGTGCAATAAAAATGTCAAATCTGAATGAATATAAATAAAGTTCTGAACACTTAATTCCCAATAAATTTCTCAAGCGACTGCCAAATTTCATTGACAAATATTATTTTTTACCAAAGTTATCAAATGTTGAATATCGATAACAAAATATTTTCATTACCAAAGTCGTGTTATGCAAATAAACCCCTCTGTTAGTTTACATTTGCGTCACTCCAACACAAAACAGCTGATTCTAACAAAGTTCTAAACCAACAATGCGCTATTTATTGGCAATCAAACTGCCAAATTTTATTTAAATCTGCTTAAGCAAACAATAGCTACAGCAGCTTTTGTAAGGTCACGCCAAACGCTTTATTTTCAGATTTTTGTGGATAACATTAGACACAAAGACTTCAAACTGATGTGTTTTGGGTGACCTCACAAAAGCCGCTGTAGTTATTGTTTGCTTTGGTAGATTTTACTGAAATTTGGCACTTTGATTGCCAACAGATGATGCACTGTTGATGTAGGATTTTGTTGGAAATAGTTATTGTTTGTTGGAGTTACGCAACAGCGGGGTTTACTTGTGTAACGCCATATTGGTAACGGAGATATTTTGTTACCGATATTCAACAATTAATATCTCCACTAAGAAATATTATTTTTTATGAAATTTGGCTGTCGCTTCAGGAATTTATTGGGAATTAAGTGTACGAAACTTTGTGCAGATTCATTCAGATATGACATTTTTTATTGCACGACGTCTAGCGGATCAGTTTTATACCGGACACAGTGTATGTGATTCTTTTACTAAATCCAGTGCCTTTGAAGTTTATCTGACATACTGGCGCTATATAAGTTAGACTATTATTTGTATCATTATCATTATTATTATTAAGCTCTGGCATTGAGCAGAGTTGAGTGAAATGTTGTGAATTTGTACATAGACATAATGGTTGTGTTGTGTATGGTTGCTGTGGTTTTTTGCAGTATTGATAATTCTCAGCAATGATATTGTACACTGAGTCCCCAAAAAATGTCCCACTTTTCATTGTCCATATCTTTGCCAAATGTCAACCAATTTTAAAAATTTTTTCATTGATGTATTTTGCGGACAATCAGCAATAAAGAATAAAGTGATTATTGAGTATGCCACCACATCTTAACTGTGTCGTTACGCTACCTTGTGAAGTATAAATGCATGAAAAACTAGCAGTAATAGGCAGCACACGTGTTGGTAAAGAAAATACACTTCGGCCCAAAAACGCAGTGAACGATCTGTACAATGCCACACTTTGTTAGATTCGTTTCTTTGGATATGTGACACGATGGACAGTGTGTTTGTTTCTGGCATTTGTTGTTTTAGTAAGCCTACCATTTCATTCACAGTGATAACGTTCTCTTCAGTACGTGCATGCTTCAGTCTGCTGGTCTCATGCCTTTGGTTAATGCTGCATGTTTCCCAAATTTTTATTAATAGCATTCTCGGTATTTGCCTTTTGCATTTTGTCTTCAAAAAACTCCACCAGTATTCTCTGAAAAACTGTATTTTTTGAAATGGTACAAGTTTTTAATCAAAGCTTGTCTCCATTGCTAAATGGCACATTACATCACCAGTATATTGTCACCACATTAAAAATTATCATTTACAATAATATTACGTGCTTTTGTTCACAAACATTAGAAATGTATTTGAAACTAAACAAAATTTAACTTTTGTATGAAAATTAGTAGAAATTGTTTCAGAAGATAATTTTTTGCATATGTATTATAGTGATTTTAGTGATTTTTGACAATTTACGTTTTACATGGTAGTGCAGCAATGCAGTTAAAGTGTGGTGGAAGATTTAATAACTACTATTATTTCCAGTTGTCTACAGAATCCGCCAATGAAAATATTATGAAAATCGGTTAATATTTGGGGAAGATGTGGAAAATGACAAAGTGGGACGTTTTTGGGACACAGTGTATATGTACAGGTTTATCTGATTGAGTTATTTTTGCCCTCATATGGTTTGTTGTGCATTTGAGCTAGAAAGATCATTTCTGGTGCCTGTGACATTTTTTACTTTGCCTTTGATAATGAGTAGCATGAGATGGGTGTGTTGCAGAATCACAATCTGTGATTCAGTGTTCAGTTACAGTCACTGCATGAACCAGACATTCTGGGCTGCAGCCTCGTTAGCTTACTTTGTTGTGAATGCATAATAGTGAGGTCAGGAGAAAAGTGTAAGTTGTCAGCATGACATTGATATAAGTCTTTGCTTAATAACAGATGATATAGACTTAGCTTATTCACGCCTAAATGGAGTGAAATATTCAGCTGCTTGCATTTTGCGTTTTCATACTGACATGTGCCAAGGACCATTTCGGTTTAGATTCACTGCTACCTTTTACATTTAACTGTCTGGAACAGTGGACAGAATTTGTTTAGGTAACTTGGACTTATCACATTTTGTGAAATAATTTTCATGTAGCTATGTAATTTATTATCTCCACCAAGATGAATGTAGTGAACATTGGAGGAGATTAAGAGATTGGTCGTTCTGTCCGTCTGTGTGTGCATGTGTCTGTACATGATGACTCATAGTAGCAATGATGTCCTTGCACCAACAGCACAAGCAGCAACGCCGGCTATTACTTTTCCCTCCCTCCGCGAAGCGGCTCTTCCTTCTCCCTCCCCTTTCCTTGTTGTAGGGTGTAGTTGTAGTAGTAGTAGTAATGTATAAATCACTTCACTTGGCGGAGATATGCACTCTCACGAGCACCTTCTAGTTATTTTTTGTACTTTAACACAGCGCTCTCTGCCGTGCACTGTCACTTTTGTGGAGCACAATTATTCTGTATCAAACAAAATGCAGACAATCTGCTCACAAAATGTGGAGTTTTCATGATTAGACAGTGGTTAAGAGAAAAGTGATAGCTGTAACAAAATGTGCACTTGTGCATAATGCATTAACACTGGTGGTTGGTTCACTCGTATCTGATGTGTTTGTTGCGATATACTTTACGTGCTTTGCCATACGTTTGCATTGGTGCTTACAATTTAAGTTAGGACGTAGTACACTATTTTTGCTCCAGCAAAAGATTTTGGAGTCCCAGTAAAATAACACTAGTTACCTGTCATCGAAATATATGTTGAATTATTTCTGTTATCTGTTTATAATGTTGACTAGTTGGTTTTGTATGTGCAAGAAATTGTAATATGATGAAATGAAATGATGGTGTAATTAAAACTATAATTTTATTAATTACAATGGTGCTTCGTTTATTGGTTACTGGACTGCCTAAAAATCGTATGTTAAGGAAATCTGCATTGTATCTAGTGATAGTGAATTATAGACTTTTGTTTCTATCATAAATGTCTTTACTGTGCCTTTCTTTAACAGACAGTGAAATATGGTGCCATTTTACTTTGTGTTTACTACTTACTGTACTAAACTGTAGGTTGTTTTTTATCTGTCATCCCTTAGTCATGTATCATTTATCATGCATTTCCTGTCTGTTTTTTCGTGTTTTTTCTCAATCAGTAACTTTCATACTTTATTCATGTCAAATATCAGTGCTTATGGCTTCATTCTTACTAGTGTGTTTTCATCACATTTTTACTGAGTAATTGTGTGCAATTTTTGGAGAAAACGTGTTATTGTTGCATATCACTACACATATTTGCAAATTAGAAGTCTTTAGAGTTGTGCTGTTGTTTGTTATTTTTGATGTTGTTCACTTGTTAATAGCAGGGATATAAACACGACCAAGACTTTATTTTTAAGTCCCTGAGATGTTTCAAGTCCAAGACGGTGGTTTTGAGGTCTTCATCACTGGTTAATAATAGTATTGCTAACTACCCGGTAACACATTCTGTATTATAATTTGAATAAATGTCTTTATTACTTGATGATTTTGGAGCGTTGAATTCGTGTTCTGTGACTGAAATAGTTGACGTTTTTGTCACATGTAGTTCTGTTATTCTGTTGAGTTGTTGACAGACAGGTGGCTGATAGTGATGACACAGATGATATACATGTATGTGCCTGTCAGTAATTTAGTTCAATTGTTGCCTTATTCATTTATGTGTGGCACGCATGCCTATATTGTACTTGCGTTGTTGGCTGAGCAGCAGTGAAGCATTAAACATTTGACTGACACAGTGGCTTGATATTTATTTGGTGTAACTCTGTTCCAAAGTAACAGCTGAACACATGAGAATGAAGCAGATAGAAAAGTTTGTGGGCCGAACGAGCGTTGGCAGCTGAGCTGATAAGGTTTAACCCATCTCAGAGCTACGGATCGTCACCTACCATATGGGATCGCACAGCGTTATCCAGCTGCCACCTACACAAGTGAACGCATTTCACCCCATCTCCAGCCAAGCAGGGATGTAAGGATGAGTTGACATTATTTTTGTGGTTTTTCTTCCACTCGGCAGACAGTCAAGTAGTAACATGCACTAGCGACCTGACCTGGAATCGAAGCAACGACCGTAATTTAAGTCTAACGTCACAAAAACGTGCTAGACGTTACATTGCCAAGAAGCCGCTCACCAAGATCGCGCATATTTCGCCTGTATTAAACGACCATGGGCAAAACAGTCCTAAATATACGCATCAAAGTCTTCGACGCCTATATACACACACACACACATATAGGCCTACGTGTACTGGGGGAAAACGCGGAGCGCTCCATCTGTCACAAAAAAGTCACTTTTGGTCACTACAACTCATGAACTCAATCATGTAAAAACGGAATTTTTTTTACTTATTTTTGGTTCTAGTCAATCAAATCGACAATGTTGATTTTTTATTCTATGGTCGGCATTCCAATGCTTACAATGTCTCCGGCTGCAGAAGTAAGTTAATGCTATGAAATTTGTGCTCCTATCTTGATACTTTAGTATTGAAAGCAATGTATTTTAAAGCGCGCATGTGTGTAGAATATTTTTTTTATTTTGCAACATTTCTAAGGTTGTTCTGGGGTCGTTTCCAAGTGTCGTAATGCATTGTTGACATCGTTGTCAAGCAGACCCCGGTACAAATTTCATGTAATATTGTTGTACAATAGCACGCCAGATTACAAAAATAGCTATCTTCTGAATATAGTTAGGGTTATTTCCATGCACGTATCTAGTAGGCAAGATTATCACGTTACTGTATCAGATTTCATTGCAACTGACTAGTTAGTGCAAAGTGTGTGCAGTTTGAGACACTGCTTATGCTATTTTTGCATAATAAATTTGGTAGATACAATGGGCGACTTCACTTTTTGACTTAGACTTTTGCTGAGTCTTTTTGCTGAGCGAAAGCTAAAGCTGAACGCTAAAGTCTGTACTTAGACCACAGTTCAACTAAACTTTGGTCTAAGTCTACTGACTTAGACCAAAACGATCAAAAATGGCGGAAAACAGGTAAATCTAACAGGAAATAAATCAACCATTTACGCTTGGACTTGCTTATTTAATTGCGCCGCGCACGCAAATAACGAAATTACGTAACATCTGACGTCATTGCATATTTATTACGGCGTTTATTTTTGATACC
>Ga0209367_1008752_pt1 | contig 13804 bp, 11 predicted proteins | sample WorMetLIZISLAND2_FD_187412 | JGI IMG/M metagenome (GOLD analysis project Ga0209367, IMG submission 187412) | Marine gutless worms symbiont microbial communities from Max Planck institute for Marine Microbiology, Germany - Olavius geniculatus... ... | reverse complement strand
AGCTTACCACAGTCAATTTATTTGGCTATAAACTGCTGCTGGAAGTTTATGAATGGTCATATAGGACGATGACGGACGCATACTCATATATTTAGGCATTCAATAGAAACCAATTTGCATGCGGGTAATGTACGATATTAACGATCGGCTGAGCTTAAAAATACACCTGCTTACCATTTTGCTTTTTGCCATATTTATTATTCATTCGTTATGCCGTATGACCGTCAATGAATAAATGCTATACGTAATGCCCCGTGAATACAGTGCTTTCACAAACCAGACAAACTATCGCTTCTAAGAACGCGTTTGTAAAGTCGGCTTTGCTAGTTGTGTTGAACGTTGTACGTTGAATGACTACATATTTGAACGGAATAGCAACAATTACGCATTTGTATGTGCAACCGCAATTATCGATATTTTGATTCAGAGTGCATACACTATAACCTGAAAACTATAAATTGCTACAGCTACACCTAATCTGCATGAAAGGTACAAATGTGCAAAATTGATGCCAAAATAACTCAGAATGTCTTGAACACACTTGCATGCCATAGGCCTACTGCATTGTGGTGGCAGTAGCCAGACAAATAGATCTTATGCACAACTTACTGCATGCACGAGGTCATTCTTTATTACAGCCAAGTTGCCAACCATCGCTGAGTAATTAATACGACATTAGCACCGCGTGTCGTAACGTGCATGACTCACAGTAGACGTCTCTCTACACTACTTTTACATTTTCCTTTCCGCACAATGTGTCATATGATGAATTTCTTGGCGAGCCGAAGATGGCACAGCTAGCTTGTCATAATTTGACTCGAGACGAAAGGAGCTGCTATTTCCAGCAGACAAACGACATAATTCTGTGCTTGGCTCAGCTGTAGTGCGACGACCGTCGTACTGTGAGATAAATCTTCGTCGTCAGTCTTTACTCTGCGCTGTTCGCCGCTGTATCCCAGTTTACCGAGCAGCATTGATTGATCGCAAGGCCTGGAAACGGTCGTCAGCGCCACCTAGTAGTAGGACGAATTTAAAACTGTACTTTACGCTGATTTCGCTTGCGGGATATATCACAGAACATCAACGAAGACCTTCAGTAATCTGCAAACCTCGTCTTGGAAAAAGGCAACTATGCTCGACTTAGAAACACACATAATTTATAATATGTGAGTTTATACGTCCAAACTTTTGTTTATATTTTTGTGGCAAATGTTGACCGATTTCGAAAGTTCTTTTGCGCGCACAAGTTGTAATAAAATTGCAATAAACCGATTAGTAAACATGGCAAGGTACCACACCGTAACTGCGTCGCTACACTACCTTGTAAAATAAAGATTTTCAGAAATCATTACAATTATTGCATAAACTTATGATCTCTAAAACAATTTTCAATATTGGTCGATATTTGACTAAAATGTGGAGATAATAGATGTGTTTTATTGATTGATTTATTGATCGAAGGTGAAGGCGTAGCACGAAATTGTAAGCACAGATTCGTCCGCAGAAAAGGCGGCTTGATCTGACAGTTGGGATGGATGAAGCCGCGTGCCTTCCCGTCCGTCCGGAGCTGCTGAATACGACAATAGTCTATAGGCCTGTTATTTTGTATGTGGCACGCTAGACGTCCCTGACATCTGTACTCTTGCTTTTGCAACCACAGCGTACGTTAATCTAACAACATTGTGCAAAAAACTACTCGATTTGAAGAAAACGCAATGCTGATTCAGTGTCAAAACGCTGAATAGACGATGCGATTATTGTCGCAATACAGTTTTTGCCGCGAATATTTCATTAATCAAACTATTTTGATTCTGTCACAGTTACAAACTCTGCTGTTATTTTTTCTTAAACTTATCTGGCCACTCATATCAGTTTTGCAGATGTTCGTTTAGTAGTAGGCCTAGAATAGAAAGCTGTGCTTGGTACATTTTATCGGATTTCTGGACTGTTTATCGGACTACATGCTTATCGCTACTTGTTTCTTTCATTCTTTATTACTTCCACTTGATGGTTTACGCAAAAGTTATTGCATCATGTCTTGTCGTAGATGTGAAAGTAAACTTCGATTGTTTCTGCTAATTTCTTTCAATTTTTGGTAACGTATCTTAAAATGTTGAGATGTTACGCACTTGTTGCAGGCCTCTGTAATGTGTACACACCTTACACCGCGTATAGCTACAGCACTTGTACGACAAATCACCGGCAGATCGAGACGAGTGGAGTTTGGCGCTTAGGGACTCGTTGTCGTTTCTGTGGCCATCAATCAGTGCGAGCAGCAGATCAGCGTGAGGCCGGTGTCCCATTAGGATCGCCCCCTCCCAGAAAAGTCTCCCACTGGCCGACAATTTACCGGCAAAAAATCCGTTTCGCCCGGTGGCCGCCCGGGCGGGACGGCTTTTACCAGTAAATTGTCGGCCGGGATAGAGGAGACTTTTCTGAGAGACGATCCTATAGTGGGGAGACTTTTTAAAGGGGGAGACATACCAAATCCGTGATTATCTTTCCTCGGACGGATTTTTCATCCGGGAGACATTTTAATGTGACACCGGCAGAATCACGCTGGCGTCGTCGACTGCTGCACTAACGACGTAGAAGCCTTGCCCGACCATCACATCAGCATCAGCAGCAGCAGCCGCGGCAGACCGCCAGACGTGCTGAGCGCTGGCGCTGATGCCGACGCACTGCGACTGACTTCATTGACTGGCGGGTAGTTCCTAGAAATATAAAAAAAACTATTATCAGTTTATACTTGTGTTGTACTGTTTTTTTAGGATTTGACGTTTGTAGACTAGGCTAACACAACAACAACCATATCAGTCCTAAAAAGTGAAAGAAGAAATACGCATTGCTAATATAAAGCTAAAACTAGAAATTGAAGCGTGAGGCTCCTTTTGCCTATCCATGGAGTCGGTTTGAAATTCCGCACCTAGCAACGCCACCTGACCAACGCAATAACAATAATGTTGCGCAGTGTTGATATTGGATGGATAAAAATGAGCGTGTGTAACTTTTCTGTTGGCCTAGTACGCCAAATTTTCCAATTTTTGGTTGAACGTAGAATGAAATATATTAACACCATCGCTCTTCGCCGGACGGTTTTAACAAAGATGTATGTTCAAATCATGTGGAGTAGTGGGCCTACCATTTTCACGCTGTCACGCGGATTCCACGCCGGCACTCTGGATGTACCTAAGCTGGTCTACACAACATCGCACCGCTCGCTGCAGAGCAACGCGATTAGTGACGCACGGATCTCCGGCCGGTCTGATGTATTTGTCGACGTCAGAGCGACCGCGACTGACTTAACTGCGTGTTTTGTATCTTCTGAGTGATCGCTCTGCCGAGTGCTGTCGCCGCTGTACGTCTTACTTCTAAATGGAGACATGCTGCTTTTTTAGACCTGCGTCCAACAAACCAGACTACGATTTTGTAGCTCTGTAATGTTATGCTGATTTTTTGGGTTCCGGATCTTGTTTGGCTGCTAGAGATTTACCGTGAAACCGGAGACCGGCCACTGTAAAACCAAACATGTGATGTTAAATATATTTTATTTAACTTTTATTACAATCTCATTCGTGAAAGTTTTGCAAACAGTACTGTCTTACGGAAAAGGACAATTCAAATGATCACGTTTTTAAAACGCAGTTGTTACTAGAAGGGCTCGATCAGTGGCGGCTCTAGCTCGCAATATCTGAGAAGGGGCACGGCTTCATGGCGAACTCGGTAGCGCGAGCCTATAACAGGGGTCTGGGGACAGAGCCCCAACGGGGTGCAGGGGCAGAACACCTGGTCAAGGGGCTTCGCTCTCCTGAAGCTGAAGCATTGACGTTTAATTTAAGCCGCAAATTTGCCCACTTTTCTAAAATTTGGAAACGCAAAGAAATCAGATATTTGTGTTGTCTTTGCAAAAAATCATCGGTATCCACGAAAGTGGGGGAGGCAGACGCTCGGGCCTAAAACCGTCACTGGGCTCGATATAACCTTTTGCAAACTGAGAGATTTGCTCAGCCAGTCCGTGGCCGGTTATCGCCTAATTTCGTCGCTTCGTGGTTGGTGTATATCACGCGCTGAAATAGAAGCTATTTGCGATGAACGCCAGAGCGTGAACAACTTTCCGGCTCCGAGCAGCATTTTGCCGCTTCGCTTCAGTGGCTTTATTTGTTTACCTAGACCCAGGTTCATTACTGTAATATATGTGACGTAAATATCACGCGTGCAGGGGTATATTTAGTGAGCTTTACGCCTTCTCACCTTAATTTGTAAACGAAAAAAAGTAGACGACAAAAAATCCTGGAAAGTTGTTTGCCAGGTTTTTATCTGCTGATAAGTAAATTATCTCGTTACGTAAACCACCTAGGTCATCTCAGTCTGTTATCCCTCTGGAATAGGTTAATCGATATTTAGGCTTACGGCCGTTCACGTTTACATTATGTCAGATGGCGGGCACGTAACACCATGTGCCATATGGCTTACGTCGGTTCTCATGCTTATCATTTTTTTCTCTTTTTATGAAGTTCAAAAGTAGATTAGACTTTTCGTAGCGTGCTGTTTTTTTCTTGTTTCCACCTAAGTAAAATATGATACACGATACACCAGTTTATGCTGGCGTCAACAGATTATTGTCTGCGACTCTGAAAAAAACGATATTAGTGCATACGGACTGATTTTCTGCGTACGGCTGTGGAACTACACTGTGTCTAAAAACATCCCCAACATTTTCGATTATAACTTGAACAAAAATTATGGATTTAAAACATTTTTGGTGTGAATATTCTTGACACAACTTGCCATTAGATAATTATTTAGTTTCTTACCTTACCCTGCTACTACACTACTTTGAGAAAGCAGACCAAGCGAAATATGCGTTAAAATGTACAAAAACGTGAAAAACATCCTCAACCTTATCGATCATAACTTGAAAAAGGACTAACTTATTTTAATTATTTTTGGCACAAATATTTACAACACAACTGGCTATTAACTGACTGTTTAAGTTCCCACCTCACTCAATGTTTGTTTATGCACCACCTGGGGAAAGCTGACCAAGCAAACGACGTGTCGAAATGAATGAAAACATCGATAAATTCTACCTATCCAGGTCTCTGGCCCCCAACAGCCAGTTGATCACAAGGTTTGACTGTTACGCATTAATGTTTCTATCAAATGACGTTTAGAAACGTTTCTGAATTCAAGAAACGACTGACAAAGTCTGAATTAGTCTGGAGCAGAACGTTATCGATACTGTTGTCAATAAATGAAAAAAGCATCTCTGTGTCTGTATTTACATCATGGGCTGACATTTTGAGTAATTTTATTGCAGACAGTTGACAAACGAAACAGTTTGATGTCGTGCCAGCTAATGTGTCACAAATGTAAGCAAAATGTGTTTTATGCGTTATTTAGATTAAGTAATGATACCACATTGGGTAAAATGTAATATTTCGTTGGTTCTGGTTTCCCCAGGTAGTGCAGAAACAGACTTTGGGTGAGGTGGAAAGTTAAACGGTCATTTGATGGTTAGTTGGCTCAGGAATATTTTTACAAAAAAATCATTACAATTTGATAATCGTTCTACAAGTTACAGTTGAAAATGTCCGGGATGTTTTTTGAGACAATGTATATCGTTGCACGATGTATAATTACGTCGACATTGTCGTAATAACAGAGGAACGGTTGGTGACGGGAGGTTTGATTAATGACGTGAAATGCGATATTGAGAGGCCGTGATTACTGCCGTCGAATGTTGCCAGTAGCTGCTGGTCGCTGGCCGTCATTTGACGTCATCTAGCGACGGACGGACGTCGGTTCTTTGTGGTCCTTTGTGGCGACGTGACTTCTGGTGATTGTGACCATTGGCGTTGATCCGTCGTCAGTATTGGAGGCCCGAAGACCGAGGCGCCCTAGGCGCCGATAACAAGACGCCGCAGGCATCGAGTGAGCTGGGAAATGGGATGGAGTGAAACTAAAGCGTAGCGAGCAAGCGATTTTTTTCATTTTTGTTTGCTTTACTTTTTTCAGCTCTAATATGATTTTCAGTGAAATAATTCTGACATTCATTCTAGCTACTTTGGCTACACTACAGAGTACAGACATGTCCAAATATTGGGCGGGGCGCCTCTCGATTCCCCAGAATTGACGCCTGTCTGACCGAACAGCTGAATAACGGGAGAAGGTCTGCGATACGTAAACACGATAACGAGTAAGACCACAAAAGCCTATACCGGTACGCAGTACGTGCATGATTACAATGTACTCTATCATACAACAGAAACTGACATGACCTGCCACCAGCTCCTCTAAAGTCGCGACCTAACGGAGCTATAGAAGTACGACTATTATTACTAGTTTGCTGGTATATAGGCTCACACAGTCCGTGGCCTGGCGTAGTAACGTAGACGTGATCAGCATTCCGTCAGCGTGCACGCAATGCTCACGGTTGCAGAGACTGCAGGTAGAGTAATAAGTATACGTGCTGTAGATCGGAGGCTGCTGGTCGCTAGTTAGCTGTCGGTGGAAAAGTGGAAACGTTGAACTATAGACTGTTGTTCATTCACGTGAACGCACGCCCCGTGTTCAGTCGACGTTCCGTTGCCACTGGTATAGACAGCGCGTCGAGAGACCGGAAAGACTGGACTGCTCGCATTTGTCTGCTCGGCCATCGACCACAATCGTCTTCCGGCCGATTGCCTCACAGTTTGTAGTCGAGTAAGATCTGGGACTAGAAGAACCTGTCGGGAAATGTGACACCAACTTGAACTAATAATAATTAATAGCGTCTTGAGCAGAAAGATATCACATCAGTCGACTTAGCAGTACAGTGCTGCCACCTGGAAAAAATAGAAAGTGGCGGACTATTGCTATATGATTGAAAGTACATTCTGAAGATAAATTCGGAAGGAGCAGAGAAAGAGGCTATTTAACGTTTGTGCATATAATATATACGCTTAACTGTAACAGAATGCCAATAACAACAGCATAAACGTAAAACATTTGGAAGACTTTCACTGAGACTGCTTTAGAAAACGGCAGAAGACAGAATGAGAAATTGAATACGAAAGGCGAAGCCGACATACCGGGTATATACCATACGGTGATTAAGAAACAAGGCGTGTTCTTGAGTTCGCGTGCAGCGCCAAAACACGATTGACCGTGGTTGAAAAAAAGAATCGAGGTCGAACGCGCATCAGCCGGCGAAGCGATTTTAAACAAATGGATACTGGACATCGAGTAAAAAAACGTTCTTGTGAAAGCGCGCGACGACGAAATTGGAAAAAATAGACTGGCTAAGTCACGGGAGGGAGGAAAAGGCTAATTAAGCTCCAAGGTATGGCGTGCATGGTAGCGCACTTCCTGTTACAGTCTGTGGTCAGGGCGCTTGGTGGCTCTACCGTCACCCACTCCCATGTCCCATTCCCACCACGTCAGTCACGCTATCAGAGTTTGTCTCGCATCGTTGCATGTCGTCAGCAATCGATGTGATTTCGTCCATTGACCGCGCGGGTAAACCGAATACAAGCTCTCGCGGTCGATGGTGCGTGCTTGCCCACTATCGACGCTGACATTCGCAATTACACGACTCCAGACACGCGGAAAAAAAGACCACCGCTAGCGAATTATAACCAATTACATTACAGCGATATCGTACACAATGCGCGGATTAGCTTTATATTGTCTGTATTCAACGAAAGTATCACTACGAATAATTCTTCTGCCATAAGTTTATTTTGAACGCCAAATGAATGCTGTTGCTAATTACCACGTATTTGTTTACGTACGATTTCTGTTACTGAGATAAATGAATAATTCTTGCTATCGTCTTCGAAGTTTGTTTTCGATTTTTTCGATTTTTTTGTTTTTTTTGTTAATTTTTTTTGGTTTCGGCATGTCGACCAGTGTTTCAGCGTACATACGTTATACGGCGTCATTATCTCGTCGAATCGCGTCGTACATAGTATACGCCAAGTGAGTGCTAATGCAGAGTAGAGTGGTTCTGTTTGCTGGTGATGCGCGCATCTATCTCACCATTATCGACAGCGGCCACTGCAGACACTGGACGTAAATATTTAATTAGACGATAAAGAAAATGCCATTAGGCTGTTACAGAGTCGCCGTTTGAATGACATCTTTTCTACTGTCTAGTGAAGTTTTTTGGTGAGCTCAGCGGTTTTTTGTATAAGTGTAGACGTGCAGAACACTGATCGGTCTTCTTGCCGGGACTTGAGGACTGTTCTTTTCAAAGCAGATTCCATTTAGCACCAACGGCGTGGCATGATTAATGGTTTTTACTATAACACTTTTTGTTAAGAGTCATTATTATCAGCGTATTTGTATTAATTAACCACTCTGACGGTTTGAAAATGCAGTTTTCTTTCAAATATCTAACACTCAGTAAACTTAAAAGCAATTGTTCTGGGCATATTTTAACAGTTTTGGCACAAGTGTGTCGATCTTTAGATCACTACCGTTTTTTACCTGACAGCAAAGTTATGGTAGGCCTATCCACTGCAATTTTTCAACTTGGTTAACATAAAAAATTATTATTTGGACTTTATTTGCTGAGACATTTTGCGTAATTAGTTTTGTATATTTTACTGCTTGTTGTGTTCTGTGTTTTCGCGTTTTCTTTGTATAAGGTATTTATCGTGCACTTTCTGGCACAATAATAAAAGCGTAGACGATGTTTAATCAAAGGCGATGTACAATGCACACGATCAAATCGGGCAGAAATCAGCCAAGTTGAATTGCTGTATTCGTGGTTGAAGCGTGCGCAAATCAGTCACTGTTCTGTACACTGCTGATCGTTACAGCGGAACAAGATATCAATCTCCATTCTTCACAGAATCGGATCCCATCGTGAATAGTAGTGCATTTGTCGCCTTTGGCACTGGCTGCACACCGTTACTAGACGCTTCCTACGTCAATCGGAATACTCTCTGCAGTGCTGTAAAACTAGTACCAGTTTTCGAGCTGAATAATAGCAATAAACGGTGATGGTGAATGTGGACGATAGCAGCCTGTGTACGGGCGGATTTGTGGCCTAATTCGTTTGTGAAATTGGTAATCGCTGGGCAGTTCTACAATCGGAATGCATTGACATTGCACGCCATATGCTGGGAACAGATCAATGGTGCACAGTCGCAGAGACTGTTAGCCGATTGTTCAGTTGCTACATTGTGTGCAATATTATTGTGGCTGTTTTTTTTAAAATGCGCTTAAAATGCACAGGAGCTCAGCGTATCTACAGTTAGCTTGTGGTACTGCGTTCTATATACTGCAACTAAAATGTACTAAAGTTAATAATGATAATAACGTTTTACTACTGGTCACAGGCAGCGCCAAGTAAAAAAGACGGGCATAGGCATTTTCTACTTTCTGGTTTTTCCCCTTCACGCTTATTTCTTGTCGTCTCTTTAATTTTATAACTGTTAGATTTTATAATTATTTTTTGAAAGTTTAGACGAAAATAAATGCTACAACGGATTAAGCACAATGCATACAGGAATATTCGCGTTTTGTTGATGTCTTGTGTGCGATAAATAAACATGGGATAAGCCTATGCCAGCACGTGAGAGTCAGTGTAGCCTATTTTGTCCACAGAGCAATCAATGCAAGACAAGTGTGCGTGAAATATTGATGTCATTACTGCTTGGCGTGTTTACGTCTTTCAGCCCAGCAGACCGGATATATTTGATTTGATTCGGATACACATGTACAGTTCGGCGAAACTTACTAGAAATGGCTTGGGCTCGAAATCAACAACAGTATGTAGTTATTATGTATGGCCACAATGGCAGACACGATATATAACAGAAACCCTTCCTGCAATTACAAAAATAGGTTGATGCAATAAACTTGCTAGTATTTAAGCGTTTGTCGGATCAGCATACTCACCAAGTCTGAAGCTGGCTGTCGATACACTTACTCCTGTGCACTTTTCAGGTATAATTATGTTGCTGACGATTTGTTGATTTTGATGGTCTGCATTACTACCAACTGTGAAGTTTGCGTGGCGTTTTATTGGGCGGTTGTTGCCACGTTAATTTTTCTCGGTAATGCATCGTGCGACTTCGCTAAAGCAGACGGAGCGCACGCAGTACGTGGTGCTCGTGACGTGTCGGTTTGCGTCAATTAGTCTGCCTGATTACACTGCTCAACGTGGTCGTGGTGTTTTTAATCGCTGAATGTCGCTTCGACGACCAGCGCAGCGATTGCGTTTCTCGGAACGTGCACACGAAGCTCGACTGATTATGTCGCTGCAGTTTGTTCTGGCTGAGTTGTCGCTTGCTTTATGCAGCTGACAGTAAACGGCTCGTGAGTCGTCGTCTTCTGTATCATCAACCGGACGATGAGGAAACATTCTAAGCAACTAGTCATGGAACTCTGGATATTAGCAACTATTGTTATTATCCAGGCTTCCTTGAACTAGTGTGTCTAGCGGCTTGTATTATTGCATCGACCTATACCAGCTATTTGTTTGGTGCGGTTAACTAATTATACGTACAGTAGTTACAAGAATCGTGCATCACGTAAATCTGGTTCTCAATACACTCGCTCGAGTCATCTTCCCGGCACAGAGTCCGACCACATTACGCCACTGCTACACCCACGTCAGTACTACATTGGCTGGCTGCGAGTGTCAGAACAAATTAATTACAAGCTGTTTTTTTGGCGTATCGGGCCTGCATTGAGGCATGACCGTGACCCGCATTGGACGCGTCGTGGCGGATCTGAACTCAGGACGCCGTCTTCGTTCCGCCAACTCATCGAGTCGTTCCAGTCTTGGCGCCATCACGCTGTCAGGCTGCTGGACTTAAAATATCATCTGTTCACGATGTCGTCACACTGTCGATCTTCTGCAACCGACTGAAAGCTCATTTGCTTAGGCCTACTCGTACATTTTGCTGATATCTCAGTGACACATCGTTTGCTTTCAGACTACATTTATTTAGTGCCTGACAATATAAGGTGCCCTAGCAGTTTTATATGTCACTTAAAGCATCATAGTGCTTGATTACATTTTTTATTACGTTACAGTCGCTTAACACAAAATATTTTTAATTTGTCGAACTGTAAAAGAATTTATCTGATACTGTGAAGAAAATATTGCGTAAGTTGAGTAATAAGACTTTTGACTCCTCTGGTGCTACTGGCTGTGATGATGATGACGATGATGATGATGGACGAATAAACTTTAGAGTGGCGTTAAGTTTTAAGACTACAAGGACACGTAACAATAAGCTTAAACCGTGAAGTCACGTAATAGTAGTCAATGCAATGAGACGCTCTTAGTCATGTCTGTAAGACCGGGCAAAAAGTTCGGTTTTCAATCTGCTGCGGAAAACGTGCAACGACGGCGATGACCAGACTGACTCCGGCAAACTGTTCCAGACCGATGCAGCAGTAGGTGCGGTCACCAGTGGTAGAATGCACAGTGCGTAGAGCGACCAGCGCTGATGTAGTCGAAGAGCGCAGTCGTCGACGTGCGTTGAGGTGTGACAGGCGCTGAAGATCTGAGGCCAGGTAGCCAGGTGCAGAGCCGTGGAGGCAGCGATACACCAGCACTGCCAGCCGGAACGAAACGCGTTCTGGCATCCGAAGCCAATGTAACCTGCGCAGTAACGGCTGAATGTGGTCCTGACGACCAGCTTCGAAGATCAGCCCTGCAGCGGCATTCTGCACAGACTGAAAGCTGTAGTGCTCTTGAAGAATTCAACACTGTTTCCAGCATTACGGCATGGAATTAACTACGAGCGCAATGGCACAGGTCTTGCACAAGCTAATGTTGTAGTAGTACTATGTTACTTGTGATCATGGGGTTATGTCGAGCGTGTCAGTCGACCTGGGTGCTGGATGTAACTAGAGATGTAACGCTACCGCCTACAAGACAGCTTTAACGCGGGCCGACTCTAACGATGTTCAATTTCCTGAATGCGTGCAGGATGATGCAAGCCTCGACGTTGTCATAGCGACGTGCCCTCAGGCCAAGGTGAAAATAATCATAACGAACGAAGGACCGATGCCAACGTTTGATGAGTTCTCACTGCCGGTAGAGCATTAGCTGTAAGTTAGTGAGTCCGTAAAGCCCAAAGTCCATTATGCTATCTGGTCCGAGCGAGTAGAGCGCGACTTCCACTTAACGCAAGTCACGCAACGTAACGAACGAAACAAACACAAAAGATGCAAGAATAGACACTGCTACTATTCTTCCGTTTCTGGCTCTTGCGTCAGCTGCGTTTGTTGCTTTTGTTGCGTATTTTTAGGCAACCGTGCTTTTGTAACTGTTGTCATTGTTGTCGTCACCTGTCCGTCTATTCGTTACGGATGTATTGTGGCTAAACGGTGCGAGATAGGGCCCTTGTTATTGATCACTAATAGGAAGTCGCATATTGGCTTTCAAATTATTGCAAATCATCGACCTTAGATGACTTTAAAGGTCATTGACAACCAGTACGGTCGGCTATCTTAGCGACAACTGGGCTTCTTGTTTGTGTTTGTTGCGTGCATTGCTCGCGTTGCATTGGGCGGAAGCCAGGTTGATGTTAGTGGGGAATTAACCAGTTTTAAGTGCTAGTTACAGTCTTTTGTCCAAGACCATTTATTATGAGTTGGTACTTTGATTGTTGATGACTGGCTTGCTACAGTTTATACAGCAATAAGAGGCATGCACGGGCGACGTCTACTTCTTTTGTGTTCAAACAGTTACTGTCAAGTTACAGTCTAGACTAGTACCAATTACTACCATGCTATAAAAACAATCTTTATGGGATCAAATCATTACGGTTACTGTATGTTTTATACTTTAAATTTTAAAAAACATATTGTCTTTTAAAATGCTGATTAGCAGCAAAGAAAATAAGAAAGATTATCTGAAGAAAAAGTTATTTGGGTAAAGTTATTCAGCAAATACAAAAAGGATTTTAAATGCATCACAACAACTTAAACTTAGAGAGATTAGACACATCTTATATCCAAGCATGAATTACTACATGACATATAAAAGGAACGATGTATTGACGCTTATTACAACAATTACCAGCATCAAGAACAAGAAAACGTATACAAATGCAAGAACTACGGGGCCATGAAGTAAAAAGCTGAAGATAGAAGCAAAGTGTCATAAACCTTCCATATGACAGACTGAAAAGAACGTAGAATAAAGAATTTTCATTGACGTTGAAGAGCGGAAGCTGTGTAAATAGGAGTCATGTGTATGAGGGGATTAATGACGCAAACACTCAATGCAATGCATTGGAGAACGTGCGATTGATTGAGTGTGGACTAAAGACGTCAAGGTATTATCAAAAATTAACGCCATGTCGCGTCGTTGGGCAGGAGCGTGTACACCTGCCCAATGACGCGACATGGCGTTAATTTTTGATAATACGTTGACGTCTTCAGTGTAGGCCTACACGTGTACGGAAAGTGCGTCAATGTGGCGACCGCCCGACCACGACCTGTCGAACGTTCTTTTCCAACTTCCGCGAGTCTCTCAGATGATTACGTGACGTTCAGTGGCCTGTGTTAACACTTTAAGAGAACCGTTATGGCGAACATAATAGCACTGTGGTCGGCCGCGGCTACTGTAAAACGCCTGCGCAGTGGGCTAAAAGTCACCCACGCAGTCTTTCGTGATGACTTCGGCGAACCTGACCGATCTCATGTGGCAGGCGATGTTTAATAGCTCTAAGATGGGCTTTTATGAAGAGCTTACTGCACTCTTTAATTATTTAAAAGCCTTTTTGATTCTTTGCACCCCTGCATTATATTAGATGTTTTGACCTTGTCGCTGCCGTCGGGCTCTTTA
>Ga0209367_1008751_pt1 | contig 13805 bp, 7 predicted proteins | sample WorMetLIZISLAND2_FD_187412 | JGI IMG/M metagenome (GOLD analysis project Ga0209367, IMG submission 187412) | Marine gutless worms symbiont microbial communities from Max Planck institute for Marine Microbiology, Germany - Olavius geniculatus... ... | reverse complement strand
TTGCATGTTTTTTTTATTATTTAGGCTTATGGGCGGCTGTCAGTGTTGTTTCAACCTTGTCGTTCCAGTTCATTACTTGTGACCTTTAAAATGTCGTGCTATGTGTCTATGAACGAAATAAAATGATGATGATGATGACATAAAAATTATTAACTTTGGATGACCTTAAAAGTTAGTAAGCGCTATTGTGGCTAAACGGTAAGAGATATGGCCAAGGTTGCTGATAGAAAGTCGCATACGCCCTTTCAGATGATATGAAAAATCATTGATTTTGGATGACTTTGAAGGTCAGTACTGCAACAGAAACTGTATTTGTTGTAGCGCATCTGTCGTAGCGACAGCTGGGTTTTCTTGTTTTAAATTCACCGAATCGTTTGTGTCTGTATCTGTCTATTCATTGTATGTGTATTTGTATGTGCTCGCTGCCAACTTGGATAATAAAATGCATTTTTGAGTGACGAAAACGGAAGTGTTTGTTTGGCTTACTACGTAGGGTGTGTTGCTGTGCAGTGCGGTTATTGAACTGACAGCCAGAACCCGAAATAATTATATTTCTGGAATAAAACGACAAACGACGTTGAAATTTTCGAAGTTCTATCGGCATTTCTGGGGTATATGGCCATAAACAAAAAAACGTCAACAAAAACGTGCACGAATGATCGACCGAAAGCTGGATAGTGACGCCATTAGAGCGGAAACATTAGGCTCATATTTATAAAAAAAATTCTGACTGCAAATCTGAGTTTTCAAATCGTCCATAGCTCGAAAAACGGTGTCAGTAATAAAGTGTTGACACGATGAAGCAAACATGAAGCAAACTTAGAGCACACGTCGTGCACGTGTATTTTGAATACGTTTGCTTCATGTTTGCTTCATCGTGTAAACGGGGTATAATTAGTGACCGTGACGACGCTCTAACCCGACGTCGTAACGACAGTTTTGGGTAACTGCTTGGTGTTTAGTTTTTGTCATGCCAGTTAGATCATTAAATATTAATAAAATTATTTTTTGTATGATTGTATATACTTTCAATTGTTTCAACCAAAAACTGACTCAAGGGATTATCATTGCTAACCAGACACATTGGGAGTCTCATATAGACCTACTTTTTGCGCAAGTCTGCTTCGCTCTAACTTTTGAGTCCCACGACAAAAATACTAAAATTCACAATTCTAAATCGTAGTCTACAACATACTAAAAATCATAATTGTAGATTGTTAAAAGATAATGTGCTGACTGTAGCCAATAATAGACTTAATAGTCGAAGATGTGACTAAAATGTGAATTCCAGACTCCAGAGAAACTGCATCGCTTTACTTCCTAACGAAGCAGGTGCTTGGCTGCCATATTGGTTGTCAGTGGCAACATCTGTCAACAGTGAGGTAATAGCGGTGTGAAAGTGGTTGCAACATTAACTTGAGTTAGTTGTGTACGATTTTAGTTATGCCAACAAAAAAAAAGAAAGACGATGGCAAGAAAAAAGAGAAGAAAATTTCAAAGAAGTCATTTGGAGGTCCGCAAGCACAGGATATTCTGAATGACCAGAGCAGAGAATATTATCTGACACAAATCAAAGATCTTGACAACCGGATTGATAGGTCTGTTGTTTTAGTTAATTTGCGAACATAGTTTCGCTGTTTTGTTCACTTTTATTTTAAACAATATTGGCTCTTTTTATTGTAACATTGTTCAGAACTACACGGTTCCATCACTTCTAATAGAACATGCTTTCTCGTCATTGGCAAACACAGTTATATATTAAGTAAAATGATTTTCAGTTGTTGTTTGTAAAACGCTGACATTTCACAAGATAGTGAAGTGACACACTTGAGGTGTGGTGGGATCTATAGTAATAGTGTTATTACAAACTGTCTTTTGATTCTGGCGGTCAAAAAATTGAAAATCGGTTAATATGTGGTAAGGTTATAAGGTGTACAATACAGTGTAAATGGTGCCAGTTTTTTGGCCCACCCTGTAATATTATACTAGCACTTGATATTTAAAATTTTGAAAGCGTATTAAGTGTAAGTTTTTTCCAAAAGTAGTTTTTTTTCCATTTATAGCATACAGCATGCAGCCTAAAAATATCCTCTTTAATTTTTCTGTTACTTTCATAGCATCTGCTTGAAATTTTGAACTGAATTTTTACACGTTTATTACCTGTTCATAGTTATGTAAGATTACCAGAGTGCATTTCGATATCTGTAAAAAAACCGGCTATGGCAAAGCTATTGGATTTTTAGTCGACCGTACTTAAGTAATGGCTAAGCTTATGGTATGGTTGTCGTCTGTCATCTGTTTGTCTGTTGTCATCATCTGTAACAGAAGTAGTGTGGCTAAACGGTGCAAAATAGGGTTTAAGTTGCTATTGATCACTAGTAGAAAGTTTCATGTTGGCTTTCAAATAACATAAAAATAATTGATCTTGGATGGCCTTGAAGGGTCATAATGCACCATAGTATGCCAATTATGCTGTATTGTGGCGAAACAATAAATCATAGAGGGTCAGCGATGATACCATCAGATAGGGCACTGGCAACTTCCTATAGGCTGTCAATAGTTGCCATGTCGCTATCTGTAGTGGTATGGCCACAATTTTCAATGAAAAGTTTTAAGCTATAAGTGGCCATATCTCGGAAACAGTGAGAGATAGGTTACTATTAATCACTAATAGGAAGTAGAATACACCCTTTCTGATTACATGAAAATCAGTGAAAATCATCGACCTTGGATGACCTTAAATGTCACTAATAACCAGTACAGTTGGCTATCCTAGCGACAGCTAGGCTTTTTGTTTTTGTAATTACGTAACCATTTCTCGGGTTTTTATGCAGCAGAATGTTTGCAGAATGAAAGACCTGTGCATGATGTTTGTGCTGCAGAAAAACAGATTGCTATTCAAAAAAGATAATAAACAATTTTTCAGTGACTGTAAAAACTTGAAATGTCTACCAGCAAATGTAATACATGATTTAGTCTGTTAGTGGAGTTTTTAACAGCATTGTTGATGGCAAGTTGTTTCAGATTACTTGCAATGTCTACCTGGGTTTAGCAGTATTTTAGTTTTGGTGAGAAATTGACAACAGATACGATAATAAATTAAAAGATAAGATCACAGACTTTGCTTACAAAGTTTAAGTTAGTTTGTTGAGCAACAAAATGCACTTGGTCATTTTCAATATGCATTATTTATTACAGTACTAATTTTTTTTGAATGTGCAAAGTGTCACTTAACAAAAAAAATTTGTAACTTTTCACAGTAGGCCTAAGAGATTATTAAATGACACTTGGCATGTTTTTGCAAGTATGAATCGGCAATAAGTGTGCAAAAATTGTGTTTTAAAATACTGAGAAAATAACGTAAAATAACAGAGAATAACAAGACAACTTTAGGAGATACTTTTTGCCACATCCTGTAGACATTTAACGTACTAGTGTTACAGATTAAATCACTCTGCTACATGTGGTGTAAAATAACTATATGTATACAGGTATCAGAAAAAATGTGACCAGTTAGAAGTTAGCAATGGTGAATTTCGTGACAAGTTTCAAGAACTTGAAGAAAACAAAAAAGATATTGTTGCATTTATTAAGAAAAAACTTGATGAAAAAGGTTTGTTGTTGAATGGTAATATTTTTATTTTATCATTAATTATGTCATATAAGTATGTATGAAAACTGTAAAAAGTATGCTAAAATTGGTGCATATAGATCAGTAGTGTTTTACAGTGGTTACAAAAGTGTGCTTATAGTTTAAGACAGGAATGAATTGAATGGGGCTTATTAAGTGAATGTGATATATTGGTTAAACAACAAACATGTGTTTAAGTACTGTTGTTGAAATTCTGCATAAATGGTTCACATCTGACAATAATACAATTATACAGTACAATGATTTTTTTATTTGCACTTAAAGACTAACAAATTTATTGTCCCTTTAATTTTAGCCAAGGTTAAAAGATTCAGAGGGTTTTAGCATATGTTATGTGAATTTTCCTGTAAACATTAATAATAATAATAATAATAATAATAATATTAAGTGAATATTTATATAATGCACTATCATTTTGAAGAAATCTCAAGTGCGCTTGGTGGTCGATTGAGTGTGAATACTTCATGTTCATAGTGTCCACTAGAGGCAAACTGTGACAAGTCTTGATATGACAGTGCTGGTGCAAATTGTAATAGATGTTTAGGTATTTCTTATTGAAATTTTAAAGAATTAACACATATATTTTAATTGTCAAAATTAAAAATTTTTATTGCTGCTGGGATGTGTGGCAACTGTGGTATGTTGATGTCATTTGTAGTTTTTTCAAAGCAGGAAGTTGTACATGTAATGTTGTTTGTTTATGTGATTACCATATGTAGATTTCTTCACATGGGCCATTTTCTGCACATATTCTATCAATTTTAGTGTAATATATAAAACTAACTTGCATATACTATTCATGAGTGTGATGTATTGCTACTGTTATGCTGTACAGAGGATGAAATATCAGATCTGTCTAATCGTCTTGCTAGCCTTCAGCATACTAAAGATCAGGATCGTGAAATGTTTGAGCAGCAATTGCAGCAAATTAGAAATGAGCATCGAGAAAAAACAGAGCAGCTCAACTCAGATAACATGATGCTCAGTATGTGTTTTATTTATTAATTATTTCTTACAGTTTGTACAATAAATGTAATGTGAGTTTAACTTTTTTAAACTAAGAAAACGTGAAGTTTTTGGATAGATATTAGATGACATCATGTTATTGTATGTGAATGTAATTGGTTTTCCAAGTTTTCATCAGTTATACTCTGACAAACAAAAAATTTTATTTATTTGTCAATGCTTATTTTCAGCATTCAGTGAACAAACATTTTTCTTTGTTGTAAATGTAGGCATGTTGTTTAGTAAGCAGTCTCACTATTTCCAATTTTCTAGTCAGTAAAAAACTACTACTTATTGCCACGTTTTGCACAACTGCACTTGCTTGTATCCTTAATGTGCCTACTGTGTGGAAAGTACCGGTATTAAAACATAATTTTACAGGTGGTAAATTGGCATCACTGGAGGAATTTCGAGTTCAGCGCGAGGGGCTGATGAATGAGACTGCACAGTTAGAAGCAACGTTACAAGAACAGGAAAAGATTCATCAACAACAGATTTATGATCTGGAGAAAAAGCAAGTCATTGACAATGACAGGTATGCAGTGTACATATATTGCAATATTTATTTGCTTCATATCTATTTAGCAGTAAATTTTTAACATCTTAAGTTATTTTTATTACTTCTACCAAAGAAAAGCAGACTGCATATATGTTTTTGTCTTTGGCTGTTTGTCCATTTGTTTGTTTCTTTAAAGGAAAGCTGAATAAGTATCGGTAATATAAAATTTTTATGAACTTTAGTTTAGATAAACATTTTGAACTTTTTCAGTTGCCTTCATAGTAATCTGTAACCATGTGAAGCAATCTGATTAAGCAGACATGAAAATAATATGTGTAGGTTTATAGTTATTGACTTCTTTGTTGTGTAGACTGAAAAAGGAGATGATAGCACGAGTGAATCAGGTTTCCGCTGAGTTTCGAAAGGCATCAAATCGACAGATGGCTGATACAACAAAGCGAACTATTCGGGAAAATATTGCTATCAATGAACAGCTTTCGAAGGTGTCTGACAAAACAGTGGAGCTAATTGCCAACAACGACAGCTTGAAGGAGCGCGAACGTCGCCAGCGTCAGGAAATTGAGCTTCTTCAGTCCTCCGAAACACTTCTAACTGAGAAGAATATTGCCAACCAAAAGGTAGCCTAATGTTGAGTGCTAGTGACTCAGTAGATGGGTCGGCCTCTTGTGGCAGTATGGCTTATTGTCTGTCCAATCCAATGCATAGCATTGGACGGAGTATAAAATCACCTGAGTTTTCGTGCGTTCATCCGTGCGTCCAACTTTTCGTAAGCTCTCTTCCTTCCACCTTCCTCTTTTTTTCCTTCTTCTTTCCTTTCCCTTTTTCTTCTCCATTTCCTTTCTCTTTCCCGTTTTCCATTTCCTTTTCCTTTCACTTTCCCTTCCACTTTCCCTTCCCTTTCCTTTCCCCTTCTTCTTCTCCTTTTTCTTCCCTTTTCCCTTCCACTTTCCCTTCCCTTTATCCCCTTTCCCTTTTTTTCTCCCCTTCCTCTTCTCTTTTTCCTTTTCTTTTTCTTTTCCCCCTTTTCCTTCCTCTACCCCTTTCTTTTTTTATTTTCTTTTCTTTCCCCTTCTTTTTTTTGTTTCCTTTTTCTTTCTTTTTTCCGTGTCAACGTCTTTACATCCAACATTTGAGGCGCCATATCTCCATAACGGTGCCAGATAGACGCATGGTCACCATGGAACCCACAGAAAGTCGACCCCCGGAAGTCGAATGGTCACGTGACCGATGACGTCACGTGACCCCAAAAGGTCAAACTCGTGACCCCATTATCTTTGATGCGCCATATCTCTATAACAGTGCAAGATAGAGGCATGGTGACGATGGACGTTTTATAGTAAAGCTCTGGTGACGTATCGAATGGTCTCGTAACTGACAATGTTTATTGTTTAGTTAAAATAATACAGAAGGATGAAAGGATCATTGCTGCCGTACAATTTGAAATTAAACCATTTGATTTTTTTCTACCGATCTAAACAGCTCACTGATTTTATTTATGTGGACATATACTGTAAACTGTTGAAATGCATTGGACAGACTCCGTGTTCATATGAACATTATCTTGTCTTTAGTTTCATTTGGCTGATATACTAGACTAGTTAAATACTTGGGTGGATAAATGTGTGAGAACTTGTAAACTATCTCTGTACATAACCAACCACAGTTTTGACTCTGTTGTCTTCTGTTATTCGTCTTTTGAGTTGAATATTGCTGGTAGTTAAACAAAGTAATTAAACATCAATTTACATAGCACATTAAAATCAGAAACAACTGTGCTGATTGTGCTATCCCATTTAGATGCTAAAGACAGGAATTAGTTGAGACTGAAAATCGGTGTCCGGACATTCTTCCCCCGAACATTCTTCCCCCTGGTCACGATTCCCCCGGGTCATTCTTCCCCTCGGTCACTACTCCCCCCTAGGACATTCTTCCCCCCAGTCTTAACTCCCCCTTTCCATTGTTTTAGTCAGTGGTAAAAGTAGGAATCGTGAGGTCCAGAGGTGAAGTGTCTGAATATAGAAAAACTTTACCTAATCACATGCAGTTGTAGTTACTCAGTTACGAAAAACAGGGCATGCTCATCGACAACTGTTTATTACCTGACAAGTCTTATGCAATGACCTAAGGCCTGGAGTGTCTGGGGGACAGATTTCTTATCATCACGCCTGTCACAGCACAGGCAATACAGACACTGTTCGATCGATCTACTTGAGCAGGTCTGTTGCTGCTGTCAAAGGGGAGTCGTAACCGGCAACGTTGTTCTATTATAACTACTAGAGATACGATTGCAGACGTGATGAAAGACCGCCGATGAGCTCCGCCACCTCACAATTCCTACTTTACCACTGACTAAAACAATGGAAAGGAGGAGTTAAGACCGGGGAAAAAATGTCCTAGGAGGAGTAGTGACCGAGGGGAAGAATGACCGGGGGGAATCATGACCGGGGGAAGAATGTCCGGGGGAAGAATGTCCTACTTTCCTGAAAATCAGTTAGAAAATGGGTGATGTGGGCTTATGTAGAACATGGCTGTTACAACGGTACATTAGATAATGTGTGATGGTTATACACATAGACATTATTGATGCTTATACTGGTGAATTAGCAGCTTAAGCTAACTATGTTCATCAAATGAACAGGGTGAATCTAATGATTGATCATTGTGCCATACACATTGTTGTATCTTACAGCTGATACATTCTGTTTCACATGTTTTAGTTGTTTAGTATTATATTGTTAGCATTTATGTTAATCAAGATGATCCAGATGCTGATGGAAAAATGTCATGGACAAGAACAGTCGTTGGCAGAAGTTGATTCGGTGGCTGACAATTGCCGAGAAGTTGAAGCACAGTTGATGCAGCTGCATGCAGATCTTGATACGGCAAGGTAATGTCTGCATGTCTTCTTCTCTTTGTGTTAATTACTCATTATCTCTACTTAATAATTGTTTTCTTTGTTATTTATTTATTTGTTTTAATGAGCAAACTGCAGCACAATCATATCACCACAGCTGGACAACACGGTATAAGCACTAACAGTTGCTAGGTTTATTTCAGATATTTGTGTATTAACAAGCACCTTAGCATTACTCATTTGCATAGAGTGCGTGATTCAGGACTGAAAGATCTTTCCTCTCTTGCACAGATAGTTTCAATTTTAGTCAGTTTTACCGTGAATGATAATTATTTCCTTAAGTTTAAAGCATAATATTTTTAGTTTAAGCATTGCTGTGCATGATCTATAGGGGACACTGTAGGGAGTTATACTGCGGTTTTGATTGTTATTTGAGGCTAGTTGGTAAAGCAATTCGCAAATTGCCAGACCATCCTTCTTGTGTATTGCTGTTGTCGCTTGGCATTCATTTTTGTGCAAATAAATGATAGTGACGATGTCGCTTGACTAGAAATGGAATTACTACTTACAGATCTTTGTTGTTTTATAATCATGTTTACCTACAGTCATTTTATAATGTATTTATGAGACAGAAGCGAGATGACAGTGCTGGCTCGTAAGAACCAGGAATTGCAGCAAGAACTTGAAGCAGCAAAGAGGTCATTAAAAGAGCGGGCACGGACAAGACGTCAACTGGATAAAGTTCTGCAAGATGCTGCATTTGCAGTGCAGAGCATGCTGACAGTGAATATCAATGTTGATGCTTGTAGAACTGCAAAATTAATTGAATACTGTCTGTACTTGCTAAATTGCTTACTTTTTTTAGTTTTTTTCTACTTTCGGTTATTGCTTTGCTTTCTTTTTTTAGTTGTTTTGATTTTAGGTTTCTATCACTCCTATAACCATTAATTTCAGATTTTTTTATGTTTTACACAAATGAAGGACTTTCTATTTTAATTTCTCTCGTTTTATTTCTATTAAAAACATTTTAGTTTTTTTATTTATTGTGCTGTATTAAACTGGCAGTTAGTTTGCCAGTTTTTCAGTACAAATCATTCATCGTGTTATTTCCTCTTTTCAGTAATGGTTGTCAGAATTAGAGGGCAGCCCATTATACTCCAATGGAACCCAGTCAAACTTAAGTAGAAGTAGCATTTTTTGTGCTGGTCACAAAGCAGATGTGCTGCAAGAAAAATGGCAGATAATGAAATATTTACTACATGGAACTAACGTTATCTATTCCGCTGTTTTGTGGTGAATTTCATTATTGGCCATGTTCTCACCAATATACAGCAGTACTTAAATAAGTTTATTAAAAACTTTTGCCTTTTTAATGCTGACGTTTTTCTATAATGTAGAGGAAACAGTATTTTGTGTGACATGACAAAATATTTTTGGTTGTGTTCAGCCAACGCTGGACGAAGGTTGTGCCGATCCACTCAGTGATGTCATTGGTAAACGAGAAAACCTGCTTGAGAATTTACTTGTGCTGCTGAACAGCGCGGCTGACCTAGGTGTTGGACCACCAATAGCCGAACTTGGACCAAAGATAGAAGACGCCGTCAGTGTCACGAGCAGTGCTAGAGGACACGATAATGGGTGAGATGTTTTAGTATTTTTATCTGCATTTTACTAACCCATTTGCAGCTTATTTGTACAGCAATGAAATATTATAACTGTGTAAGAAACAAATAAATGTTAAGATTTAGACCAGTGATACAGTGATAAACTTTTTACAGTTAGAAGTCTGTTTAAAGACATTTACTAGTCACAGCCTGTAGTCTACCATGCTGAGACGCTTGACCTTACTGTCGCCGTGCTGAGACATTGACTTTAGGATCATTATTTTTTTTAACTTTACATGTATTACTATATTGTGTAAATTGTTGCGATTTGTTACCTTTTCGTAGACAAATATATAAATATGAATGAATAACTTATACGTATGGATAATTGAATTTTATTTTAGACTGCCAACTGTTAGTTCAGTTTAATTTATTACATGACTTTGTGTGAAATGGTTTTGGTTAGCAGTGCATTTAGTTATGCAATCAGCTGCTAGTTATGATAACATGATGAAGCTAATTTTGTAGAGGGTGCAGCAAAAAAAGTAGCCCCCTAAAGTTTTTCACCGATTTCTCAGCAACCGTTTGGAATTTTAATTTAAAATTTTACAGCTTTATTTACTAATACCTTTCACATCTAACTGCCAAGTAAAATTTGATTCTGTACAAAAATGGCAAAGTTATAGACTTTTTAACATGATCACCTACCGATTTTTCAGCATTAAAAATGTTCAAGCTACTACATCAATGCAATAACATCGTTGAAACAACACAGCTAACTAACGATCAAATGCCAAAATTTCATTGTCAGTGTGAATGTTCAAAATGTTCACCGCCAGCTCCAAGCTCCAACACAAGCCTTCAGTTGCTTACTTTGATAAGTCTTTCACAGCCATGTCGATCGGTCCTTGTGGCAGGTTGCCCCAGATAACCCGAAGCGCTTCCTTGAATTCGGCGATTGTTTTGGCTTTGTTTTAAGCTTGGAGTAAGCCTCCAACATTGCACACCACACGCGATAGTCCACTGGGTTTATATTCGGCAAATTTGTAGGCCATTTGTCTATTATGATGATATCTGGACAGCTGGCTCGCATCCAGTTATGTGCGCTGCGCTGTGTTGCGCGCTGTGTTTGCTGACGCGCCATCCTGCAGGATGATGAATGCGGAGGGCAGCCGACGATTGCTTTAAAAGAATGATAACTAAGTGGCAATTTATAAACAAAACAAAGTACTGTTTATCAAAATGTTGCTGTAACATTATCAGCAGTAACATGGTAACCAGTTTTTGAAAATTAAATAGCATTTTTAGCTTGATCATTTTTTATTGCTGAAAAATTGGTAGGCGGTCATGTTAAAATGTCTATAAATTCATTGTTTTTTAACAGAATCAAATTTTACTTGGCAGTTAGGTATATGAGATTTCACTAAATAAAACTGTAAAATTTCACATTAGAATCCCAAATGGTTGCTGAGAAAACTGCAAAAAATTTTAGGGGGCTACTTTTTAGCTGCACCCTGTAGATCATGTAGCAGTCAGTGAGTGAGGTCAAGTTTTGCTGAGACTTTAGTCTAAAACCAAAGTGTTAAACAAAAGTTTGAGAATTCCCAGCCAAGTATGTCGGACTTTAGACTAAGATTTTAGTCTCAGACTAAAGTCTTAGTGAAACTTGGCCTCACCAGACGACTGACTTGATTTGTCAATTTTTCGGAATAGTGAAAAGCTTTATCATTACAAACTGGGAGACCTTGGACTTGTGCCACGTCAAGAACAATGCATGTCAGCCAGCTCAGCCGGTCGACACGTTACAACCGACCGACGAACAGCAGCAAAGAAGGTGCCATGTCAGTCTGTAGCAACACAGACTGTTAGTGCCATAAAGGTTTGCTTGTTGTCCTTCACATTTCAGCAAGTTACATCTGGTGTAACGGAAAGATACTAACAACGTTATAACACCAGTTCACTTAAACTGTGAAATGCTTTAGTAGACTACTTCCTTCTTTTTATCGACACAACGTCCTTGCATGCAGTGGATATATAGCATTTATAATTATAAATTTATTATTTAAAATGTCAGCAAGCATACATTTGCCTTAATTAATCACTGGAGAATTTATCGATTTGCTAAGTTTTTGTATGTGTCATTTCCTTGAGGTGTGTGATGATCTGGACCTTTGACCTTTTAATTTGTACACTGATTTCTCCTGACTTGCCGAAGTTCACATTAATTTTGGTTTTTGTACCAAACGGACAGATGGACAGGCAAGATGTGTAATGCTAACTATAAAACGGCACATAACAAAATTAGTTGGAGTTTTTCTGCAGCCCTGACTTGCCCGCTACCATGTATAGGCATTTTTTGTTGTAACAGTCTCTAAAAGATTATCCACAGAATCATTGCAGCAAAGGGTGGTCGTGTTGAACACAGAGTTCCAGTGGTTAACATAACCGTTCTTCACTGCAATGATCGAGACTAAACGTTTCTGGGACTGTCCAGTTGCTCGATGTACTTAACACATGTACATTTCAGTTTCTATCTGCCACTGATGTGTGGCTTGGTAGTCTAACATTAGCATGTCGGACTAGTGATCACAAGGTCGCTGGTTCTACTCCCAGCCAGTACATTGCCAGCTAACAAACTTGGGCAGGGTGTTCACACACGTGCCTATGTTCACCAAGCAGTGTAATTCGGTACCAGCTAAAAGTTGGTGACGCTCTTCAGCTGGGAAGGTAACCGTAGGTCTGGCGTTGCACTGGCCATGCATTACAGACTCAGTGGTCAGTCCAGAGATGTGCACGAGACCTTCTGAGCCGAGACCGAGACCGAGACGAGACGTTGCAGCTTCCGAGACGCTGGCCAAGACCTTGAAGCTCCCGAGACTCAAGTCTCGGGAGCTTCAACGTCTCGCTGAGACGTCGTCCGAGACGTATAATGAAACTCTTTGAAAATGAAAATAAAATTATATGCATTAACTAACTCGCACCATGGTAAGTGCTTTGTATTTGTGATACTGTGGGTTTTTGCATCTCATTTTGACAATTATCACTGATAAATTAACGGTTTGCACCATAAAGAATTGCAACTGCAGTGCTGTAGACATGAACCAATATGTTTATCGCAATTTGCAAGCAACTGAAATTAGTAAACTACAGCTGACTGTTGCATTACCAGTATACGTCGTCTACATTTGGCTGGCATTATTTAATCTGACATCATACACTTTACCTTCATCGCCACTAGGTCATTTTATGACAAAAAAGACTGACAAGACATAATTCTGTTTCATGATAAATAAGTAAATGAAAGATTAAAAACACTGCAGACGAATAAGTCTAAGACACAAATACAAATTAAGGCATAATGTCATACTGGTTAGTATCACTCTAACTGCAGCTACAGTATGCACGGCGCGCGCCTGCACAAAACGTCTAGACGAGACGCAATGGCCCGAGACTCGAGACGAGACCTACTGGGCCGAGACTGAGACATATTGCTCCGAGACGATACCAAGACGTTGAGGATTTTGTTGGAGACGAGACACGTAGGTCATTTTACTTAGACCAAACAACCTCTTGGTGAAACGCCTTTGGACCTTTTCTAGTTTTTCTATTTGAGCATGACTGACTGGTGACCACACAGGAGATGCATATTCGACAACAGGTCTTACATAAATTTTGAAGGCTCGAATTAAAACAAATGGATCTCGAGTCAGAAAACATCTCAGTATCATACTGGCACGTTGATGAGCTTTCTTAGTAACGTCAGAAATGTGTTGAAAAAAGTTTAATTTACTGTCTACAAGTACCCCTAAGTCTTTTACAACATCAACAGATTCAATTGCTTGATCACTAAAAGAATACACAGCATCACTTCCATCACTACCAACCATTAAAGTACTGCATTTCTTGATTGAAATGCTTAACTGCCATGTAACGGACCATTTCTCCAATAAAGTGAAACAGTCTTGTAATACAGCAACATCAGCATCAGAATCAATATGAATGTACAGTTTAACATCATCTGCAAAGAGTTTGGAAAAAACACTAGATGGAAAAATATCAGTCAGATCATTAATGTACAACAAAAATAATACGGGGCCCAGTACACTGCCCTGTGGAACGCCACTGATTAGTGATACAATAGATGACGAGTGACCATTTACGCGTGTACAC
>Ga0209367_1008750_pt1 | contig 13805 bp, 10 predicted proteins | sample WorMetLIZISLAND2_FD_187412 | JGI IMG/M metagenome (GOLD analysis project Ga0209367, IMG submission 187412) | Marine gutless worms symbiont microbial communities from Max Planck institute for Marine Microbiology, Germany - Olavius geniculatus... ... | reverse complement strand
ATCATGTTTTTATGTGGCGCGTGTGTTAAACGCAGCACGTTATGCTGCATATTTACTTACTGTCCTTCATGTCTGGCACTGTCTGCACAAGTTTTAGTTCTTGTAGCTTTACAGTAACTGCTTGTACCATTTGGAATACCCTTTCTGTGGACATTCATAGTTCTTCTGTTTTCAACTTTTCATCACCAACTTAAAGTTTACTTCTATAACCTATTTTTCAGGCCATTTTTGTCCCCACCCCACACTTTGTGCCTCAGATTCTGCAGTTTTTTCATCGACATTGTGCACTTAATTTATTCACTTATTTTACTTTCTTACTTTTATAATTATATTGTTTTGTAGGAGGGCAGCGGTTCCGTGTTGGCAGTGGTTGGCACTGCTGCATTCTGGGTGATGACATTCAGCCATGTCTCGGCAGAATGGTGCCTTTACTTACTTATCACTGCCAGTCCGCTCTACCTTCACGACGTATCACACGTCAGCCTGCATCACTACGTCGTAAGTTAGACAGAATACTACTGATGAATGATGATAATAGATTTATTATAACCAGTGAATTTAGAAGTATTTGTAGTTGTGAGAAGCTGAACTGTACTGACTTCACAGGGTATTCATTTCGTTGTATTAAGTCTGTTGTTTACAAACGTATTTTTGTACTGATATTTGTTTCTTTTTTTCTTTGTCTATTGTTTTCACTGCTTTTGTCTTTGCTCAAGTGGCGAAATAAACGTTCATATTTGTAACTGCTGCAGCTGCGTATGATTTAACAATTTTCACCATAACACCAGTTGGATCTTAGAATGCAAGTTTCACTTCCTCATAGCTAGGGCCCAGTTTTGTGTGAAAAATTTCGCAAAATTCCACGGGCCAGTTTGCAAAATTTCACGGCTAACCACGGCAAAATTGTCCAAATTCTGCGGCTTACCGTGGCCTTCCGTTTGTGCGTAAACTAAGCTTTATTCTGTTAAAAAAACTTCACTTTTGGAGGCTGGCACAGTGCTCAGTTATGCTGGCAACATACAAAGAAAATTATAGATTTTTTTTCTTTTCAAAAGTGCAATTTGTCAATTAGTCACATTGTGTTTATTTACGATTGTTCCGTACTACGATGGTAATTATTAGTAGGGACGCAGTTTTACGCAGTTTAGTTTGATTTTTTTTCTGTGATATAGTTAGTCTAATTATGTTATCAAGCTGACGATCATACTAATCATCGGTCATTTTTTAACTTTTGCAAAATTCCGTGGCAAATTCCGCGGCTCGGCTTGAGATTCCGCAGCCCGCGGAAAACTGTGGGCCCTACAAGAATGTTGCATCAATATAGGGCTTGCGTGACTGAATTGTACCTGGCAATTGATGCCACTGTAGACATCAATCACCCGTCATGCTACTGTCTCACTTGCAAAAAGCTGCAAATTTTTAGCATAGGAGATATGCATGTTCTTTTTCTCACACATTTTTTTCAAAAATGGGGATTTTCAGCTCCAGACAATATATTTTGTACTTTTTGAAAAGAATTTTTTAACGACAAGAAAATTTTGCCAACAGGCTGAAATTTGGGCAGTTAGGCAGCAGGTTGTGACTGCCAAAAAATTTCAAAATTTTGCCGAGAATCGGTTTGTATGGCACGAGAAAATCAGAAAGGCTGTGACAAGCTCGTCGATGTTGCTAATATTGTGATGTCTGCTGTGATAAAATTGTGATGAAGTGGTTATGTGTGTGTGTGTGTGTGTGTGTATAGAGCAGCTACTTTACCACAGCTCCTCTCTGTTCATTTCTTCTATTCATTCTCTTCGGTGCCGTCGTCTCGGATGCCTACATTAGCTCTCGACCGCGGCGAATTGTCACCACTCGGCGGTTACTTACAGCTCTGGGTTGGTCTTATGACAGTGCAGTTCTCTCTTGTTGCAAGATCATACCATATTATCATATAATATCATATCCAGGGTGTTGTCAGGTTTTTGGAAAAAAATTTCCTTTTTTAGGCCCTGCAAAGTTCTTGAAAGCAAAATTGGGTCTTGGAAGTTTTGGAATTGGGCGACAGACGGTCTTGAATGTTGTTGAATTTCAGTTGTTCAGAATTATTGTGATCATGATGTGAAAGTTTTTTTCAGATGATGCTATAAATGTCTAACGTGACATGGTATGATAAATATCGCAGGAATAGGTCTGAAAAAGGTACTTGTAAGTCCTTGAAAAGTTCTTGATTTTTTTCACCCAAAATTCTGGACATCCTGCTTGTCATATCATATCAAAACACCTGTCAGGGCAGCCCTCATTCATAGGCTCATACTTCGTGTCTCAATAAAAAAACGTGCAATTTTCATTTTGTGAATAACTCCGTGAAACATTGGCCAATTTTAACAGTTTTTGGCATGCAACATCACGAAAATAAACTTGACGTTAAGCGAGTGCAGTTTATCCCACCTCACCTTAATACTGTTGCTAGACTACCTTGTAAAAATCATGTCGTTGTTTGGCCATTTACAACAATGAATTTATGCTAGGTCGTGCATGTGTTGGCTCAGAAATGATTAATTAAATGACGACAAACACGAGTAACAGTTATTATCTCTCAGAAAGTCTTGCGTGTTACATTACATCATTTTTATAACAGCATGTGCTCAAAATGTCTTCCCCCAGCACAAATCCAAGCACTGGACTTTGACAAGACTCAACAACAGCACGTTCAATAACGTGCAACCCAAAGTGGCTCACTCACTGTTGATGCACCATTTCTTTTCGGCAACGCACAATTTTAAAATAAATATGATTACCGTTAAATATGTAACAGATTTTTAATGATTTTGTGGTCTTTGTCATTTTCAAAGCCAACGCATGCGCTCCCCGATATGAATTCATTGTTGTAAACGGCCAAACTACGATTTCTGCATTTTACAAGGTAGTGTAAAGAGAGTTATAAGGTGAGGTGGACTAAACTATAGTCGCTTGTGTCAAGTTCCTTTGTGATGTTCATTACCAAAAAGTATTGAAGTCGGCCAACATTTCACCAAGTTATTCAAAAAATAAAAGTGGCATGTTTTTTATTAAGACACGGTGTAATACAGAGATGCCATGATGTGGCCTCATTCTCTTCTGAGATTTTGGCGCTATATAAATTGGTACTTACTTACTTATAGACACATTATTATGTGTGATGGTGGCTTGGTGGAGTTATGGTTAGAATATTGGACTTATGATCTCTAGGTCATTGGTTCGACTCTTCAGGGGCGTCTATCCCTCCTTGGACACACTACGCAAGCCCCCTCCCCCAAACTGCCTCCACTTTGACTCAAACCCCTCCCACATCAAGCTTAGTCAACTGCTGCATTGCCCCTGATGACGGATGATGGCATCCTTACTCATGGGGCCAGCAGAAAATTTTCTAAAGGGGGAAAAGGCTGTGGCATCGAATGAAGTGGTAATGGGAAAAATGAATTTGGTGCAATTTTAGCCTTGCAAAAGACTTCTGGTCAAGTACTGGTGGAACAATGACTGCCTGTTCTGAAGTCTTAGAAGTTGCCCCCTTGAGATAAGTTATACACTCTGAGCGTAGTCCTCAATGGACGTAGACGCCTCTGCGACTCCCAGTTGGGTCGCTATCAGACAGGTAAATCATCTTGGCATATAACCAACCACCAAGTCCAACTCAGCCTTCCATCCCTCTGGGGTAGGTAAATCAAGAACTGGCCTGTCTGGCTGGGGTTGAGGTGGGGAGTTCCAAAGGCCAATGTTCCAGTAGGCATAGGTAGTCAGAGCTTGACGTCTGACCATGCTGACTGTTTAATTTATTCAATTATTGTGTTAATTATTTGATTGTTGCGTTATTTGCTAGTACTGTGATGTAATGCATGGCAACACGTGCTTAGAATCAAACATTTATATGAAGAATATGTTAACATTTTAGCCAAAAAAATTGCTCAGACATTTGGTAATAGTTTTAAATCATAAGCTGTAAAGTGTTGCAATAGTTTAATCTTTTAATAAGTTTACTGTTGTTAACTGTTCTATGCAATGTTCAGGTTCGCTGGCTGTTGCTGGTGGTTTAGTTATTCTTTGCATTATTGACTGCATCCGCAGCAACCTGTTGCTAGTCTGTGTTACCATAGCAACTGGTTGCCAAGGACTGCAGTATCTGGCTGTGATGGCGATGCCATTGGAGTTGTCTAGACGGAACGCTCCCATCGTGGGTGCGTTGTCATCCCTGGTCGCCAACGTCGTAAAATTTACCGCCAGCTTTGCTGTCCACCGCACTGCACAGTTGGTCGGTTCTTCTTCTTGTTTTTGTCTTATTGGGCAAGAAGTCTTTGGATTATGTGTAAAATAGAGCTGTGGAGATAAGCGATCGATTGTTAAAAAATTTTGCAATAATTATTAATGTGTTAATCGTTCAAATTTTGATTAAAGTCACATCATTATAAGCATCGTATAGATATAGTGACATTATGACAAGTGCCTGAAGTCATCTCAGTCATCAGTTTTTTTTTCTGATAAAGTAATGATTTTACAATGATGCAACAATCAACAAATTACTGTGCTTCAGTGCATCTGTGAAAACTTATAGCTTAATAAGTAAAAAATTTGCTAGACAACAAAATGTTTTTTGTTTAGCAATTAACACTGTTAGCTTTTAATCAAAATTGTTAATTTTCAGAAAATTAACTATTAAAAATATTTAATCGTTACCATCTCTAACATAAACCTTTGTCAGCAAGTGACAGTGCAATTAATAAATCAAAATGACAATGCTCAAGCATTAATCAAATCACAAAGACAGTCCATCATAAAAATAATTATACCTGAGCCCTTCTAGTTCTTTATTCCGAATTGTTGACATATTTTGTGCAAAACAGTTTAATGGTAATAATAATTAATACCCATGTCAATGTTTACGCTGCTGCGATCATGGTGCTGCCATTGCAAGATTTTGCCCAAATCATGTGATAAATGATATTATTTATATCTTTATTTTTTTTTATATTATGTTGACTTGCGCTGTTTGACAGGCGGTGGATGGACAGTGGCACCTGATGTGGTACACTTCGGCCGTACTGTGTCTTATCGCTGGACTCGGCTTTGCTCTGCTAGCAGGCCATGGCCGGTCTGTCGCCCAGCCCCCCACCGAGACACCGGCCAGTGGCGCAGTGACTCAGTCTATCGAGCTGGTGCCTCATCGGTCCACCACCGATACACTCCATGATGTAGATAGCATCCAGCCGGGCGTGGCTCTGATGACTACAGAAGACCAAGACGTCGCTGCAATGCAGGGGCGGCGGAGAGGTTCGGTCGCCGGGACTGGTGGCATGACTGCAGTGATGGATGATAGCATCGTCACCCAGCACCGCTCACTGACCGACTTATCAGCAGCCGAATCGACTTCACACTTCACACACGGCCAGCTCATTTCCATCGTCTGATCCGGTGTCTTTGTGGCTCAGTGGTTAGGGCATTGGATTCGCGAACAAAAGGTTGCCAGCTGGACTGCCATCCGATCCACTGCCGGGATCCATGACTTTGCGACACTTAGATTGATTGACAGAGCTCGGGTTTGAAGGGTATAATAAATAAATACGGTAAATAAACTTGTAACTATCCTGGGCAAGTTGTTTACGCACACGTGCCCTTGTCACTAAGCAGTATAATTTGATACCATTCAAAGGGCGGTGATGCTTTTTTGGCTGGGAAGGTAACGGCATTACACCAACCAAGCATTAAAGTCTATCTGCCTACACAGGTTTATTGGCCACGACCGGGAAATGAGCAACCCACCTATACTCTGCGTGGGGCACAGCCAACTTTACCCTAATCCAAGGGTGGGCAAACCACAGGCTATGTCCCAGGTGACCGCAATAATAAGTCTACCTGCCGCTGGTCTCGCCTAATCACATGAACACGGGACAGGCATCTATCGCTATTTTCCGATGGCACCAAATTATGCCATGGGCAATGTTCTTTTTGGGGGGGGGGTTGGGAGCTTAATGTGCAAAACTGACTGGAAATTATGACAATTTCCATCAAATTAATGTTTCCCCTCTCCAAATACAGTGTCGTCGTCATCATCAAGGACACTCCATGGAAGCTCACCGCACTCTCTAGTCCCACTAGCTGATTTCGAGGGGGTCATTTTGCAGCAAGAGGGGAGTGGAGGGAAGAAAGGATTAGGGAAAGTACAGCAGGGGGGAAAAGATGGACTGAAAAGCAGGCATGGGAAAACTGAGGAACACAGTTGATGGTCAAAGGAAGGTGGAATAGCACCTTGGTTGTTGGGAGATAGATGCCCTTGATGAACACAAGTATGACCAGTTACCATCAAATTTTACTGACGATTTCAACTCTTGCAGTTTTATCTGTTTCTCAGTGTGACCCCAAGACTTTCATCAACTTTCGTTCACAACCTAGTCACGTAGCTATTGCTATTGTTGATATCTTATATGTTTATTCTATTTACCATTGCACCATGTTCTTTTTTGGTGTTTTTTTTGACTGGGCATTTTAGCCATAGTAGTCTATCTTAAGATACTATACAGGGTGTTTCAAAAAAACGGATACCCAGTTTTATTTTTGGGATATCTTTTGTAATTCAGCACCGATTTTAACCATTCTTTCACTGTTACAAGCAGAAATTTATGGCACGTAAACTAGGGAAGCCAACCCCGGGCATAAATTTCGTCCCCGGGGAAACAGGGATGAAAAATGTTTATCCCCGGGGCCCCGGGGACGAACTGTATGCTAATGTGCTTCGCCTGTTGTGTAGGCTAATCAGTTCTAGAGGCCAGGCGGCTGGCCTGCAGAACTGATTAGCCTACACGAAAGGCTAGAAATTTAATTCTTCAAAAGTCCTGTCTGCCAAGTTTCGAAAACTGCAAATGTTTAAGCAATTCTGAGCTCAGTGTCACTGACGAAAAATAGTCTGTACTGTAGGCCTAAGTTAGCAGTTATTCTCTTCGCTGCTCGCCATGAAGCACTAGCCTAAAAATCTTAGTTAATTGGGCACTGGCACTGTCTCTGCACTAGCAGGCCTACTAACAGCAGGCAGTCTGTGGATGCTGCCCAAGCCATGCTGTTGAGTCACCAGGCAGGTGACTCAACAGCACTCTGGGGGCAACAAGCAGCAAACTCAGATATTACCTGCACTGCAGGACCCGTCTCAGCAGCTGCTAGAGTGACTGCAGTCACGGACCTCGGTATCTAACAACCGAGGGCCGTGCTGCTTTGCAGTGCAGTCCACGTTTCAGCTGTGTCACAGTGGCTCTGTTTAGTGCTCACAATAAAGGCAGCACGGCTGGCTGCTAGGCAGAAAGATAGTGCCGGGGTGGTCGGGGATCTGCTATCCGTCCCCGGGGTAAAAGTCCGGGGACAACCTGTCCGGGGTCCTGGGGTTGGCTTCCCTAGCGTAAACGTGAAGTTCTTCCGCCCACCACACATTTATTGTGTGACCACATTACCTAGCAAAACAAACACTACTGCTAATATTGGAGTTCAGTTTTTTGTTTTTCTGCCCATATCAAACGATTTATTCTAAAAATTATTACTGGTAAACAAAGTAAATAAACACAATATGACGTAACAATGACGTCACAAGGCACTACTGCGAATAAGTAAGTAAGCTTAGCTATTTTATGCTACGAAATTGATATCTTTATGTGTTGCCTGTTCTCCGAGACCACTGCAGCTTTGACAGTGTTTGTTTTGCTAGGGGGTAATGTGGTCACACAATAAAGGTGCGGTAGGTGGAAGAACTTCAGGTTTACGCACCGTAAATTTCTGCTTGCAACAGTGAAAGAATGGTTGAAATCGGTGCTGAATTACCGAAGTTATCACAAAAATAAAATTGGGTATCCGTTTTTTTTGGAACACCCTGTATATTGTTGATTTGTTGTTTTAATCGTGACAGTTTTTTTGACGTTTTTTTTGTATGGAGTCAATTTTTGTTACTTATTTTTCATTTGACTTGGATGCATTCCTGTTTTGAACTTGTGATTATCAGTGGGCGTTGTTGCATGTGCATTGGACATTAAAAGTTTTTTTAACACTTTCTGAAAGCTTCCCATTTTGTGATGCATCGATTCATTGGCAGTTAAATCATTTCAGAGCAGAAAACACGTTTTGTTTTTCTGTCAGAAACTGTACACAGCATTTTATTGAACTTTCAGTGTGCATGCTGCAATAACCCTGAATTGTGTGACTTTTCTAAAATAGCCTAAAATACACAAATTCACAAGATGCACTAAATGACAACAGAACATGCAAATCCTATTATAAACCATGCTTGTTGTTGCTGTAATCATTATATCGTGTAAGACAAGAGGTGAGCCCTTGCTATTCAGAATGTTTTATATCCTCAGTAAACATGGTCATCATTTATTATGTACAGCGTCAAAGGAACTTCTACTTTCAAGTAAATGAATATTCAATTTTTTGTTGCCATGCACTACTATCTTCTCGATACAGACATAAAACAGTTAGTGATTTGTAGCAGGAACAGGGTCTCACACGAGGTTGCAAAATTTATCGTCCACTTCCCAACTGCAACCAAGTACTCGGTTCCTAAAAACTTCCTCTCCTTTCGATGGGCCTGTACGACAACTTGTACCAACAGATGACGGACTGTGTATGAGTGAACTAGAAATTTGGGGCAGGGCCCAATGTGAGGCTGCCTGGTACCAAAAGTCCAATTAGGGGAAATCTAAAAACACTACCTGCTAAACCAATCAATATGGATCTCGCTGAAATTCCGAGTAAGGGTCATCCTTCCCTTAACTTTGGTCTTGGTCTGCTCTCTGTGTTCAGAGAAGTGGAAACTAAAAAAGAATAAGAAAATGGGCAACCTAACAGACATTCCATAATACAGAAATATGAATTTTCCGACAACATGACTTCCCAGAATAGTAAACGTGTTGCATTCACACAAGGTGCGATGTGCAGTTGTGCACTTATGGCATGTTACTATCTCCTTATATTGAAAGCAACAATTCTGCCGAGAGCTGCAAACTGCGGCAGCTGAATCAGTCGACCTAAAATCATTACCGGATGTCAATAGAGAGCCGAAAATACTTTAACTGTGCCATTTCAATTTGACAGGTTATGTATAACTGCTCGTCCTGCACTTTACACGTTGGGTGTAACCATAGTAGCAGTGTCGCCAGCCAAACCCGACGTCTTCGACACGGCCTTCCACGGACCAGCATCCATTGCAATCTAAATGCTGTGCAATGAAACGAATCATACGCTACGGATAAAGCGAATGAACAGAAATAAATCGCAATCAACACTAACGTTAGAAAGTAATAAATGCCCAGCAATTTAGTATCAATTACAAACGAATCAAATCGACGGCGGAACAGTATGTTGTTGGTGGTTGTTCACCACTGTGAAATAGCATGACTCATTGCGTGATGAAATGCCGCATCGTACCTCCGCGCAAAGCATGCTGGTCTGTAGGTGGCCGTGTCGAAGATGGTGCTTTCCATAATGAAGTGAGCCTGTAGTCGAATATCTAGAATTTTTTAATGTACACTGTGTTTCACAAAAAATGGACACTGAAACTTCTTGTTATAACTGCAAGAAAACGGCTTTAATATCGAAAAAACGTTGGTACAAGCAATCTTCACGTACGACTAAAGTTATAGTAAATGTTCGAAATGTTATCCTTTGGCCTTGACACAGGCTTTGAGTCGTTTCCTCCACTGGTCAATGGCCTCGTCCATAATCATCTGTTCCAAGTCAGCCCAGACCTTAACAAGTCGCTGCTTCAGTTGCCATGGAAACCGTGCAGCTGGTACTCGGCCCATACCAAACTTTTCAAGCACAATGAATCCGCAACTGAATGGCATTACACTGTGTGAAATATCATTTTATGCGAACTTATTTTGACAAATTTATGCCGACCTGCCGTACGGGAACGGTTTTTTATGAAACACAGTATACATATCTGTGGGTGCAACAGATTTGCAGTTCTGAACTGAAAATCAAATAGACGGAAATAACGGCAATGACATGAAGATCTGCACAGTACTTCAAAGTGACATCATATTCAGGAAGTGGGTTCAACATCGGGCACACTGTCATCGTCCGGAATTTCCTCCGGTATTTCCCCAACATCGTCATCATCAACAACCATTGTTGTCGTGGTTTCAGTGTCCTTCTTTGCCTTACCATCCGACTGGTCTTTCCTTACCTTCTGTTCTTTGTATGCTAACAAATAAAATTAAACAAATATATTTACTACATTTCCATAAAAACATGCTATGGACAACACAACAGGTGAATGTTAACAACAACCCTCAGTTCCCTGTTTTTCCTAGGTTAATTCAGTTCACTAAAGGTTAATGTTCAGGGCTGGGCAATTGTTGAAGCAGACCTGCTAAACAGTTTCCCTGCCATGCAACCAAAAGCACCAGTATCAGAACTTCAAATACCCCACCACATACCAAAAATACTTTGGGGTTTTAGGGCAAAAACAGCCAAAAGCCCACCCATAACATAATTACTTTAAAATTACTGGTGCAGATATATTAAATCAACAGAGTGTGTGCAACAAATGTAGTTGCACACTTCTGGCTGTGTTAATCTCCCAAATCAGTAAAATTTAAAAAAAAAAAAAGTTACATCATTGTCATGTAAAGAAATGTAATTAAATTGAAAAACTCATCTGTTAATCACTTTCCTTTCTATATTTATTTCTGCAGTCACTATTCAGCACTGCTCATCAAAATCACAAAAACATTCTAGGACGAGGTTTGGCTAACAATCTAACATTATTAGTACCACTGAGAAAAGGCTATCAATAAGTAAGTAAATAACAAAGTAAGTAAGTAAGCAGTATATTAAACACTAGTTTCAGATACCTTCCAAACTGCGTTTCAGAGGCTCAACAAATCGTTCAAATTCCATCTCTTTCATTGCATCCAAAACATCCTGTCCGGAAATTGTCTTGCGCTTGTGCTGCATTGCAAAGTTGTTGGCGCTGTCAACGCAGTTTCAAATGCAGAACAATGCACATCCATTGTAAAACTACAATTATTAGAGCTGTCAAGTTAATGCATTAATTAATGCATTTAAGTGTTAATAAATTAACGTGCGTTAAAAAAATTAAATGCATATATGAAAATTTATGGTAATTTATTTAAATTTGCTAAATTCTGTGACGGAAAAGTTCCAGTATTCTGTTAAATTGCGGTTATTTGACAATCAAATGAACTTGAGTAACTAAATTGTAGTTGCCATTCATCACTACTGTAAATAAATAATTATTCCGACGACAGGCTAACAGAAGGCTTTAGACTATGTTAGTGATTACCAACTAAAGTCAGCTTGTAAGGATGCCATCTAAGATTACCCAAATGATTTTTGCTGTCTTAGAGGACTGATATCATCACATCGTCCTTACACACAGTTGTAAACTGGTAAGTTTTTTTACGTATATATATTATTAACAATCTATAAAATGCAAGGGGCATTCAATAAGTGGTGCAACAATATATAAGTCAGAAAAGCTTTTCAAAATCTATACACGTACAGTTGCGTGATCTTGAAGTGGATATGACGTCACTAGCATTTACGACATCAAAAAGAGTTAAACAGAAACAATATGCTATATGGTCAAATTGCTAAACTGCAGTAGAATTAGTTAGCTAGGATAATCAGTTTTTCCAGATCAGGCTCAAATTGTCTCATCACACCATCAAACCATGCAGACACATATATACACGGTGTTTCATAAAAAAGGGACCCCCTTTTCTTTCTTTCATCATTCACTCAAATGACGATCAATTTACATGAGATTTTTACAGTTGTAGCTGAATAAATACTAATTCAAAATATTTAAACAAAATACGTCAGTTGATTAAATATTCTTTGCTAGTCGTGACGTAACACAGACTTCATAATATGTCATGGGTGCAAACTTGCTAGTCTCAACCGGTGCTGTTAGTTGCTTCCCTACTCCGATGGTAAAAAATCTGGTTCATTGATGACAAATTTTTGAAGTTTTACAGTGGCAGTTACAAAAAACGTGCAAAGCGATTGCATTTATGTGTCTGTGTAGATAACTGGATTTTCACATGTTCGAGCAAAACAGTGCACTAGCACAATGAGCTTGCAATATTAGTTGCATTTTGGGGTTGCGAGACACCTGATTTCATGTCCCCATGTTGCTCAGTGCTGACACGATAAACATTTTTTAATAGCAAACCAGATTAAGCTCACCATCGAAGCAGGGTAGCAACTGACAGCACCAGCTGAGACAAGCAAGCTTGTACTCACGACACATTATGACATCAGCATTACGTCACAACTAGCAAAAAATATTTAATCAACTGCTATAATTTGTTTAGATATTTTGAATTAGTATCATTTCGGCTACAACTGGTAAAAATTTCATGTAAACTGATCATCATTTGAGTGAATTATGAAAAAAAACAATTTAAAGGGGTCCCTTCTTTATGAAACACCGTGTATACGTTGCGATCACATTTCGTACCAGGAAGTAGAGTAGAGAACAAAGACGCTGGCAGCTTTGGAAATAGCAAGTCGAGCATCCTTGGACACGTTCACTCCCTCCGGCAGCTGCAAATTACAACACAATCAAAATACTATGTGCATCTGCGTGTGTGACTGACTGTGCAACAAAAAGTCAGTTCAACTGCAATAGTTAGTCAAATGCCATCCAACAGAGAGAGATACACATCGTAAAGCAGTGTACTGAAGTCACATTTGCAACGCAACTCTTAAAATTGCTTGACTTCCATTAAGCACTTACTTAGCCACAAGCAAAGTTTAGTTTTATAAAACTAGACAGTCATTTATGTTCGATGAGCTATGACACAAGTCATTATTATCATTATACAATGGCTGGATGCCAAGCCGGATTTGCAGTCATATAATACTCACAAAACTGCTAACAGTACAGAGCTGCTTAATTAAGCAGCCGCAAGCAGCTAATTGGTCACAGCCAATGTGACACCATCTTTTATCACTGAGTGGACAACATAAAAATGTTACAAGTTTTAGGGTAACAACAAGGTTTGGGGTTAGGAATAGAGTAACACATAGTGGTAGCACTATTTGACAGTTTCAGGTGAAACTAGTAAGGATGTTTATGCTAGTTTTTCGTTAGGGTAAGGGATGGGTTTTCACTTTTCAGTACCAAGAACTACCGAAAACGTTTTCTGTATTTAGTGCCACCCATTAGTGATAGGCGTCTGTATGCGTAATGCTAAGCAGCGTGCATTGGAAACAGCTCTGTACGCAATGAGTGAGCACTTGTCTGATCAGTATCAGAGATAGTGGACGCAGGCTACTGCCTCTATAAGTCCCCTCTGCTACAAATCACTGTACACGGTGTTTCATAAAAAATGGCACCGTTTTTCTTTCTTTGATAGGTCAGTCAAGTGGTGACCAATTTACATGAAATTTTTACCAGTTGTAGCTGAAGAAATACTTCAACAAAATGTGGCTGTTAATTAAATGTTCTTTGCTAGTCGTTATGTAACGCTGACGTCATAATGCATTGTGAATACAAGCTTGCTTGTCTCAACTGGTGCTGTCACTTGTTACTCTGCTTCGATGGTGAATTTTATCTGGTTCATTAATGAAAAATGTTCGTTGTATCAGTAATAAGCAACACGGGAGCATAAAATCAGGCGTTTTGCGATTCAAAAACTCAACCAACTTGCAAGCAATGTGTGCTGGTGCAATGTCATGCTGGAAGGTCTAAAAGTCAAGCTATCCTTACAAGTGTGTGAAAGTGATCGTTTTAGGCGTTTTTGTGGCTGCAATGGTAAAACTTCAACAGTGTAATGTCA
>Ga0209367_1008749_pt1 | contig 13809 bp, 10 predicted proteins | sample WorMetLIZISLAND2_FD_187412 | JGI IMG/M metagenome (GOLD analysis project Ga0209367, IMG submission 187412) | Marine gutless worms symbiont microbial communities from Max Planck institute for Marine Microbiology, Germany - Olavius geniculatus... ... | reverse complement strand
GCGACGCCACTGACCAATGGCGCGATCAACTAAACGCTGCGGCACTTTGCCCCACTCAGCGACAATGGTTTTTTTTTTTTAGCTAATTGACTGTCGTGAATCGTCAACATTGATAAGCCCTCTGTTGAAGGGCATCCTGAACAGCATAATCAACTGAATTTAAATCTGGGTTGTTTGGGGCCACATGCCAGGCTCGATCAAGGTTGATCACGCAACCGGTCAGTGGCGTTGCAGGCTTGAGTGCGTCATCTGATATTTCACGAGGTAGTGTAACGACATATTTGAGGTGTGGTGGGATCTGTAATAACAGTTTCATTACAAATTGTCTCCTGATTCTGACAGTAAAAAATTTTGAAAATCGGTTAATATTTGGTGAAGTTATGAGGTATACAAAAAACTGTGCCATTTTTAGGCCCACCCTGTATGTACGCTGCAGTGGTTGCAGATCCGCCGTGCACGGAGTGTCTGCCGCGCGTGCTGAAAGAGTTTAAACACGCGCGACAGGAGAAATGTGTGACGTGCGATTGGAAGTGTAAACGAGAGATCTTCCGAAAGGTGATGCAGAACGTTGCCGAGGCTGATGCTAACGTTGGAAAAGCCCTCAGAGAAGAGTTCCTGACAGCGGCTGACGGCAGTGATGTGCCCAGAGTCACGCCCGCGAACATCTTCTTCGCGTTCATCTGCCGATCAATCCCCTTGTACCCGAACGAAGAAAAGATGCAGGCTTTCTATGAAGCGTTCATGAAAAAGTACCCGTCTCTCGCCGTGGTGTTGTATAAGAATTTCAAGTCATTCATTGTCCCGGCGCTGCGCAGGTAAGTATTATGAGTATTACTATTATTCATTTTTTGTCTCGGGGACGCCGGTGCGTTTTAAGTGGCAGCAGCGCCCACTGAACGAGGCTTTGCCGCACAATGTTCGGCTGTCTGGTTCTGCACAGACTTGGGAAGAAACTGAAAACAGTTCTGTTTTGTAAAACAAAACGCGTAGCTATACGGCCAGGTTTGTTTATCGTTTGGCTACTTTCAGACAGTTTAATGAGTTGTAATGAGTAAACTAATGCAGTACAGTAAACTTGTGCTGGTTAATTGGCTGATAATGAGTTACTGAACAAATTATACCCACAAACGTTTAAAACGTTTTCACTGCAAACACTATGCATGCCATTTTTTTCGTTCGAGATTGAAAACTCACCGGTTTACTGTTGTTCATAATACAATGACGTGCCGCAGCTGAATGCAGCAAGAGCGGTTTTGTACTTAATATTAGGTTTTGTGGCGCTACATATGCCTACAAACATGATCAGCTTAATGTAAACTTTATAAGGACTGTCATTTATTAATTTCATAGCGCGGCAGTGGAGCTTGGTGTCTTCAGTGAAGAGCAGGTGGCGAATTGGAGTTGCTGCGCCCTGGCCGTTGCAGAATTGCAACAAAAAATATTCGACCAACTCATCGGCACAACACGGTATAGTCCACTGCACTGACAATGAATATTTTTGTACATTTTACGTCGTAAAAAACATTTTTATTTAAATTAGTGTGGATGCCATTTTAATTGGAATATTTGGCACAAACATTACATAGAATTAATTTGAATATGGTTTTTGCTCTCGAGAGTCTCAACATCGGAAACTTTGTTTTAAAGGACCATTCTAAAATGTTAAATCATCATTGCGGAAGCATGCGGAAACAGCTGGAAACGCTTTTAATGACATAAACTGTACATATGCACGCAACAGACTAATAGCTACTAGAGCAACAGGTTCTTGAAACCAACATGCTGGTGATGCCATTGAAGACACTGCCAGACTGCCTATGTCCGCCATTAAGGAATCACCTCTTGAGACCACCAGTCCTATTTACTCCAACGCATCCCAGTTGCAATACAGTGCACTAGGGCCTAATGCAGTTTTCTTTATGAGTACGTTTGATAACTTCAGCAATATCACGTGTACACGTATTTAATCAATCAATTAATCACTTTTTATTGCAGGCAGTAGGCTCATAGTAAAACATGAACACTGAACTACAAAAAGAAAAACTACACAACTACAAAAAAAGAAAGAAAAAAACTACAAATCTACAACATGGAGCACAGCTATAACTGAGACACACTGCTTGGGCCTAATTACACAAACATAAAAACAACACAGAGCATGATTAAACAATCCAATTACCATTTTCCATCGGTCTACAAATACACAGTAAAGGGTTATCTTGACACAATGCATTCAGCTGAGTGGCAAAACGAGCACGAGCATTTAATAACACAGTATTAAAAGTAGGAAGCCCAAGTTGTAAGAACATAGCAGTGGTACTACTATATTTGTAAAAGCCAAAGAAGGTTTTTTTTAATATTTAATATTTTAATATTTTATTAATATATTATTAATATTTTAATATTTTAATATTTTTGCTTTGATGGAAAACGCGAAAATATGGCCTATATGTAATAGTGATAGGCTCAATAGCGATGGTCTGCGTTCGGTGCAAGACGCTGCTACGCCAGATTTATCTAATAATATTTTGTTCTAGGTTTATAAGTTGGTGTTCTTTATTGTTCTGTACAGCTAAACGACCGTCTGTGAACAGCAGCAATTACCGACAGCTGCGTGTTATTCTGCCGACTACGACTTCTACCACACTGATAACAATGACTTTTACACGCCTGCTCAACTTGTGTAGTTTATTTGTAGTTGTTAGAAACTACTGTAACTAGCTTCTGTATAAATGAAGTACATTATAAAATAAACAAAATCGGTAAATTGCCAAGAAAAGAAGTTATAGGTTGTTTCATGTATAAGCCTACTGATAAATTTTGGCCCGAGCCGGGTCTCTGCACTACATAGACCTAGCCTTGGAGCAACCTTGAAACTAATGTTCCATCACAAAAGTAGTGAAACGTTTTTCAGCATTTTTAAGCCGTATCGTCTGTAAAAAGTTACAGGAGCCCACAAGGGCAATAATAGGACTTTTAGTTTTTAACTTCGAGCCTTTTTTTAAACGCCAGTTTCGGTGTAGTGATCTGGGCTATTCAACCAGGGCCGTACTAAAACATGTGGGCCTGGAACTGAAAATTTCGCTGCGATTCGAGGCACCAAAAAAGCCAATTGCAAATTGTGGCCAAACCGTCAGTTTCGTGTTGCCCACTTGGCAAATGCAAACAAGAAGTCTGGTGAAAAAAATACGAAAAAAACGATTGACATTAGTCATTAGTTGCAAAATCAGAGTATTGCTACATTTGCGAGGCGTGAGCACGTTTTGAAAACTAATTCGATTACGCATCACGGTTTGTGTGGTAGCAACAAGCTGTTGTATAAGCGATGTGCCACGTCAATGGGAAAGCGAAAATTTCGACCCGCACAGCTCCCACATTTTTCAACCTATCTTAATAAAACTTGAAACCAAGAAAGATATCCAGGATACTACCTTAAATGCAAAATTTGGTTAATGTGGGACTACGGGAAGGGGGTCTGCGTAGGGAGGGCATTTTCCATTACTTTCTGTGTTCTATCTTTTTTTGTATTCTTGCCCACGCCTACAGGTCACACGAAAAGACCGATTACGACCGTTTATGGCTCATAACCCGTGTTTCCGCGTAAGGTAGGGCGCTTTGTTGGTCTCGATGATAAAAAATAATGTTTTAGGATCAAAACTCCTTAAGAACATGATTTTTGGGGACCTTAATAGTCATTTTAAGCCAAATTTGCGAAATTTTTAAATCGCGATATTTCAAAAAGTACGCACTCGATCAACACGAAATTTGAAGGGAAATTTCACGTGCACAAATGGACTTCGTGGGTGGTCCAGCATTACAAAATTATAATTTAAGATGGCGGCAGCCGTTATCTTGGATTTTTGCACAAACATCAATAACTCAGCCGCCGATTAACGTAAATGAATGAAATTTTGCAGTGATGTAGATGGCTGCCACCGAAAATAGATCATTTGACCAAAATAGACAAAAATGATAAATTCAAGATGGCAGCGGCCTCCATGTTGAATTTCATTTGTCGTTCATAACTCGTTTACTATTGCACTTATTTGCACAAAATTTGGCATGTGTATTACCTAGAGGTCCTACATGCAGGTATGCCAAAATATTAAACAAAAATTAAATCCAAAATGGCGGCGGCCGCCATCTTAAATTTTTGCACAAACAGCAATAACTTAGACTTAGCCACCGATTGACGTAGGTGGATGAAATTTTGCAGAAATGTAGACGGCTGTCACTGAAAATAGACCATTTGACCAAAATAGACAAAATAATAAATTTAAAATGGCGGCAGCCGCCATTTTAAATTTCATCTGTCGCTTATAACTCGGTTACTATTGCACATATTTGCACAAATTTGGAACGCGTATTACGCTGGAGGTCTTACATGCAGGTACGCCAAAATATTGAACAAAAATTAAATCCAAGATAGCGGCGGCCGCCATCTTGGATTTTTGCACAAACAGTAATAATTCAGCCGCCGATTGACATAGATTAATGGAATTTTGCTGTTATGTCGTCGGATGCTACCAAAAGTAGATCGTGTGACCAAAATCGACAAAAATAATAAATTCAAGATGGCGGCGGCCGCCATTTTAAATTTCGTTTATCGCTCATAATTTAGTTGCTATTGCACGTACTTGCACGAAATTTTATATGCGAGCTAAGTTTGACGTTCTACATGTAGTTGTAGAAAGATCCGTCCATAACTTTTTAAGTTATCTCGCTAACAGACAGACAAACAGACAAACAAAAACCGGCAAAAACATAACCTCCTTGGCGGAGGTAAATATTTGAGTAAAATATGTGGAGACTAAAATGAAAAGTTTTTTTTTAAAGTGACTAATGGCGAGAGTAATGATGACGACATCTGTTTTCAGCTATATCAACCAAGCGACAAGCTGCATCAGAATAATCAGCATTCTGTTCATTCTCCATTGTGAAAAGCTATTCAACGTAACATAATATCGACGTTATTTACTAAGGTTTTTTCTAATTTAAGAAAACAATTTGTAAACGTACATTTTTATACAAGATCGTAGCTGGCCATGAAAATTTCAAGACAAAGTATAAAGGCAAAAGCACGAGACCACACAATGTTCAGATAGAAACAAAATGTATCGGAACTAAAAAACAAGTAAATTTATAAGATCAATAAACGTTGTAGAATGTCGCCGTAATTGCTTGCCATCTATTATAAAGTCAAGAGAATATCCCCATTCAGTAGTGCGTGACATTTTAGCTTATAACTCAGCTACAAAAAAATCGACAAAATATTCAGATTAAGCCCAGTAAAAAATTTTTTTTACATTTTTAACGTACGATGCCGTTTTAAATCAAAATTTTAAATGTCGAAATCCATTAATCTTTTCTATGTCACAAACAAACTGTGAGGAGAATGACACGGTGACAGGCGAGAAAAAGCAATCCGCCCGCTAAATTTTGGGCTGTCGAAAAATTGTCGGCAAATACTTTTGTTGTCAGAAAATTGCTTGTTCAAAAATGCAAAATTTGCAGCTTACCTTTTATTTTCTGAAAATTTAAAAACAAATTAAAATTTTGAGCACCCATAACCCACTCCGTCGAAAATGTGCACTTAAAGAGTGCAACTGTCTGTTTCGCCTAAACTTTTTATCCCACGACCCCGCTGTTATAAAGGTAGGCCCTATTAAAAGGTGTCGAAAATGCTTGTGGTGAAAGAGTAATCCAAAATCTTACAAATTATGGGAATATTTCAATTACCGTGGTAGCAATGACTCTGGGGGTCATCTGGTGCACGGCGTAGCTGCTGTGGATCGTACATGGTAGTGTAACAAGTAATTTGAGCAAAGCTCACGAGACGCGCGAAAGCATTGCGGTAAAATAACCACTTTTTAAGAAGGCAGCTGTCTTTGATGCCCGCCTGCGCCGGCCTCCTTGAACCTAGGGGGTCGGGACTTGGACAGCTAAAATCTACGTTGAATGCTGAAAATTTCATATGCAGGTTGTCTTAGTCTATCTCCAGCCATTTCGTCGCAATTCAGTGTTAAAATGTGCGCTACATCAAAAAATTTCGAAAAATTCACTAAAAACCTCTTTTTGAGGGGTTCATGGTCGTTCAAGGTCATCGATGTTGATAAATCCAAAAAGCCTGTCACCAGTGCTTGTTATGATAAGCAGCATGTATGTACCTATCTGCAACCGTTTTCAGATTATTTGAGCCAATAACGCCGAAATGACGTCTTTTTAGGGGGGTGCCCCTCTTTGACGCCCTCGTTCGAGGGGAACCCCTGCACCCAGTTGCACGAAATTTTGTCACGATAAACTAGAGACCTGGGGGCAGCCAAGAGTGAAGATTTCGTGATCCTAGCTTGCACCGTTTTGATACAGTCCACGAGTGTGACAGACAGACAGACAGACGCCCAGACGATGGCAAAGACGCGCGATGCATTCTGCTTTCGCGCGTAAAAACTCATTCACAAACACACCACGCATGATAATAGTCAATACATTGAACGTGGCATTTATATCGTCAGCTCGACCCGACTGTCTAATGTCAGATGTAACGTATAGCTAACACCGTTGTCAGTCTATAAGAAGACAACGAAGCATAGCATCCGGTGAAGCAATTGCCACAGATGGCATAGGTTGTTCACAATGAAGATAATCTCTGCTCTGGCGGCGTGTGCACTGATACTGTTTTCCACAGCATCTTCCACAGATAACTAAAAACTGTTTGCTTTTAATGAGCTAGACCTATACAACGTTCTAAAGCAGTATTTTGTATTCTCCGTTATGGATCGAATTCGCATACGTTATGTTCAGTAAGCAAGTTCCACTGTATCACGCAACAGAACAGAACCAGATGTACGGTGCGATTGGTGGCTTGGTGACGTAACGGCAGGGTGTCGGACTTGCGATCGAGAGGTCGTGGATTCCACTCTTGGTTGGGTTATTATAAAGTGGTTACTATTTGAATGGATGTCTGTTCGCACACAGGTAAACCATCTTAGTATATAACCAGCACCAAGGCTATTTCAATCTTCCAGGGAGAGACTGGGGTTAAGACGAAGCGCGTTCACCTGCGTCGGGTGGCTGCCTGGCAGGTAACACGCTCCGTAGCTCTGTGATGGGTTTCCCATATAAAAAGCTATACACAACCACAGTAGCCTGCAACACGAAGCTTAACCGTATAATTTTAGCCAGTCACATAAAACTATATTAATGTCTAGTGCTGGGTTGAGTCGACAGGCCTATACTTTCATACTTGCAAAAGTTACAAAGTATAACCATCTGCATCACAGACTGGCGCAATTAAAGAGATGGCGGCATGCGTAAATGCTACGCACCTTTCTGGATATTTTGACCGAATCGCATTTTTGGTTTTCTTTGCTTGTGAGCGCCTTGCTAACACGACTGAATGCATAATTATTTGAATCACTTATATTTGACACTTTTTTAAAGACAAACTAAGAAAATTGAAGCTTCTGCTTATAAAGAAGTTTCAGCTTCTGGGCACCACTTTGCACACTTACTTGCAAATTTAACCCTAGTTTCGTTCAGTATGAATAGAACTGCTCAAGTAAAGGTTTGAAAAGTAGGTCTAATGTTCGGTATTTTATACGGCGCTTTCCACAATCTCGAAAGCGGCAGCTGATTGGCAAAAGCTGATGCTAGTTTAGCGCGACACATTACGCGGTCATCTACAACTGCACGCGTCAGTGAACAATTGGACCCGCGGTGCAGCCAGCAGACATACCACCGTCCCAGTCAGCCACACTAGGTCTTCACCTCATAGGGCGAACACGACATATTGGCGTTTTGACCGTAGATCGTTGTGTGTATGTACGCAGCAGTGGTTGCAGATCCGCCGTGCACAGAGTGCCTGCCGTGCGTGCTGAAAGAGTGGAAACGCGCGCGACTGCAGCAATGCGCGACGTGCGATTGCAAGTGTAAACGACGGATCTTCTGTGCGGTGATGGACAACGTTGCCGAGGCCGATGCTGACGTTGGTGAGGCCCTCAAAGAAGAGTTCCTGGCAGCGGCCGGCGGCTGCAAGTCAAAAGCCGCGAAGATTTTCATTGGGTTTCTCTGCCGAGCAGTCCCCTTATACCCGGACGTGGAGAAGATGAAGGCATTCTATAAAGAATTCCTGACAGATTATCCGTCCCTCGCCGTGGTGTTGTATACGAACTTCAAGCCATTCGTTTTCCCGGCGCTGGTCAAGTGAGTACAGTATTGCATTATTGTCATTTATTCTTTTCATGGCCGTCCGTGCGTTTTAAGTGGTAGCAGCACCCACCGTTTGGAACGCCGCTTTGCCGCGCGATGTTCGGCTGTCTCGCTCTGCACAGACTTTCAGGAAAAAACTGAAAACCGTTCTGTTTTGTAAAACAAAACGCGTAACTATACGACCAGGTTTGTCTACCGTTCGGCTGCTTTTAGACCGTTTTCCATTCAAGACTTAAAGACTCGCCCGTTTACTGTTGTATCGTAGCTGTAACGTAGCAACAGCGCCTTTGTTACTTATCTTAGGTTTTAATGACGCTACCTACAAATGTGATCAGCTTAACGTAAACTTTATTTTAGCACTGTAATTTATTAACTTTATAGCTATTACTTTGTTATACTGCAGCGCGGCAGTGGAGCTCGGTCTTTTCAGTGAAGAACAGCTGGCGAAGTGGAGTTGCTGCGCCCGGGACATCACAGACGCGCGCGAAGAACTATTCGATGAACTCCTGGGCCCAACAGGGCCAAGACGATATAGTCTACTGCACTGACAGTGAACATTTTTGTACATTCTGCCTGGTGAAAAACATTCCCTATTTTACGGGCGTCACTTAAGAACGCTAAACGTCTACGGACCCTTAAGTATTAATGATTTTATTTTTTTCTGTGAATCGTACTTTTGAAACAGTGTTACTGCTGCAAGAACAATACGTAACGTAAACTGAACCCCGAATGATAACTGAGACCCCAGCGATTTACCGAAATGACGCCACTGCATTTTAAAGTAATATAAATGCCATCTTGATTGAGTTCTTCGGCCAATGCATTACATAAAATTAATTTAAATAGAGTCTTCGCTCCTAAGAGTTCTAACATCGAAAAACTTGTTTTAAGTGACCATTTTTAAATGTTAGGTCATCAACTAAAAACCTGACATAAACTCTAGCGACCTACATAATATATGCAACAGTCGACGTAACACGTTTGCTGCATAGACTAATTCGCGTCTTGGAAATGACCTGAAAAAGTAAATGATAGCACATATACATCCTAAGGTTAAGCAGTGGTGATATGTCATTGAACACCATTTTCGGGCCAATGGCTACTGGGGCAACAAATTCTTAAAACCAACATGCTGGTTACCATTAAAGACACTGCCAGACCTAGACCTATGTCCGGCATTAGAGAAGCACCTCTTGAGACTACCTATTTATTTCAACGCATTCCAGTTGCAATACAATGCGTTAGACCTCTAACCCGGCTAGCCGTGAATAGCCGGCTTAGCATTTTCGCGTCCCGGCTTAGCCGCGATTTTCGCGGCGACGGCGGCTTAGCATTTTTTCGTTACGTTCCTGCAGTTTTTACACTTTTGCTGCGTTTTGCGTTTTTAACGTTTTTTTTATTTTGAGAACATTTTCTATATTAAAAAAACGGTTAGGGCCTACCGAAAATTTTATCAAGAACTTCGAAAAGCACTTTTGAAATCATCACAAAAAAGAATTTGTAGGCCACATCAAATTTTGGTTTTGTGGTAGTTTGCTTAGTTGGTCTAGTGTGATATGACCACACGGTTGAATTGAAATTGAATAAAGTTCTGTTTCTTTCCTCTCTCTCTCTATCTCCCTAGTTTCAGCTGTACTGTGCCTACAGCATTAGGCATTAGGCAAGAGATTGAACAAATTAAGGCTAACGTTTTCTATTCAACGTTTATGAACAGTTTTCCTGCCACTTTTTAAAGGACTTTTAACATTTTTAACATATTTTTTTCTGGAACGTTTTTTTTTACATCTCCGCAATGCATAACCGGCATATTTTGCAATGCATTATACACGTGTGTAAACTAATAAGTGTTCTGTACATTGTAATTTGTAATACTATGCGACTGATTGCAGAAAAAGTTACGCTGCGGGACGTTATTTTCACGGCGCTTTGTGGTTTTTAGTCACACAAACCGTTATTACAAAATTTTTTTCGGTTAGCCGCGTTTTCGCGGAGGCGGCGGCTTAAAATTTTTGCGGCTGGGTCCCGGCTTAGCCACGATTTTTCGCGGCGGCGGCGGCGGCGGCTTAACAAAATCACGGCGAGGCGGCGGCGGTTAAGTCGGCGGCTCAGGGGTCTACAATGCATGCGTTAATGCAGCCTCCTTTATGAGTAAGTTTAATAACTTCAAGCATATTACGTGCACATGCAATATTTTCGTCTGCGAGCTTCGTGCTGGAAGGCGGATAAATAGGCCTACATGTAATAGTGATAGGCCTAATAACGATAGTTTGTGTTCGGTGCAAAACGCGACTGCGCCAGACAGTGTATATCTAATAATATTGGTTCTAGATTTGTAAGTGGGTGTTCTTGATTGATCTGAACAGTTAAACGACCGTGTACGAAGAACGACAATTACCGTCAGCAGCATGGTATTCTGCCGACTACCGCACTGCTACAGTGACTCTTGAACGCTTACTCAACTTGCGTAGCCGATCTGTAGTTGTTGGAAATTACTTCAACTAGCTTCTGTATGAATAAAGTACGTTATAAAACTAGACAGATATCGGTAAAGCGTATATACCTCCGCCAAGGAAACACAGTTCTGGATTGCTTCATTGATGAACTTGCGCTAAACCCAAGTGTCACCGCCACATAGTCATACTTAGCCTTGGAGCGACACGAGTAGACGCACTGTCATAAAAGTAGTAAAAACTTTTTTCCAGCATATTCGGACAGCGGCATCGTTTGTAAAATTAACTACAGCGGCCCACGGACAGATTTCAAGAATTTCAAGAATCAACTCTGGGCCTTTTCCAAACCTGAGTTTTGGGTCGGGATCTGTGCTATGCAACCATGAACGTACTAAAAGTTGTATGCCTGGAACTGAGAATTTCAATGCGAATTAAGGCGTAACAAAGGCAATTACAAATTGTGGCCAAACCGTCTGTCTCATGTTGCCATTTAGCAAATGCAAACAAGAAGTCTGGTGGAGTAGAATAGTGGTTAGAACGTCGGTCCTGGCTGGCGAACTTTCCCTATCTTGCGCTAGACTGATAAATGGCTGTTTGACCACTTTGTGGGTAAAGCGTCTGCTATCAGTCAACCAACAAGGCCAACTCAACCTGCCATCCCTCCGGGGTCGGCTAAATGAGTAGTAACCCATTATATGGGTTACGGAAGGTGTGGACCTTTGTACAGCTAACTGGGGCTGCCTGGCCGGCCGCTGCGCCAGCTTGTGTCTGCAGGCTGCACGCGGTTGCTGTGCGACCGGCGGCTCTGGTTAGTGACGAAAAGCGCATTAGAGGTGTGTATACGCGACGATGCGCTATACAAATTACAACCTTTACCTTTTACCTTTTTTGTCGCAGCGACTCTACCTTTTGCTAAACCGTTTTGTCCTTGTTAAACATCCTCGTTTGATACTCATTATAATAGCACACATTGGCGGAAATCTGTAAACCAGCATATTTTAGTTATCAAACTAATTTTAGGTTTAGTATTTATACACTTCACTGGCTGTTACAGTGTTTTAGTGTTCTTTTAGTGGAAACCAGGTGCAGCTGCTCCCAGCGAATACCAGGGTGATTGCTGTAAAACCACTGGTATGGCTTGCCAGATACACTGTAAGTTAAAAATGTGGCAACTTGCTTAACCTACGACGGCCTAACACCCTACATTTATGGTTTAATAATCAAACGAGTCTCATAAGTACGGCAGTAGGCCTACTATTTTTGCATGCTCACATGATCACATCGGCTATAGTTTTATTACCAGCGTGAATCAAGTGTTCAGTTTCACCGATATGATGCGACTTTATGCGGTAGGGCAACAGCATGTTTTTGAAAAGGGCTACAATCACGCAGTACGTAATGGCAAAAGTGCCAAAATTGGTCACAAGTAATAATTAATGGCCACGGATGCATAGTGGCCATACCGATGGCGCCGATGTCGTGCCTAAACGTCTGCGTTTCTAAAACTAGCAGACCAGCTGCCCGTTTAATCCACCACTGAGAACTATATAAGTTAAAGCGAAATTGAAATACCAACAATGACGACAAGCAAAATCAAAATCCGACGTATAAACAGCAATGGTAGAAACGACAGTCAAAGGCCGGCAAAAACTTTGAAAAAAATTAACGAGAACTTAGAAAAGCCAAAAAAATGTCAAGCATAAAAATTTCGAAAAAAAGTTGAACAATTTCTAAAGTCAGTCAAAAAGTGCAACAAAAATGATGAAAAAATATTTCAGTAAAATATGTGGAGACTGAAACAAGAAGTTTTCAGAAGAAGTGACTTATGCGAGAGTAATGATGACGACACTAGTGAGGTGAGATGATCATGAAGCCTGATGGAGGAGCGACAAATCAGAAAGAGGCAGGTCAGAACGCAACTGACAAAGTAATTCCAGAGGTGAAGTGATGCGTGTAGAAAACAAACGATCAGCAATTTTAGATAGAAGCGAGGTGGTGGACGAGCAAGAGTAATGGCAGATAGGAAGAATAAATAAGTTTGGAGCTTGGAGGGATAGTAAGTCGTAGTAAGCAATGAGGTTAGAGAAGTTTGAAGGTAAGGGACAAAGTTATATTAAGTACATTCATTTAATTTAAACAAAAAAAATTTGAGAACAAGAGTAATGTGAATGAATTTAGAAGCTTTGACGACAGCACGAGTGAGGGCGTTCTGGATCTGTTGAAGACGAGTCGAGAGGGTTTGTTCTGATAATCCTCGTCGAATTTGAGTAGTAGCCTAAACTTTGTTCTACGTTGGCGTCGGAATCAGCTCAACGTATGGTGCGACAGCGGAGTGGCGTCTCAGAGGCAGCTGCAAGTGCTGCGGTTGCAGAGTCTGATAGACGTTCTCTGACGTCACCGTGGCGCCGTCGCCATGGTGATGATTACAATGATTATAATATTGAGGATTAGGCCTATGATGAGGTGGAGAAGCGCCTCTATTGATGCTGACGTAATGGTCGGGCGGCTCTGTTGATGTTGTCGCGTGGCTTGTTGGTTTTCTCGTAACGGACTGACGTCTGTTAAACAACAACATGTAACTTGTTATTTGATCATCCACAGATAACTTTAAAACAAATAACAAGAACAACAGCTAGCATTATATTATTACAGAATTAACTAAAAAGTAAACCTCATATTGTGCCGGTAAAAATGAAAAATCGGTCAATATTTTATGATGATATGGGCAAAAGTTAAAGGCTTGCGTTCTCGGCTTACCCTGTATATAAAAATGTTCACAGGCTGAACGGTAGTTCAAGCCCTGTGTTAACGGCGACTTCTCTTTCTTATAGGAAAGCTAAAAATTCGACCCCCACAGAATCAAAACCCCTGATCTGATTGAGATAAAATTTGGCACAGTTGATTACGTCGGCGAGATAACCCCTCATGCAAAATTTCATGTAAATCCCTCCAAGAGAAACTTCCCGGCAAATGGGTGAAATATACGCAAACATTTTTATAGTCATATACCTTTTTTCAGAAACTCACCTAGGTTAGACCCTTCGGCGGATTTTTGCGTGCGATGGCTCAAACGACGCGGTCTCGCGCAAGGATGTGCCTTTTGGGGGTTAAAAAATTTGAAATTAATATTTAACGTATTTATTCGCAAAAA
>Ga0209367_1008748_pt1 | contig 13809 bp, 3 predicted proteins | sample WorMetLIZISLAND2_FD_187412 | JGI IMG/M metagenome (GOLD analysis project Ga0209367, IMG submission 187412) | Marine gutless worms symbiont microbial communities from Max Planck institute for Marine Microbiology, Germany - Olavius geniculatus... ... | reverse complement strand
TCATTTTATTGTATTTTATTACGTATTTTATTGTTATAGACTGTTCAGCTCCGCTGTAAGTTGACACTGTTAGACATTATCATTATTATCATTATCATTAACTTTTCACACCGCTGCTACTGCCAGTGCAATTTCACACGAACAGAAAACCGAGTTCTCTATAAAAAAACTCCCATATAGATTCTTTGTGTTTGTATTACTATACTTTTAGAAACATTTGTACTTTTTCGTCGTATTTTGTCATTTAAACAGCGACCGCGTGGTCTCAGTCTGTCAGTGGAATGTTAATGAACGAGCGCTTTTTATCGTAGCATCCTCATCAGCAGGGATCGGCGGCAGGCGTGCATCCGCTGCAGCTGCTGCAGCCGTACCCGCAACACGTGAGTGTTGTCCCGGCGCCCGAGCCGACGCTACCAGCGCCAGCGCTACCGCACCATCAGCCACAGCATCCTCATCCTGCCGCTAGTTACCTGCATCAGCAACCAACGACCGCCCAGCCGCCGCCGCCACCGCTGCAGGTGCGTCTTCATGATCCAATTCTTGCATGAAATGTTTTGTTAAAGATGCTCATATTTTGTCTTCAGCTAGAAGGGTCTGGGATACCCGAGTGTATTGCCTATCAGTTGTGATTTTTGTGTCTTTGTTTTTTTTCACTTTCACCTAATACGTGTGCCATTATCACTTGTCAATTGGAAGACAGCTTACTCACTTACATTTTTACTTACGCTTTCTTAATCATGTCAGACAATTTTGTCAACTGAATTACTCAGTAATGTGCATCAATTTCTATAAAATTTTGTGGAGGGATTGTGCATGTAATTTGATTTTTGTATTGATCCGAACTCTTTTCCGGTTTCTGCGTCTAGGATTTTTTATCATTAGGCATATACAGGAGTTGTATTAAGTCATTTGGAATGGATTTGCCAGGTGACAGCTGTACTTTCGATGGAGTTTCGAAATCTCCGATCTTTTTTGTTAAAACCGATGATAATTAGCAAAACATCACGACAGATACACCTGGATAGTACGTAAATACACGCCGGTGCAATGCATAAATGACCCAACTAATTGTCGGTCCTTGGCAGCTGGCAATTAGTCGATTCGGCCCATTTCGAGCAATTATATGCACCTCGTCGACCGCAATTATTTAAAAGCGACAGAACTTGCGATTTATTTTCGTAATCTGCATATAACGACGTTGCTCTCCTGCTGTAAATGTGGCGCAGTTTGACAGACCGTAGCCATTGGGTGGTGGTATTTATCATAATGTTCAATCGATAACGTAAACGCATCCGATACTGTACAGTTTTCTACATTGAATATTTTTCTCTGTTGGTTGTAAATGATTTTGTGTGATCGTCCTAATAGGCCGCAATGCGCATCTTGCCCGCCAGTCGGTTTAATTCATCCAACGCCGGTTCGGAACTCGAAAAAAGGTAGGCTACAGAAAAACCGAAATCATTGTGAACGTTTCACCGGACAGGAGGACCAACTGGTGTGCCAGTTTTCAGTTCACATGTCAAATGATACGCAGAGGGCCGATCATTATGTCAACGTTAATAGTTTTGTATACATTTTTTGAAAATGCGTAACAGTGGACGTGTGCAGTGTGGGTCAAAAAAAATTCCACCTAACGCGCAAAATATGGCATTCCGTCAAAGTTTAGGATAATTTAATGAAACTTTGTAATTTGGCGTAGATTTGAAAGCAGAACGTGTGCGCACAGAATATCGCTTCGAATTTTCAGTCTTTAAAAAATAAGCTTCAGAAGTCGTCAGGCGGTGGGGGGGTAAATTTGTTTTTAGACTCGCACTGTATATCTGTGTTGTACTAGTTGCAAGGTGGGGCCACGCTCGTACCGGCGGCTCAGCTCGGGTCCGCGTACAGCAACGGTTGCAGTCCTCTGCCGCAGTTTGTCGTCAACGGCTGTTCGACGCCTACCGCTACACAGATACCCGTCAACAGCAACGTGCCGTACGCCGGCCTTCTCGTCGCCGGATTCAACGGCTTCTGCACCGAAGACCAGCTGAAAGAAATACTCGGCAGGTGCGTTGCCTGTGATCAGTGGCGTATTTAGGGGGCATGGTACGATGCCCCCCCCTTTGGCTCTACCATGAAAATTTTTTACAGGCGACTTTATATGAAAAGATGCGTTTTTGCCGTTTTCCAGCAAATTTCAGAAAAACAAATGGGCGAATTTGCAGCTTCCATTGAACGTTCAAAAGCAAAAAAATGTTTCAGCTTCAGGAGGCTTCGCCCCCTTACTCCCCGACCAGGGGCTCTGCCCCTGGACCCCCGTTATAGGCTCGCAGTCTGCGCGCTTTCCATGTTCCCCCCTTTGCCAAATCCTAAATACGCCACTGCCTGTGATGTATATCTTATAGAGACCAGTCAATCGTTCAGTCGTTGATTAAATTAAGTCAGTCAAACAAAGATTATTATGCAAAATATGACAGCGCAAGTGCTGCATTAAAATTAAGACGTACGACGACACAGAAAACCCATAAACATACACAGGCTAAAATACACGAATACTACGATGAAAATGAAATAGAATACATAAGCTTTATTTACAATCCACAGCAAAAAGTGCAAACAGTGTGGAAGAATTAAAACCGCAAATTTTTGAAAGTTTTTTTTAAAATGTAAGGAAAATGTTTTTGAGCCGTTCTAGAGGTTCGTAGACTTTTTCATATTTATATTCATTTGTCCAAAATTTTACGTCGAATTTTTGTTCAGTTTTTTAGTTGTGCTAGAAACGTTTTTGCTTTAGTTCTAAATAGATATATGCAGTTCGTACAACGTGTCTATCTGTTGGATTTGTCTGCAGCTATTCCGGCATTCCTCGGATTCGACGCGCGGTCAAGACGGCGACAACGCATTTGCCCGCGCTAACTACCGTCGACTACCCGCCGGTAACCTACATATAGTCATTAGTCATACGCACACCAGTTGTTGATGCTCTTTCATGACTGCTTCATTTTCAATCCACGCACCATTCAACGTGTTGTGGGCTTTCAGTTTTCTTAATGTCTTTAACTTTATTTCTTACTTACATGGCGGCGCTATATCGGGACCAGGGTGCTTTAACTTGGCAAAAATTTGGTTTGGTGGTTCACACCAATGTGTTGAAAGTGTAGCTTATTAATCTCATGCAGAAAAGACGATTTGGCTTACAAATGTTTTGAAATAGCGCCTCTATGCCGACATATTGCACTCTCTGTTTTGCACAGTTTCGAAATAACTTACAAAAATGTACGTAGCCTATTTTCGACATCTTGATACGATACGATATAAATTAAAACTTTGAACGTGCGTTCAAAACAACATTTTGTCATACACGTTAACCAAAAGTTGGCCAAATATTACTTAAATTATTGCTCGCCGTACTGAAAATAGTTTTAACGTCTTTGGAAGGCAGTTATGATTCTCGTTTTAGTTGATCTGAACGCTTTAAGTTATATATCGTATGTATCACGAGAGTTTCTATCGCAGTAGTCAGTGCATCGCTACTCTGATGTTCATTCAATGCGAAAACAAGTGGGTCCGCTGCACGATTTCTAAATGATTGATTCAGACTTTTGTTATCACCATCCTTTTCCGGGCTCCGGCCGGCTGGGCCCCACCTCGAAACGCAGTTTAGTCCATTTTGAGAAAACAAATAGGCCTAACATATTTATTGACTTTATTGTATAAAACACTGCACTGGCCGAAAAACGGTAACAACACAGCTTCACAGTATTGCTGTTTGTGCTGTAGTTTTTATACTGATAAATATGTTTTACTATACTAGGACGGCTGGTATGGGCCTATTTAGGGCAATCGCGCTTCCCCGGTGTGCAATTTTGGGAAATTTTGTCGAAAAATTGTAGTTTTATAACTCATCACGAACCATAAGTGCAAATAATGTTAGAACCAGGCCTGCATTGTGTGGAAATGATTGCGCTTAGACACTTTGGAAAATGTACACCCAAACTATGCACCCTTTTTTACATTTCTAAGCAGATCCACGGTGGCAGAGAATGTCGGGCGTGAGTGAGTCTGGTAGAACTCTACATGGGTGGGCGATGTGGTTTGCCGTCCGTGTGTAGACAAACGAAGAGCAATCCCGCTATCACCCATACCGACCTGATTCTAACCGCAAGGTTATTTACACTATTAATATTACTTTTTAAAAGTTTTTAGTACCCCGGTAGTAAAGATCGCGGGGGTTAAAAACTATTATTGTCATTTATGAGGCGCCAATTCTTCCGTGCAGCAAATAGGCGTAGGCCTAACTCCACATCGACTACTGCGTGCAGTGCAGTTTATGTCATTAGAAATGTTTCTAGTCGCTTTCAACACGCAATGTTAGTTTTCCTGTGCCCCCACTGGAGCGAGCTGGACTAATGCAAAACGCTCTGAATAGTTAAATCCAATAATTATCAGTTGGCAAAGCTGAGAGACTGACTGACCAGTCGAAATTATTTAAAATTGGTCAGAATAGCAAGAACTGCCGCTATGGCCAGTAGCGAAGGATGTTTGCTATAGTGTCCTGGAAACAATAGTCAGCGAATGATTTCGCGAAGTGATGAGTTTTGAGCCGCGGGCGCAATGCAGACAGCGACTCGGCAGACGTTAAATCTTACGGCAAGACGCGACGCTGATCCGTGCAATAGCAGCGCATACTTCAGTGTCACTTTCTAATACCCTGTTTACACGATGAAGCATCCATGAGGCGAACATGAAGTAAGCTTAGAGCACACGTCCTGCACGTGTATTTTGAATAGCCTATGTTTGCTTCATCTTTGCTTCATGTTTAAAGTAAGTAGGCTTAAGTAAGTAAATGCATATTTAAAGTGCACAATGTCAGCCAGTGGCCGAATCTGAGGCACTTGGCTGAGCCGCTAGGAGAGCTTAATGTTCGCTTCATCGCGTAAACGGGGTATAACACTTGCGTTAGTAACTCGGTTCTTTCGCACCACTCACTGCACGCTTGTCGTCACTTACTGAAACGTGGTTCTTGGTTTTTTAGCTTCTATTTGACGACACCGTGCGATCTTTTCAACTGCACCGGTTTTTTTTTGTTGCTGAGTTATTTCGCAAGCTAATGTTGAATTTTGTTCATTTGCCCATACAGATCGCATAAGTCCAACGCTGTATAATCGTGTGTATATAGGTGTATTATGAGGAAAATAGTGATTTGTTCTATGGTGATGTTTTACTTTGTTTATTAATTAGTTAAAGCTCTGAAATCTTTTAGCCCAAATGTTGTGTGTAAACTACTCGTCAGTATAGTTTTTTTTAAATTTTAACTACGACTCTTTTTAGTTATTAGATGTTTAATAGTATGTTTATTCGCCAATGAGGCAGAGCGTATGCAAACCTAGACATAGAACTAAAGAGAATGAATGATATGTCATTTTTTTTATTTTCCGTGGCTTATCTTTTAACGGATTTATCTGACACTGCTATTTTTCGAAATTTCTCACGTGATGGTACGTTGCTATTTTTAACATTAACAAGGAACAATTATAAGAAGTCACATGGTTACTAAGCTGTAGCACTAACGTAATGATTTATTCATTGTTTTTTTGCTGAGTTCAGGCTGCCGACTGACGTCAGAAACGACCGAATTGCCTCTGCATCGTGGAAAACGTACGCCTATCTTTGCATTTTTGTATATACAGGGTGGGCCATAAAAAACCGGACCTGTTTGAGCGTTGATAACTCAGCGATGGTTACCCGTAGAAAAGCAAGCTATATGTCAAAAGTTTTAGAATGTTGTAGACAAAGAGGGCCGAACTTGCATAGCAAATCATTTAAATATTCTTTGCCTAATTTTCATAAATTTTTATTACCCCTAAAACTAGGCATGTGCATGCAAATGCACATGGGACACTCCTATGTCGAATTTCATTGAGTTCATTGAACTCAAAAACTCGCTGCCAAAAAGTCAAGATTTAGACTATGTGAATTATTCAGTGTGTGTGCATTGCAACAGATAGCATGGTCACAAAATTTTAGTAACTGACCTGCTAAAACATGTGCTAATCGAATGCTGGGCTCAGCTGATCCTGATCAAATTGACTTTAGCGATTGATCAGCTGCCTAAAAAACGGAAGACAGTTATAAATGCAAAACCTGGGCAACTGCCTGTGTCGAATTTCATCCAAACTCAACGTATGTGTTAGTGATTGTTGATATTTCACTGTATGCTGAATGAAAATCAAGTTAAATTTATGTGTTACTGCCAATTTAGCATGATTTTAGGGGTGGGACAGATTTGTGTAAATCAGGCAAAGAATATTTAAATGCTGAGATATACTAGTTGTACACTTCTTCTGTATACAATTTCAAAACTTTTGTCATATTACACGCTTTTACATCAATAAACATCGCTAAGTTATAAAAGCTCAAATATCCATGTTAAATCTGTGTGTTACAGTCAAATTTGGCAGAATATCAGGGGTGATGAATATTTATGCAAATTAGGCAAAAAATATTTAAATGCTTTATTATGCAAAATTGTCGTTTATTCTTTACAGCATTCTGAAACTTTTGACGTATCACACGACTTTCTACCACTAACCATTGCTGAGGTATCAACGCTCAAACAGGTCCGGTTTTTTGGCCAACCCTGTATTGTTTAATTATGAAATTTATTGAAGTCGTGTTTCGCGTGGTTATAGCAAAACGTCGGCGTTATAAATACTTTGGCCCACTGTTCACTATAGCTACAAGTTAGTTTTAAACAAAAATATTTAAACTGTATGAAAGCTTATTAACTTTAAGCATTCACAAGGTGCACAGACGTTATCGATAATACCACGAGCAGAGCACTCGAAATAGGTCAACGGAGAAGAACGAATTTGGTTCCCAATATAATCGAAACCGCTTAGTCAATCGCTGTGAAATTTATCACACTTAAAATTTTACGTTTTTCGAATTTGAAGTTTTACCTTATAATTTAGAAATTTACGTTCATCAGTCAGCTGAGACTGCATACTTATGTCGTCGGTCTACTATCGCTCAGGCCTCGTCACTCATGTGCGTGAAGTTAGATAGGCCACGTTAATGGTATTACACGATCGTCTGTAGGTTTGTCTCGTCAGACTCGAAAAAACATAGAAATTTGTGTAAACGTTTCCGAGGCAAGAGTAATTGATGTGTTAATTTTTAGCTTTAAAAGGTCAAAGGTTAGAGTTATGGTTACGCAGTGCAGTGTATGGCTGGACGAACAACCGCTTATAATGCGAGGACCAGGCCGACATCTCGTCCCTTGTTTGTTAGATGTTAGATTACTGCTGCTCGCACTGTGGTAAATTGCAATGCACTGTATACATCATAGGTCTTGTAATTTGGTGGTGTAACGGTAGGACGTTGGATTTGCGATCGTGAGGTCGTTGGTTCGACTCCCGGTCGGGTCACTATCAAGTGGTTACTACTTGGATGGGTGACTGTCCGCGGACAGGTAAACCATCTCAGTATGTAACCAACACCAAGATCAACTCAGCCTCTCATCCCTCCTGGGTAGGTAAATCGAGTGCCGGCCTGTTTAGCTGGAATTAAAGCGGGGCGCGTTTACCTGTGTCGGGTGACAGCTAACACTGTGTGATCCCATATGGCAGGTGACGCTCCGTCGCTCCGTGATGGGTTTCTAATTAAGAGCTATACACCACAATTACTTTTTTTTACCTTTGCTTTTGTTTTTAGGTCGCAAACGAGTCGAAAGAAATGAAGACGACTACGACGTCTATGTGAAGCAACAAGGCGTACACGGTGTGCAAAAAGACGTCGGGTGTTTTAACTCAGCTTGCCTGCAGGATGGACCATAAAAGTTTTGGGTTATATGCGCATTTCTCGAGTCGTATTTTATCGGTCCATCCTGTCTACAGCGCTAAGCCGAAGAATGTGTATTATAAGCCTACTTGAATCTTACTATTATTATACTACTATGGGTAACTGTGTAAATACCTAGCGTCGTATATCATATCATACGAATACTCAGTGTTTGCTATTTTCGTCAGTTATCCGCAGTTTCTGATCAAAATCGCAACATACTTTAAGTATATTTTTGAGTTGTAGCTTTCGAATAAATGCTTTCTTTCATAATTGTTGGTAGTTTTCATGTTAACAACTGTCATTTTTCTATTATTTTCGATGTACGAGGCCTAGTGTTTCTGCTTCGCCGGCCAATTTTGACGGATATTTATTGCATGTTGGGCCGGATGACTTGAGGTGAATTTTTTAATGAAATTTATTGGATTACGAATTTTTTTCTGCTTTCTGTGGATAGGATGACTTTAAGTCACCCAACTGTTAGCATCAAACCAGTGAGCAATTTTTGACGCGATTGTGGTTGAAATGCAACTTTGCAAAGATCGTTTTCGATGCGTCACAAAATTTCAAAGTGCCTGTAAGCATTAATATCGACACAAGCTACGCTGCAACGTTGTGCGATATTTGTATTCTAGTAAACCAGCGTGATAAGCTGATAGTTATGTCTATAGCTGTCTGCTATAATCTGCCTAATGTTATGCAAAACAAACATTTTGAGTTTTTTTTGCATATGTAAGCACATCACAACCTTACGTTTGTATGTTTTACACAATCAGGTACAAAACTTTGCAAAACCGTTTTGAGCTTAAATTTTTGCAAACGTGTTTTAACCATTGCTGAAACGTTTTCGTATTAGCAATTAGCATACGTGTAACAGCGGCTTAACTTAAGTGAGATCGATGTGAGCGTACAGATTGGGCAAAATGTTACACCCTAAAGCAATCTCCAGAAAGTTGCTCGACGTTGTGAATCTGTCAATTTTTGCAGAATTATAATATGCAAATTTCAGTTTTATTCAGAATTTGTTTGTGTATTTTTGTATTGGCCCTAAATTAATAATCTTAGTTTTTTTGGAGAGGGGGGGGGCTAAAATTTCTGATCACTGGCTGTGTATTTTGCTGTCGTCAGTTTTCTTTGTTATGTGTGCGTTTTTCTGTGATTATTATGTTTATACGGAGTCTCAGTCTAGCATATTGGCCTGCTGCGTTACGACGATTGTGCGGCATAGTTTCAATCAGCGTGAGTCAGGTCTGTCTGTCTGTCTTTCTGTTCCGTACAGGATCCGAACTCGAGAAGTTGGGAAACAAAAATGCGTAAAAAAACAAACGTTTTCTGAGCAAAAGTACCCGACATGCCAATTTTTAGTTCAAGAAGTCAAAAGGTCAAAAGGTTAAAGATCGGGGTTAAGTTGGCACAGCGCAGTGTATAGTCATGCGGACGGTCGCGTCTTATGTCGACACTGGGCGACAATTTCGCTTGTTTCAAGATTAGTTATATGCTTATGTTTGCAAATGTTGTGACTATTCTTGACCGTCTTTTCCTATCATCAATGCCCAGTAGCGGCTGTTAAGTCTGTAGTTCTGTAAAATTTATATGATGTGTGAGTATTTAGCAATATTTGTCGCGATTTTGAACTTTCGACTGTTTTAGTAGGCTTATACTACGTATTGTATGTACAAAATTGTGCTTTTTCTGCGTTTACGTAATAAGATAAGCTTTACTGTTTGATATTCATACGTATGTTGTATAATAAATCGGATTTGTGGTACAAAATGATTACGAAGACTTGGAGAGTCCGTGTTTATGCTAGAACGATAAGCAAACAAATATCTAGATTATATTCTAATAATTTATCTGGGCAGACGTTCGAAAACTTGACTTAGGCCTATTACTGGCTAAGTAGGGCTTAAAAGCATGTAAGTGAAGACGCAGTTTCAACAGTTATGCCCAGACATGGACATGGGTCCATTTTCCATAATCCAACTCAACCATACCCATAACTTTTGCAACCCAACCAACCCAACCCACGACCAAAGCTAACTGTCCCAACCCAACCCAACATCGTACATATATAAAATTTTTTTACTGAGCAATTTATTAATAATCACTAAAAACTTTACGTCGATGAATTAATTTCGAACGTGTTTTGCAATCAATCAGAAACACCGCGAAAACTGCAAAATTTAACTACTGGCAGATGTTATCTTTCATAAACTAAAGCAAAATCGGAAAAAGCAACAATGATGTGGTTCATATAGGACTACGTGTAGTCGAGTAGACTGTAAGGCTGTCCATTGCGGGCAAAAAGTTGCCGTTGCTTAAGCTATACATTGATAATATTGTCACCGTGAAAATAGCTGAATAAAAACAGCAATTACTGTAAATTAAGCAATGGCTGTTTAGCCTCAAACTCCTCTGAAAATTCCATATGCATGTTATCTTTGTCTAGGCCTACGCTGTATCTCCAGCCATTTTGGCCCAGTTTACTTTTGAAATGTACGCTGCAGCAGAAAAACGCAAAAGAACACTAAAACAACCTATTTTGGAATTCAAGGACATTCAAAGTCATCGATGTTAATACTCTTAAAAAGTAGTAACAGTGGCATGATAAGCAGCATGTCTGTGTCTATTTGCAACCGTTTTCACGCTACACGAGCCAATAGCGGTAAAATAACCACTTTTTAGGGGTACACCTGTTTGACGCCCTCGTTCAAGCCTCGAGGAGAACTCCCTCACGCAGGCGCACATAATTTTATCGCAAAAAAACTAGAGTTTTGTGACAGCACACAGTCTAGATTTTGTGATCGTAGCTTGCACCGTTTTGACAGGGCTGCAGGGTGTGACAAACACAGCACGCGTGCACACACACAAACACAGACACCTCTGCGATAGCTAAGACGCGCTTAGCATTGCTGTCGAACGTAAAAACAGCGAAGCTGCGACAATCAACATTCAGTCAAAGGCGTGCATAAAGTAACTGATATAACCAGTCATAACCTTGTGTGCGATACGACGTAGCAAACGTGCGTGAGCATGACTTGTGCGATATCTACACTGTGTCTCAAAAAAACTGGGACCCCCGACATTGTCAGATTTTGATTATTTTTGGCATGAATATTCTGGACACAACTTGCCATCAAATGGCTATTCAGTTTCCCACCTCGCTCAACTTTTGTTTCTGCACTACCTGGGAAAAACACAACCAGCAAAATATCACTTTCTTATCCGACGCGATATGATTGCTTAATTGACATAACGCGTAAAACACATTTTGTTCACATTTCTGACACTTTGGCTGACATTTCATCCAGTTGTTTATGTTTTAACTGCCTGCAGTAAAACTGCTTGAAGTGCTGGCTCACTATGTGAACACAATCAAGGAGACGCTTTCTCAATTCATTGACAGCAGTATCGATAATGTTCCGCTCCAGATCAATCCAGACTGTATCAGTCACTTCTTGACTTCACAAACATTCCTAAACTTTATCTGGTAGACATACTGTTGCATGACAGTCAAACCTTGTAATAGACCGGCTGTTGGGGTCCACAGATTAGGATAGATGAAATTTATCAACGTATTTTCAGTCATTTTAACACGTATTATGCTGGTCTGATTTCTTCAGGTAGTGCAAAAGCAGACGTTGGGTGAGGTAAAAACTAAAACACTTATTTAATAGCCAGTGGTGTCAGACATTTTTTTGCCAAAAATTATTAAAATCTGCTAATCTTTTTTCAAGTTACGATCGATAATATCGTGGATGTTTTTTTCTGGTTTTCTGTTTATTTCAACACATATTTCGCTTGATCTGATTTCCCTAGGTAGTGCAGAAGCATACATTGGGTGAGGTAGGAAACTGAATGGCTATTTGAGGGCAAGTTGTGTCAGGAATACTTGTACCAAAAACTATCAAAATCCAATAATAGCTTTTAAAGTTACAGTCGAAAATGTCGGGGGTCCCAGTTTTTTTGAGACACAGTGTATATTCACTGCTTTTGAGCATAAAATACATGTACTTATCGAGTACTTATAGGCTTATACACGAATCGGCATAACAATGCAATAATGTGTATAACATAATTAACGTATGCATAAGTCTAGGTAAATCGTAAGCCTCCTGCTTGATCATGACAAACATTTTCTTGCTGGGGAATAATGGCGCGCATGCAGTGTGAAAGCGAAAGTACGACGTGGGATTACCAACCGGTAACGTCATACGCATGACGGCGTAAGGCCTGGGATCTACGTCGGAATTATTAGTAACGTATTTTTTATTATTGCTTATATCATCTGCGATAAAACCGACACTGTACAATAGACATTAGCGGTCTTAACTGCGGATTATGAATTTTGTCACGTTTACAACAGAGCGAACAAGCAGTTGCCGTGACTCGCTGAAATAAGCCTACAAATAAAAGAATAGGCCTAGGCCTACTGACTTCATTATCTACGTAAGATGTTAGCCTATAGCTTATTACGTGCTATGATGAGGCCTTTGCAGGTAGGCGTTGATGTTAGCTGCTAATGAGTATTATGACGAAGTCGAACTTGATCTGCGTTAGGCCGGCACTATTGTTACATAACATAAGGAATTCAAACGGGCTTTTTTCTGTTGCAGCATAAAACAGACGATGCGAAATCTGTCTTTTGTCGTCCTGTTAGCGAGCGTGTCATCTACAATGTCGGGTAGGCTATCTCAAGTTCTTCTATATGCATCCACACATTTCACCGTTATCACTGGCGGATTTAAGGGAAGAGAGCCGGGGCGGTTCTCCCCCCCCTTATTGACTAGATGCATTGTAAAACAAGTAAAAATTTTGCACCAAAATGCATTATTTTTGCATAAAACTTTGAAAATTTTTCTGGAGAGGGGCAAATCCTTTTCGCCAGACCCCACCCCTACCCTTCCGCATTCTCTATTCCAAAATTATTGATCCGCCACTGTCAGTCATTGAATGTTATGCTAATACATATGCAAAAAAATATAGCTTAACCTATATGACCACACTTCATCATATCGTTATCATTTATTTCTCATAACGCATACAATAACAACATAAATACAGTGCATAAAATAATCTACTACTGAACAATGCTAAACAAGATGTTCTAAATGACGGACAGGCCAATGGCGTTTACAACTACCCGTAGGCCTACACCCAAAATACGTGCAAACAGTGGCGTATCCAAGGGAGCCCAGTGGGCCCACCTCCCTTCAATTCTTTAGACAAAACATAAGCATACGTATAAACTGCACGAAAATTGCCAATTTGGTCTGTTTACTTTCAAGAAAAAATTAAAATTGTTGCCACCAAATCTCATCTTTTAAAGATGAAATGCACCAAATTCGATTTCGGCTAGAGCTCCGCCTCAGACCCCGCTGGGGGAGCTCTCAGCGCTCCCCCCAGATCATCTAGCTGGCTTTTAGTGGGTTCTACTTCTAAAAGAAGGGAGGGGATTAAAAGAGGAGAGGACAGAGGAAGGGAGGAGAAAGTAAAAGGGGTAGGGAGGGCAGAGACAAAAGGGGAAAAGAAGGAAGGAAAAAGAGAGACGAGGCCCCTTAATTGAAATTTCTGGCTATGCCACTGCGTGCAAAATATGTGCGTTTGTGCAGAGCGCACAATAAATGATTTCGGACTAATATTCGTGATCAGTATTGATGAACGTTGAATACTGGTGGCATTTATGCAGGTGCTCCCAAGCCGGCAAAAGACGTATCGGTGTCTGGGGCGACGTCCAACTCCGTGGTAGTGAAATGGAAGCAGACGAGTCGGTTTGAGTCGGTGTTGATTCGATATCGAATGATGGACGGCGGTACGGACATCATGTGCCACGAGTTGTACGACAAGACGAGCGTCGAGCGTCTCACCGTCTCAGGTCTCAGCCAGGGGACGGATTACGAGTTCTACGTTTCCTTCGTCAACCGAGGATGGTGCAGTCACGCCAGCGGGCCTCATTATGTCAGCACAGGATACAGTACGTCGTGATTG
>Ga0209367_1008746_pt1 | contig 13812 bp, 12 predicted proteins | sample WorMetLIZISLAND2_FD_187412 | JGI IMG/M metagenome (GOLD analysis project Ga0209367, IMG submission 187412) | Marine gutless worms symbiont microbial communities from Max Planck institute for Marine Microbiology, Germany - Olavius geniculatus... ... | reverse complement strand
CTGCTAGCACTATCACAACATGTCGTGATAGCGCTATCTTGTCCGAGACAGGTTTTTCGAGCCGAAAAAGTCGTCAGCCTGTCGCAGACACCAGCGAACACCCCGAAACCTGTCCGAGACCTGTTCGCTAGCACGTGCTAGCGGACAGGATAGCATAATGGACTTTGGGCATAACTGTTCAAGTTAGACACATGGTTACAATGGACCACCAATAGGAAACCACATATGCCGAGTCGAATGATCACGTGACCGATGACGTCACGTGACTGCAAAAGGTCAACGTCGTGACCCCATTATTTTTGTGGCGCCGTATTTCCATAACTGTGCAAGATAGATGCATGGTCACAATGGACCACCCATAGGAAGTCGCCCACCGCAAGTCGAATGGTCACGTGATTGGGTTGGGTCACATTTTGCTTTTAACTCACGATTAAATTTGCTAAGTCACACATCCAAAACAGCAGAAATCATCGTACTAGGACACATAGTGATAGAACGACGAACCGGCTGCCCTTTACAAACCCATGTAACGTGACCCCATTTAACCTTTTTCACTTGCACATTTTCTCGTAAGCTAATAAACGTAGTCAATGCAAATGCGATACAAATGTTTTCCAGCTGATTAAATGTACCACTGGTTTGTAGCTAAAAGAGTTAAATTGGAAAAAGAGTTTAACTTCTTTTGGAAGACCGGTTATACGTGGGCATGTAGGTGTACGGTACCTTAACACTAATAGGAAGTGGCACACACTCTTTCAGATGAAATGAAAATGATCGGTTTTGGATGGCCTTCAAGGTCAGTGACTACCAGTACGGTCGCCCTTACCCTAGCGATAGCTGGGCTTCTTGTTATAGTTATTATCATGAGTCTGTATTTATGTCTGTGTATCAGAGACGTGGTGACCCGTGCGCTGCGAAGATATTCTCGGCCGGTGAAAGTACGGCCAGTAGTAAAGGGCGTGTTAGACAGAACGAAATTGATTTCATGCGAATGCTCGATCATACTAACATTGTCCGCTTCTTTGCCATTGAACTTGAGGCATGTTACGTTACGTTTGATGTTCGTTGTAGACTTGTTTTCAAATTACACAGTGGGTCATAAAAACAGCACATTACGTAATTGACGATAACTCTATCCAAGGTAGTATGAAACCAGTGGGAAATTATTACACGTTTTTGTTAAAATTTTATCTTTTTAAGAGTGAAAAAAGTGTGAAAATCGGTTGACATTTGATAAAGTTATTACCGATTATGTAGTGCCCTGTTTTTCTAGCCCACGGTGTATAGACGTTGTTTCAATTGTGTTACGACAGATGATTTTTTTCCTTTTCGTAAATGTTGAACTGTCACTGTGATAATAAGTGTGATTTAGAAATTGCATATTCATTATACAAAGCGGAAAAGATAATGTGACTGCAATGAAGAAATAATAAATAATTTTGTATTTAGATCTAGTCTACTTATTCATACGTGATGACACAAAGTTATTGAATGCAAAAAAGCTGAATACGAAAGAATGGATTTAGTTAACCCGTCATATAAAATCAGAAATTTTTATTTAAAGTTTACAAATGCATTTAATTTTTGCCACGGGAACGTTTTTTTTTTTAGCATTTTCGTGATATTAATTGTCGTTTCTACCATTAATTATATTTATTGTGTGTTTACGACGTGCAGTCTCGTACAAGGGAGACTGTTCTACTAATGGAGCTTTGTACTGAGGGAAGTCTACAGAAAATGTTGTCGGAACCGGAACATGTATTTGGCCTTCGGGAAGTTCTGTTTGTTAACTTCTTCACACAGTTCGGTCAGTATGGTGCACCCTATATATGTACTCATTTTTGTACACCCCGCGTTATGTAACGCCACCGTTGACTACTTGACGTAGTGGTTAACGCATTTGTCTCAAATTAAGAAGTTGCCCTATGCCGTAGTCCGTTAGTAGGCCTACTTGGATGGATGACCGTTGGCAGGGAGGAAAACCATCTATCTGTATATAGCCAGTCACCCAGGTCAACTCAGCCTGGCCATCCCTCCGTGGATAGACGCAGTCAGTGGCGTATTTAGGGGGAGGGCCACGGTGCGATGGCCCCCCTTTGGCCCGACCATGAAAATTTTTTACAGGCGACTTTAGAAAAAGTGCGTTTTTTGCCATTTTCCAGCAAGAATTGCAAAATTCAACAATGTTTGATGGTCTTTTGCGTTTCCAAATTTGAGAAAAATGGGCAAATTTGCGGTTTCCATTGAACATTCAGAAGGAAAAAGTGTTTCAGCTTCAAGGGGGCTTTGCCCCCCTGACCCTCCGACCAGGGGCTCTGCCCCTGGACCCCGCTGGGGACTCCGCCCCCAGACCCCCGTTATAGGCTCGCGCTCCGCGCGCTCGCCATGGCCCCCCTTTCCCAAATCCTACATACGCCACTGGACGCAGTGAGTACTAGGGAAAACTATGCGGCGTAAAAAGGCACACCACGCGATGCACTAGCCCCATGTGGGCAGTTTCGCAGCATAAACTAGTGTCTGGTTAAGGGCTAAGGAAACGGGGGATCAGTACCACCATATCTGTCTTATAGCTTACGAAGGACTTTGCGTACGTTTCGCATTAATATCATTATCTGTCCCATTGCTATAGCATAGCATGGGACAGATTATAAAATCACTTCTGTCATTCTGTCATTCCGTCTGTAAACACTCTTACAGCCGCAATTTGGATTTGATTTTGATGAAATTTTGCACAGTGATTCGGGCCCCGAAAAGTAAGATAGAGTTTGTTGGGATAAAAATCTAATAACTTCTTCCCCCTATTTTACCTCAATTTTTAGAAATTTGCATTACGGCCTATGGCGACTTTGAAGCGGTATAACTCGGTCCCCGTAAAAGATAATTGCGCGCTGTTTGCACCTACGCCCTATTTTCGGCTGGGCTGTCCGATGGGTTCGTTAAAATTTCTCCTTTGACAACCCCTGTTGCCATGGCAACGAATTTTGGGACAAACATTGACTATAATTCGGCGCCCGTGAAAAATAATTGTGCGCTGTTTTCACCTACACCCCTATTTCGGGCCCGGGCTATCCAATGGTGTCATTTAAATTTCTCGTCTGCCGACCCCTGTTGCCATGGCAACGAATTTTGGGACAAAATTGACTACAATTCGGCCCCCGTGAAAGGTAATTGCTCCTTGTTTGCACCTACCCTTCCCTTATACGCAGCTGCTAGGCTATATAACGTGGCAATGGGACAGATACCTCGTTCCACAGAACGTATTTCTAGTTAAATATACGTTGCTATGATGTGGGCCTCTTGAAAACTGTTCGAGGTGGAAAATGTTTATTAACAAAAATCTTATTTTTAAAGTTTATACTTAATTTCTTCTGCTTGAAATATTAGTTTTGCTTAACGATTAGATGATGGCGTCCCAACGTGTCGTTGATTCCACCACTACAGTAATTCTGCTGCTGCTGCTGCTGCAGATGATGATGATGATGTTGATGTTGATAAGGAGGATGCTATTGATATAGGCTTTTGGCCGATTTTACTAATGATTGTTCCTTTGGTACACAGTTCTATCTGTCTGTTGTCGCTCTGTCTTTGACGCATGTATTGTGGCTAAACGGTATGCTTTAGCAAAAAGCTGTCTGAAGAAGCAAATAGGGTTGCCCGACCACTACCTTGTGATATCTTAACCATGTCGCTATCTGCAGCGGTTTGGCCGCATTTTGCAAGGAAAGTTTCCACCTGCATAGGCTGTATGATTGTGAGCACAGTTACTTATTTACTGTAATCGAAAGTAGCGAAGGTGTAGGTATGATTAATTGAGGTTGTCCTATTTTATTAAATAAGTAAATATGGTTCGGTCCTCCCTAGCGACAGCTGGAATTTTTGTTATATATAGTTCGGGGTCTGTCCTATCTGACTTTACACGGAGTTGTACATCGCGATGTCAAGCCGGGAAATATCCTTTGCAGCAGGAGCGATGACGACAGGTATTTTGCAGTGACGTTGCTATTCTTAGCTGACGCCTTATTTATCTAGAGAGTATAGAGTCTAGTTTTAACTGGTTTTGTGTTTTCCTTGGCAACTTTTGACGGCTAATTTGATCCGTTTTCAGTCATTTTATAAACGAAAGTTTTTTGTTAGTCGCTTGACGATGAATTTATAAGACTAGTTCACTATTGTAAGTTGCATGAGTACTTGTATCATGGCAATTTGTTTTTTCATGTTTTTTCTTCTATTGCTATTGGGTCATGAGGCATTTGCAAGTAAACGTTTTTTACTGTATGGTGTACGTGTACGCGATAACTTAATTTTATACATTTAGTCCAATTGTGTAGAAATATCATTTAGGCCTATGCCTTATTTAGTGAATTGTTACTATACACTGGTGTGATACACATTTTGCTTTTAACGTTAAAATTTTCTTAGTCCGATCAATCTCCCAAGCCTTTAAGTTAAGTAGGCCTATCGGCTCTGACGTGTTAGTGATGGTACGTTGTATAAGATTCGTTTGTTTAATGTTTTTTATAGACTCGTGTTTAAATTAACTGATTTCGGTGCAACTCGTGAAATGCTGGCAAACGCCGGAATGCAGACGTTGTACGGAACCGAAGAATATCTTGTACGTTATGAATTTGATTTTATTGTACTTTTGTACAACTGCTGTCTTGAGTGAATTTGAGTAGGCCTATTTGACATTTTGTTAACTTTAAACAAGAACGATTGTCCAACATTTTATCTTTTAAGCGTAATAACCTTAGAATATTCATTCTCAGAGCGATTTTTTTGAACAACATAAGTTCTCATTGTTTGCAGTCACTTTTTTGCAATTTTTGTCAACTTGGTTTTTTGTTTAAACTTGGAAATGGTTGTTTAATGAGCGGTTGGTTGATTTATCGATTGACAAATTTTGCTTAATTGGGTGGGTCTGCAGACAGGTAAATCATCTCAATATATAACCAAACACCAAGGACAACTCAGCCTTCTATCCCTACGGGGTAGGTAAATCGAGTACCGGCCTGTCTGGCTGGGATTATGCTGGGGTGTGTACCGTGTGTTCTCTGTGGGGTGGCAGGCAGCGCTGTGTGATCCCATATGGCAGGCAGTGGCTTCTATCCCTATACCTGGTGGGCGCAGCTTGCGCCCAGTGAAAAATAGGGGGGATATATGGGATATAAGGTTGTAGATAAAAAACTTTACTCTTATTTTTACTCCCCCCTATTTTTTCACTTGGCAAACTACACCTTAAATAACTTTTTCCTATTTTTTACTTTCCCTCTATTTTTTAATCTGCACCTTCAACAACGCCCCCTATTTTTTACTTTCCACTATTTTCACTGAGCAATCTACACCCTTAACAAAATTTTCTCTGTAGAAGGGAAAGAAGCCCATCATGGAGGGGAAAACTGGAGTCAGAAATTGGGGGAACCTCAGCCCAAAACTGGGGGAAGTTGCGCCAGATTTTGATTCCAGATTTGGGGGAAAGAAGCCACTGATTGCAGGGGTGGTGACGCTTCGTAGTTCTGAGACGGGGGAGCTACGTTACACACTCTGAACACTTCTAACCTTTAATCTGACGTCATTTCTTCTGTGTAGTATCCGGAAACATACCGCTGTGTGCTAATCGACAAAGTGGCTCTACCGGCGGGAATAGAAAATAACTCCGAGATGTGGAGCATTGGGGTGACACTTTACCACGTGGCTACTGGTCAGTTGCCCTTCCAGGCACACGGAGGACGTAATAACAGATCTACCATGTGAGTTTATCCATTTGGCTACTGATTTACTCGACTACACCATGACTAGAAGCTAAAACTGTTAGCTAGAAAAATGTGCGAGTCAGTGCCGGCATATTTGCGGTCGTCCGTCAAGAGCTGTGCAATGGTGATCCCGATTTTTGATTTTTAGAACTGATAATTGGCTCACTACTTACTCCTGTCTTAGGGCACGCTTACATTAATTTAGGTTTTTTGCACCCCTTTGTTTTCAAGCTTGGAGTTTACATGAGACAGACAGACAGACTAATAGACAGACGGAAGTGCAAGACTGGCCATAATGCGGCCTATTGGTACAGCCGCACAATAACAACAAAAGCCCTGCTAACCCAAAGAAAAACGCGCAGTAGGGGTCGTAGTGATCTAAAGTCTTCATCCGTAGATCTCATCCGTACGGCTTTTGGCTACAGTTTCAAAGAAAGCTTAGTAAAACAAAATCAGTCGCCAGAGGTCGCCACACGACCAACGGCTAAATATGTATAGTGTTGTACTTGTACTAACCAGAGGGTGCCACCTATCTCTGCCAACGCCGTATCGGCTGAGAATAGCAAATTTTTCTCACCCCATCTCATTTAGCGCCCTCGTTGGGGGGTGACCCTTTTCGAATTTATGGAAAAGCTTTACGATTTCTGAAACTAGAGTCTTCCAGGCAGCCGACGGTGAAGATTTGGTGATCTTAGCTTGCACCGTTTTTGACTGATCAACACGCGTGGCACGGACAGACTGATAGACAGCGCGGACAGACAGAATTGCGATGACTAAGACGCGCTACAGCAGTAGCTGCTGTTGCGCGTAAAAACTGGACGCTAAACTTTTGTCAGTCAGTATTTTCGCCAAATGTGGTGTGGTCGGATTCGTAGTGATCGTGTTTTTGCTAGTTTTCTGCTGCATGTAACAGCAAATGATATAAGACAAGAGTTTTGTGTCTTGGTTTAAATAGCTTAATTTTCGATACTGTTTAGTGTCGGTCTTTTATCTTCAGTTACCATACTATTTATTTTTGTGTTCTTGTGTACCACGAGTACAATTTTGACATTAAATAAAATAAAATGAATAACTACTATGCAGACTACTGTTACTAGTACAAACACTGCTAGCCTAGAACTAATCTGTTTTGCTGGTTTTAAGGTATAAGATAATATCGACAAAGCAGTCTGGGGTAATATCTGGCGTTCAAACCCACAGTGATGGAGAGATTGTTTGGCGTCAAGACTTCCCCACAACCTGTCCCCTATCACGGCAAGTTTACACTACCCGTTGCTTCTTCATTTTATTGCAAGAAATGTACTAGATTGTGATATACTCCTCATGGATTTTCTGCCGAATACCCTAGCCTATACACGGTGTTTCATAAAAAGAACCCTTTTTGTTTTTTTTATAATTTACTCAAATGATGATTATTTTACACAGAACTTTTACCAGTTGTAGCTGAAGAAATACTTATTCAAAATATTTCAACAAAATTTGGCAGTTGATTAAATATTCTTTGCTAGTCGTGCTACCCTGCATGGTGAACTTGATCTGGTTCGCTGATGAAGAATGTTCATCGTGTAAGCACTAAGCAACATGGGATCATGAAATCAGGCTTCTCGCGATCCAAAAACACAACCATTTTGCAAGCTCTGTGTGCTTTTGCACTGTCTTGCTCGAACATGTGAAAGTCCAACTGTCCCCACAGACACGTATACGAGTATGTGATTGTTTTGCATGTTTTTGTGGCTGGAACTGTAAAACTTCAAGAATTTGTCATGAAGACACCAGATTTTTCACCATCAGAACAGGGTAGCAAGTGACAGCACCAGTTGAGACTAGCATGTTTGTACCGGTGACACATTATGACGTCAGCGTTACCTTACAACTAGCAAAGAATATTTAATCATCTGCCACATTTATTTCTTCAGCTACAACGGGTAAAAATTTTGTATAGATTGATCCTCATTTGAGTAAATTATGACAAAAAAAGGGGTTCTTTTTATGAAACACCATGTTTATCTTTGGGGCCCAATATCTCTATACCGGAAGTGCGTCGGACGATCGGTTGCTGACATTATGGCCATTTGAAGTTCTTCCAGGATGGCTCTTCCAAGAACGGAGGTCGGTCGTCTGGCTCATCAATATTCATTACACTGATGTCATATATTTCTCTTCGCTACTTCAATAACGTAGCCTAGGCGGAGCAAAGTAAAGTTTTTCCCCAGCCATAAGGCGACGCTGATCTTCGTTTTTAGTCCTCAGCCAGACGCCAGCTTACACTGCTAGACCACGGATTCGAGGCTAGTGCATCGCGCGGTGTGCCTTTGTGTTTACATCCCACCTTTCGCTGGTACTCATAGCGCCTACCCACTGAGGAATGGCTATGCTGAGTTGATTTGAGTGGCATTCGGTTACATATCGAGATGGTTTACTCGCCTGCAGATGGACGGTCACCCTTCCAAGTACTAACCGTTGCTGGCGTTGATTAACTTTGTTGATGTGTATATAGTCAGACACTGGCAAATCGTTAATTGACTAACTAATTATGTGACAAATTGATTGATTGGTAAATTGTTTTGCAGTGGTTTACGTCGTCATTTGTTGCCGGTAATATCCGGCGCGGTGGAAAACTCGGTGGACAGACAGTGGAAGTTTGACGAATTTTTTCCGCACTGCGAGTCCTTGCAACTACTAAAACCTGTCGTAGTATTTTCACTCGTTACAGCCGACTACTACCACGTCTACATCAGCCGCGACGCCACGTACGTAGTAGTAGTAGTTGTAGTAGTAATATAGGTCAGCTCAACCTTCTATCCCTTCGGAGTAGGTAAATCTAGTAGGGCCTGTCAGTCAGTCTTGCTGGGATTATGGTGGGACCTGTTCACTTGTGTCTGGTGGCAAGTAACACTGTGTGATCCCATATGGCAGGCGGCGATCCGTAGCTTTGAGGTCAGTTCTCGTGAAGAGCTATATGTACACATCTTTAACTTTTTCAATACTCAGTTTATACTCAGTGCTCGATTATTGTTAAAATTTGGACTGGTCAGCTTGCTGATTACAAAGAGCTGATTAAGTTCTTTTTGTCTCTAATGGGGCTTCGATGTGCAACTTCCCTGCAATGCACTCCTCATCCGTAGGCACATGGGGTGATTTGATTAGGGATTAATTTACGCTCATAATCTAAGGGGCAGTTGGCTAATCTGGCTTTACGTGGAATCTAGTCGTTAAAGCAGCACGTGCGCTAGTTTAGGCCTAGGTGTTTTTCTTAATTTAAGTCGAGTTTTAAAAAATTATTGGAAAACTTATTATGTTTTTGAAATGGTGAATAAAAGTACTCAGTTGTAGGAATTCTCAGAACCTTCTTCGCTACATGATGCTGGATTTCCACTGATATTTCTGAGTGCTTGTTATTTTTGTTATAAACTGTGTGATTTTTGAATTAAGCTTATTGTGTTTTATTGGTTCTAATTATACCGTTGTATGGTGAATAAAAGTTTTCAGTTTCTGTGCTGTTTTTTTCGCAGATTATTGGACTTGAAGCGAGAAATTTCCTCTCAGACCGACATAGCGTTGGCAGATCTGTTAATTGTTAATCCAAAAACCACTAGTAATCAAACTGAAACTGAAACTGTCGGTTGGGTTTTCCCCACCACGTCCTTGGAAATTCCAGTCATCATCACGTCGGCTAATATGGCAGCATGGAGAAGCGCCACCCGCATCAAACCAACACTGCGTGAGAGTTAACTGCTCAATTATTGTTTGTTAGGCCTGTTTAGAAATCGAATAATAAACTGCTCATGTAAATGATTAATAACAGAAGTGAATAGGAATAGATGAATAGTCATAAGTGATAGATGTAGTCTGGATAAAAACCAACTGGCTATTTTTCATTATGTGTTAGTTTACATTGCTAATCGTAGTTTCTGTTGCATTTATCTGATAATGAGATTTTTAAAAAAATGTTATACAATATTTTTATGTTGCGTAAGCTACATAAGCCTGAACACAGTGTAAGACCGCTTCAGCGCCTTTTTTGCCGTCATTACCGTCTTCCCTTTCATGATAAAATTGTGCTGCCAAAGACGTTATTGTTTATTTTTTTGATCATCGAAATGTATTAATTCCACGGTTTCAGCTCATTGCTAGAGTTGCTTATCGTCAACGTCTATTCTGTTTTGGAAGCTGATCTCTGATGTCTGCTAGCTCAAGAGATTCTGCCTATTCTTATACATTTTTTCATAGCGCAGTCTGTCTGTCTGTCACATTAATGACCATGCTTAAAGCGTTCAACGGATTTAAATACCATTTGGCAGCTACGCTCGTGAGTTCCAACGACACATCGTGTTGGGACCCCCAGTTGCAGATTGCTGCTGCCACCTGGCGAATGCGGTTTAGGAGTTGGCTGGACAGCGATTCCGCATTTTATGAAATTCCTTCAATTACTTTGGTGCTTGCTTGTGGTTTATGCTGTCGACAATTGAACGAATGTTAATTTTTGCTAGCGGGAAAACCTGTCGTCACTGCGAGCGGTGGTCAGACGTCATTGGCCGGCGATGTCACGTTGTCTCGTGACGTCACTGCTTACTGCTACATCGTTCTACTGCTGGTTGTGCAACTGTGTCGTGCTCAGACTCATTTTAACACCGCTAAGAACTGGCTTCTGTATGTACGTTTAATACTGTGGTGTCCTGGCGGCCAGGGAGCAGGAGATAGGCCCTAAATTTAGGGTGTATGGTAAAAATGTTCCGAAGTTTTCACGTTGTCGGAAAAAATGTTTCTCAAAAGTGCAAAATTTGAGACTGAAAACCCCCATTTTGGGGGAATTTATGGACGAAATTGAAATTTTGTGCACCCATAATCTTCGCTGTCAAAAACTACAACTTTTGCCCCACGATGCCACTAGTTTTGTGTACATTTTGGTGAATATTTCTTCCGGAGTGTCAGCGAAATAAATTGTTTTAAAAATCAGCTACAATTGAACAAAGTTATTACAAGGGGCATAACTCCTGGAAATTAGTGAGGTTGCTTAGGATTACTGCAGCATTTTAAGCATTGTCTATTTTCTCAACTCACAGTATACCGTCAGTGTCGTCATTTATTCGTTGATGTAATAATAAAACTGTTGATGTAAGTCAATTATATAGAGCAGTGAAAACTAGTGGAAAAGACACAACATGCTGCTGCTTAACTCTTCAACGGGAAGCCTAATTTTATAATGCCGACGGGAAGCCGGGGTCAATTTGACCCCACGAATCCTATAATGGATTCTGACAGTTTTAAGTGGAGTTTTGAATGTCAACCAGTATCTCTCACTCAGAAAAAATGTTAGTATTATTTTTGTTATCTAATATCAATCGCGTTACCATGGTAACGGATTTTGAAGAATTCAACAGAAAATATGCTATATCAAGGCTTTTATACGAAATATCTCCAAAATCGTTGCATGAATTGGAAAGTTTTTAGGGTCAGACAATTAAATGGCGTTATTAAATTTCATTGCGACCATTTTCGTTGCCATGGTAACGAAATTTAGACAACATACAGAAAATTTAAACAATATGGCGTCCATAACAACGAATGCTACGCATAACTATAGTCACTGGTCTTGCTTTATATAGTAACTAAGGTTTGGTAAAGGTTTCGTGTGAATATATTTGCTGAAGAAACTGTTGCTATGAAAAATCATCGCCTTAGCAACCGTTGCTATGTGAAACATAGACCGCTATAGTTACTATAGTCAATGGCCTACAAATAGGTCATCACAGCCAGAATTGCGAGCACAGTTAGGCACGTAACATTTGTGTTATAGCCACAGTAATTTTGTTGCTAAGGAGTTTTTGTTGCCATAGCAACAGAAAGTAACTGAAGCTTTTATAAGAGATATCTTCAAGATCTTTGCATCGAACAGGGTGTTTTCAGAGTCGGACAGTTGAGTGCCATTTTTAAATTTTATTACAACCAACCCTTGTTGCTACGGTAACGAAATTTAAACAACATGCACAAAATTCAAATATTGTGGTGTCAATAGCAACGGACGTTATGCAAAACTATAACCACTGAACTTACTTCATATGGTAACTAAGGTTTGGTAATGGTTCTATGTCAATATATCCGTTTGATAGGCTGTTGCTATGCAAAATTATCGCCCATAGCAACCGTTGATATGTGAAGCAAACACCGATTTAATGTAGTGAATTGCATACGAATAGATTACCATAGCCATGATTTCTAAACCATCAAAACAATAAATAATTGCATTATAGCACACTAAGGTTGTTGCTAAGGGCTTTTTGCTAACATAGCTACAGAAAGTCACTGAAGGGCAGAAAATGTGTATTTCATCATTTTCGATATTATATCACCAAATGTAACTGAATGTGCAAAAAAATCAATTTTAGCAAGCAAATTCAATGGCAGCTATTTTTTAGACATGCCGACCCCACTATTGCGCGGAGGGGGTGTCGAGAAAGTCTCAATAGGAGCGCACCCTATCGGCAAAAACATACACTAAAAGTGCCAGATTGAAGGCAGTGAAAAAATATTAAATGTCACGAAGTCTTGTCAATATAAATTTAAACCATTTTTAATATTAAACAATTCATAGGGTCTGAGGTCAATTTGATCCCGGCTTTTTGTCAAAGGGTTAAATGTTTACTGTGTAGAATATTAGAACTTGTTGCTATTATGTCTCCAGACAGCCCGATAAATGATGCAAGTGGGCTGAAATTTAACATCAACAGAATGTAGGCCTATTGTCGCATTGGAAATGCTGCGATAGACGTTTATTGCTAAATGTTGTGGAAACGTTTCAGTGAGAGTCTGACGCAGAGAGTAAAAAGTTTCAGCCAGTCTGTCAGCGACCTTAGTCTAGCGGCAACTACGTCTGTCACCAACCTGAATCGTGCTGCCGAGCATTTTACTCGTATTATTAACCACGCCGAAGGACAGACGACATCTGCGTCGTCGTTGAGACAGTTTCTTGAAACAGTTGCAGGCGATGAAGCACGGACTACACCTTCATCGTTTGATGAAACGTTTTTGAAACTGTTGAATGAGACTGTTGCGATGCTGCGCCGGTTAGCCAGTAGTTTAGAGTCGGCAAAGACTGATGTATCGAAGCGTCAAGCACGACTGAAAGTATTGAGTACTCAGCACCTCACTACTAGTGGGTCAGTCTCAGAATGCCAACATGCACGATGGTAATTATTTCGGTCTTTCTTGTTGTCAGCGGCGTCGTCGGTTAAAAAAATTGGGGGGGGGCAGGAAGCTGCAATATTCCAACAGACACCACACTGAGAATTTAGACAAACGGTTGCAAATTTTTGACAGAGAAAGTTATGTGTGCTCAAATTTTCAATGGTGCTTAAAAATTTATCCTAAGTTGGTTTGAGCCACAAAGTTTACATTTTTGGACCAAAATAAGATGTTCCGACAGCCAGAAATTTAGAGTGGACAATTGCCCTTTTTCATTTACCTCTTTCACCACGATGCTACTGATTGTTTGTTGAAATCTTTGTTACTTGCTGCGAAGAAGCTGTTTGTCTGTTCGTCCCTTTCTCTGTCAGTTTGTCTCTCTGTGTCGGTCTGTTGGCCCTATTCTGATTACATTTTTTGGTAGCTCATCACAGCAGAAGAAGGAGCTATTTAGATTTCAATGGCGTTTCAATCGCTTTCCCTTAATTAATTAGTAAAAAAAATTGTAAAATTATTCCTGTTTAGCATCAAAAAGCTAAAGCGGACTATGTTAGTCGAGGAGAGAAATTTATTTATTGTTATAATTTATTATATTGTGATTTATTTCAATTAGTTAATTGAGGGTGTGTGAATTGTACAGCATTCATCGGCAAGAAGAGCGATATGAGAAAGCGCGCGCTGATTACGTTCAGTTTGTTGAAGACAAAGGCAAAGAGCAACTTTCTTATAATGAGGAACAAATACACAAATATCGCAGGTAATTACCGTTACTACTACACTACTACTACTACTACACAGTGAATGTTTAATACGATGGATTATTATCTGTCCCATAGCTATAGCATAGTATGGGACAGATTGTGAAATCACTTCTCTCATT
>Ga0209367_1008744_pt1 | contig 13814 bp, 6 predicted proteins | sample WorMetLIZISLAND2_FD_187412 | JGI IMG/M metagenome (GOLD analysis project Ga0209367, IMG submission 187412) | Marine gutless worms symbiont microbial communities from Max Planck institute for Marine Microbiology, Germany - Olavius geniculatus... ... | reverse complement strand
TAGAGTCTTCCAGGCAGCCGACGGTGAAGATTTGGTGATCCTAGCTTGCACCGTTTTTGACTGATCCACCCGTGTGACAGACAGACGGACAGACAGACAAAATTGCGATGGCTAAGACGCGCTGAAAGCAGTAGCTGCTTTCGCGCGTAAAAACGCTTTTTGTCTCTATTGCAGCCGAAAACATAAATTCTAAAATCCATTTTTGCCGCTTTTCGTTTTCTGCATAAAATTACATTATGGCATCAACGGACTTTGGAATTTAGCTTACTTTTTGTCCAGAGCGGTTGATAATTTTTTTCGTCAAGGACATATCTAGTCACTGCATTTTGTTTGTTTGAAATTGATTAATTTTTATGGAACGTATAGCGCAGCACTATATATTATTTATTTACACAAATTGTATGTGTATTGATCAGTACCCGGACAAAACTCACATTGCTGTCCCATAGCAGAAATTTGGCAAAATCTGACAAAAAACCCACTTGTCGCTAAAATAGCCGATTTTACCGATGATAAGGTTATTACCGATGAGAAGGTCATCCAAGGTCGATAATTTTTATTTTATTCAAAAAAGCATATGCAATTTTCTATTAGTGATTAATAGCAACGTTGGCCCGATCTCGCACCTTTTAGCTACAATAGTGCGTACGGACCTTTAAGGTCATCCAAAATCAATGATTTTCATGTAATCTGAAACAACGTATGTTACTTCTTATTAGTGATACGTAGCAACCTTTTCTCTATTTTGCACAATATTCGAGATACTGTTACTTGTAGCTCGAAACATTCCATTAAAATTGCGGCCAAACCGCTACAGAAAAAATTGCAGATAAAGACATGGTTACTATTGACAGCATATAAGAAGTCGTCAGCGCCCTATCCAACGGTACCATCGCCGATTCTCTACGACTTACCGTTTAGCCACATGCCGCACGATTGGCATACCATAGTGCCCTTTCAAGGTCATCCTAGGTCAATGATTTTCATATAATTTGAAAGCCAATGTGTGACTTTCTATTGGTGATCAATAGCAACCTATGCCCTATTTTGCACCGTTTAGCCACAATACATCCGTAGCAGACGACGGACGGAGGGGTTGCCTCACTTTGCAAGGAATGGAATTTGCTAGGAAAAATATGAAAACAAAATAATCGATTTTGACGAAGTGCAAAATTTGCAAGAAAGTGAAAATGCAAGAAAAAATAAAGTTGAATTTGCAAGAAAAGAAAATTGCAAAAAATGGAATTTGGAAGAAAAAATAAAATCTGTAAAAAGTGGAATTTGCAAGAAAACCGTTTTGCAAGTAAAAGTTGTATGTTCAGAAATAGTTAACTGAAGATCATACTATTTTATATTAGCAAGTTACATTGTTTTACTCTTTATATATGTAACTTGAAAATAAACGTACAGACACTTCAAATACTTGATACCGTTTTTTGATATTGTGCTGAAAGTACAGTTGGTTTTGGCATGCGTAAACTTTACCACTGCATTCATAAATTTCGGTATTCACTATTAAAATCAAATACGTTTAATATCAAGATACACTTACCCTAACATGATATATACAGGTAATAGCTGGCCAAATACTGCCGCCTACGAAACAACATATAGTCCGTTTAAGCTATAGGCATACGCATTCCTTGCAAAGTCCATTCCTTGCAAATTCCACTTTCCAACGTTTTTTGCTAATTCTTTTTCCCTGCAATTTTTTTTTGCAAGTTCCAATACTTTATATTTCCTGGCAAATTTTATTTCTTGCAAATTTACACGGATGCGAATTGTGTAGCCTTTCCTTGAATTTTTGTCTTGCAATTTTTACCTTGTTTTTGCAAATTCCATTTCTTGCAAATTCAGCGCCCCCCGGACGGACGACGGACAAACGACAGAGAGACGACAACAACAACCGTAAAATAAGCTCGACCGTTACGTAATTACGGTCGGCTAAAAAACTAGGGTGAACTCATGTGCATTATGCGTTGAAGTATTGTAGTCCATAAACTGTGTCCGGAAAAAGTAACCCCATAGACGTCGTACAATACAAATGTCATATCTGAACTAATTTGAATAAAATTTTGTAGACTTAATTTTTATTAACTTGTTAAGAAACCACCAAAGTTTGTTGGAAAATGTTATTTTTTAACGGAGCTATTAAATGTTGAATATTGATAACAAAATATTTTTGTTACCAATATGGCGTCACGTAAGTAAACCCCTCTGATAATGTACATTTGCGTAACTCCGACAAGCAGCAACTGATTGTGGTAAAATTCTACTTTACCAATGCATGATTTATAGGCAATCAAAGTGCCGAATTTTAATTAAATCTGCCAAAGCAAGCAACAGGAGCAGTGGCTTTAGTGAGGTTACCTCAAAACACTTCAGTTTCAGGTTCTTGTGGATGACTTCAGACAAAACAACCAGAAACTGAAACGTTTTGGGGTAACCTTACACAAGCCGCTGTAACTATTGTTTGCTTTGCAGATTTAACTAAAATTTGGCGTTTTGATTGTCAATAAACGACGCATTGTTGAAGTAAATTTTTGCCAGAGTCAGATGCTGTTTGTTGGAGTTACGCAAATGTACATTATCAGCAAAGATATCAGAGCGGTTTACTTATGTAACGCCATAATGGTAACAAAGATATTTTGTTATCGATATTCAGCAATTAATAATTTCACTAATAATAATATTTTTAATGAAATTTAAACATCGCTTCGGCAATTTATTAAAAATTAAAATAAGTGTACGAAATTATATTCAAATTAGTTCTAACTTGACATTTTTGTACGATGTGTAGGGGGGGAGGTTACTGTTTTCGGACACAGTGTGACACATACGCGTGCATTGTATTGTTGTTTGGATGCAGTGAGAACAACGAACGATAGGCTTACGACAATGGAGATGGTGCAACAGACTGATACTAAAACGATAAACTTAACCACAGGCAAAATACATACGTTTTTTGGTCAGAATTGCTGTTAGAACATAAAAAGCTGTGTTAGCTGTTATAATGGAAAGTGACGTTAGTCAGTACTTTAGTAAACCGTCATTTTCAGTGTAACCGATCTACGCAAATTATCGACTATTTATTTACTGGTTGCAGATTTAAAACATTATTTTATCAGTTAAGCCAGTAGTATGACTGAAGAATCCCGCACCGTATGGTGACAAAAGGCAATACAGTTCATTGAAAATAATTGTGTAATAATAATAATTGCGGCTTGCGTCTGGACGACGAAGCAGTTCGTATGGCGGTAGCACTACGTCTGGGACTAAAGGTCTGTGTACCACATTCTTGCCATTGTGGACAGGACGTCGATGCATGGGGTCTACATGCTTTTGTTTGCAAGCACGCGCGGAGTCGCATCCAGTATATTCATCAGTCTGCCACCACAGCTGGAGCGGCGGCCGAATTAACAGCAGCAAGGAAAGTTTCAAAATATGACGATATTCCAGTCTCTTTTATGTTTCAGCCTGTTGCGCTGGAAACTCTGGGTCCTATCAACGAGTCAGCCATTCGTTTTGTGGAAAATTTGGGCCGCAGAATTTCAGCCGTCTCCAATGAGGCTCGCGAGGGCGTATCTTTGTTTCAGCGGCTGTCGGTCCTGATGCAGCGCTTTAATGCCATTTTTGTTCGTGACAATTTTTGTACAAGCGACACATCGGACCTCTGGTCATCCCAGTAGTTTTTAACGTTTAGTTTAGTTTTTAACCCCCGGGATCTTTACTACCGGGGGTACAACTTAATTTAAAAAATAGTAATAATAATACCAATACCAATGTTTATAGTGCTGTCATAAAATGTGTCTGATGCAGGAGCTTTCGCTGGAATCATCGTCTGTATCGTGCTGCTGCTGCTGATAATTATCGCTCTTCTGATTGTTATCATCTGCATGTACAGGTGAGTCACTGTACTTGACACTAAAACAAACTTAGATGTTGAACTGCGAATTAATTTGGTGCCAATCTACGGGATACGACTCCGTACTCTTTATGCATTCATGCCATATGTCGTTGCTTTATTGTTTGTTAATTGGCATAATTTTACCGTTGTAAATAAATAAAGTGACTAATAAGAATACGTTCAGTTTATATCACACTCAGTTATTCAAAAATAACATCCTGTAGCACGTACATAGAATAAAAAACGTTAGGTTACTTGATTACTTACTATAATACATAAATACGATTTGAACAGTGCTGTAACGCATTTTCAGATGAAGTTTGTATGTGGAGTGACAGCGGTTGTAATTGTCTGATTCGAAAAAGTAAGAAATTTCACATTTCATGTGAAGTGACGCGTAAGGCTGGTGAAAGAAATGACTCGTTCAAATCTGGTTGTTTCGTGGAGCAAAGCATAGTTGAGTAAAAGATAAGCGAGTAGACTTGTGATGCTGATACTGTGTCATCTAAGTTTTACATTAGTAATTGTGTAAGACAAGGGGGTGTCTTGTCACCTTACCTTTTACGAGATATATCAGAGAACTGCTTCCTAACATTGTTCAGACTAGCGTTGGTTGTATGATAAGGTCAAACTGTAAATATACTTGCATAATGCTGATGATCTTGTTCTGTTAGCTCCCTCTTGGAGAGCAATGCAGCATCTACTATCAGTTCTTAATGTGCAGGCTAGCAATCTGAATTTATCATGTAATGTCAATAAAACTGTTTGCATGGTATTTAATCCTAACAAACGTGACAGAATTATTACATCAAAGTTCCCCTGCTTCACAGTCGGTAACTGTAGTTTTAAATTTGTTGATAAGTTCAAGTATTTAGGTCACGTCATCACTAGTGATCTGTCTGATGACGCTGATAGTCACCGAGAAATTCAGAATATGTTTGTTCGTACAAATGTTTTATTGCGTAGGTATCGTAAATGTTCGCTCAGTGTCAAAACTTTATTGTTCAGATTTTTTTGTTTGTGTTTGTATGCTATTGTTTTGTGGAAAGTGTTCAATAATGGTACACTTGCCAAACTTCAGTTTTGTTACAATAATTGTCTGAAATTGTTCTTCGGGTTTCAACGTCGTGACAGTCTCACTCAGCTGTTTCTTGCCACTGGCTTGCCAAGTTTTAGCACTGTCTTACATAATTGTAATCATGTGTTTGATAAGTCTCGGTCTACTTGTACTAATTCCATCGTTGTTCACTGGCTGGAGTTGTCTGTAAGATAATGCATGCCTGTGTATTATATATTATATGCTTCTTTAATTTTCTTTTACTTTCTTTTTTGTGTTTGTGTTTGTATGTGTCATTTTCTATGGGCCATGCTGCCTGATATCAAAAGTAATTGATTGATTGATTGATTGATATTTCTACAGTGTACTGTGTACATAATCATTACTGTTCTTGTACTTCAACTGTCTGCTTCTTTTGTTTTATTATGTTGCACAGGCGTTTGTCGTCCGGCATAGTCCAAAACGCAGACATCCCAGAAACCAAACATGGACCGAATGCGTACGAGATGATAAGCGAAGAAAACAGCCAATCCGAATCTAGCGCACCAGGTCCGCCTCTATATACGAGTGCCATAAAACCGCTAAACAATGGTGGAACTCAGCCGTCAGCACCACCATCCAGATCAAGCCATCAGGATGTCACACTCGTCGACAACGATCTTTACCAATAAAGCTTTTGTGTGTTTTTAAGTTAAAATTATTACGGTTTATCATATATATTGCACTTTTAAATGTTATTTTTTTCAGTTGGAGTAAACAGTTATTCGGTTACTATTAAACATTACCTTATCTAATACATTCATAAGTTTGGTCTGGTTATTGGTTTGTTTTGACCTTTTATGTCATTATTCTCTGATCGTATGCTTTAATTTGTGTATTGACCTTATATTTAGCTGTTAGACCTGTGCGTGTGACCGTGTATTTTTTGTCTGTTTGTCTGTATGCTGAGTTTGCCTTTGTTTTAGCGAAATAAAAATATATATGGATATATATTTTTGGAAATTAATCATATAAGCTTTTCGTTTGTTACTGCACTGTGAATTGGCGGGTATGAAAGGCTAAACATTGTAAAACAATATGTAATTCTGATTTCAGTTGTTTATTCTGTGGCGCGTGATAATTAAATAACGTGCTTAAAATACGTGCATTATGTTAAAAGTTCTTAAAATTATAAATACGCTTCAGCAAACTTCCGATGTTTTAGTCTTTGTCATTTGTTACCGTTTGTAGTTTTAGTCATACAGAGTAAATGGCAGTACTAACAAGCACAGATTAATTAGTTCACTGAGTAATAAGTTAATAACGACTCAAACTGCCGGCTATCGTACACCATTTTTGAGTCATCACAGCGTATCAATTGTTCTAAATTTCTTCTTTTGATGCAGAACTATTCTCTGAAGTTTATGATAAGCTTTTGAATCAAACATCACACAGCACAGATAACTCAAATCTACCTGACCAATTGTGCAAAACTTAACTATGACTTGTAACAAGTCATGAACATTTAAATATTAATAAATGTTTACATATGACTGATCGGAACTTTATTGTGCGCATGTTATACAAGGATAAGAGGTTGTTGCTGTTTTTGAGTGTTTTGTCTATAACTACTTCCATTACGTTTGGAATCTGCGTAACACTTTGTATTTACTTTTAGTTTAACTGTAACTAACTGTGCATGTCGCATTTGTCAACTTATTAAACGAAGAAGTTGAAGATGGGTTATTCTATATTAACGCTCTCGATCAAAGTAACTTTATAAACCGAATTTAAAATAACAGCACATGAATAATTAGTCGATGTGATTGATGGTGTGTAATATTACTTGTTATGACTATTGTTGCTTTCGATGTGCTGGCCACTGCATGCTGCCTTTATCATGATTGTAAGACTTAAACTACACCCATCTCGCACTGATACTGTTTTCGCAATATTTGACTATAATCGTGCGTCATAAAGCAAACGACGGTGTAGTCTATGCAACCTGAGCGTGGTTCAAATAGGATACCACACGGTCTGGAGTGGTATAAGCTCGTATTGCGTACTCGCGTACCCACTTCAGCAGTGCGATATTTTATACTTACACCGAGCAGTGCAGGCATAAACCAGTTGAACGAATGCACTGTAAAATTTTTACAGGATCAATATAACAACCACTTGCTGTGCAGCTAAAGTGGTCGTTAAAAATTATGCTGCAGTACTGTGCACACTGTATTTCTGATCTTAGTTATCAGTGTTTGCATAGGCGCCGAATTTTAACAAAAAGCCCAGTTGTCGCTAGGATAGCCAACCGTACTCGTTGTCAGTGATCTTCAAGGTCATTCAAGGTCGATGATTTACATTTCATCTAAAGGGCTTTTCCACTTCCTGTTTGTGAAATAATAACCTAAGCCCAGTGTTGGGAAAACGGCGGCACAGGCGGATTTTTACCGGGATAAAATCGCCGGGGGAGACTTTTTACACGAATTAATACTAATTAAGAAGTCGCCCCCTCCATGAAAAATCCGCCTACTCTATTAAAAATCCTCTTCCGCCATTAAAATGTCTCCCCTCTCGAAAACGGCTTTCGTGACATAAGTATGGCGTTTTTCACAGCGAAAAATCCTCCCCCCTCGTGATAATGTCGCCCCTTAAGTTCTTATGGCGCACTTCACCCCGTCTGTCTTTACAGCGTCTTGGCACAGCCTAATTTTTATGCAAGTGCTAGTTTTCATTAGCATGAACTAAAGCAAATAACAACGAGATCCGATACTGTGTCATATCTCAAGTTATATTTCTTCATCGCTCCTTCATATAAACGTCAACACAAGTCAAAATGGCAATCTTCTGTCTATTACAACGATAAAAGCAAACACTATAAAGTCATACATTTTCTATGCTCTTTTATGCAAAATAGCAATTATTGTCTGTACAGGCGCGTGCTTTAAGTCAAAACGTTTCTTCTGCTTCGCCTGTGCCGCTATTATGTTTTCCTGCGCGCTCTTCCGCTTTTGCTGTAGGACGTCGGCAATTGTTTCTGCTCGACGCGAAATCGCTTCCGCCGTCGCGTCATCGGTGGCCCAAGAGTACTTGCCGCTGTCATTTTTAAGTTGCTACGGCAATCTCGCAGTGACGCCGTACAGTAACTCGAAAGGACTCTTGCGCGTTGTCGCTTGCACGTTGATGCGGTAGGCAAAGGCGTCGATGTGCTCGTCCCAGTCGTCTGATGCCTCATTGACCACCTTGCTGAGTGCGGTGACAGCGTTTGATTGAATCGTTCTGGGCGCAACGAACATATTATCACCGTATAGATTAACCCTTCAATGCCTAAGTTTTTTCCAAGTTAATGATCATCAGACGTTCGAGGATTTATGGCAGTTCCTTTTGGCAGATAATTTGTGCCAATTTTCATCCATTTCGGCGCAATTCACTCTATTGCACAAACTCGCTCAAAAAATCACACACATTTACTATTTTTACGGTTCAAGGTCAAAAGGTCATTTCACGTCATCGGTGTTGCAATTTCCAAGGAGCTCCTCGTCAGTGCTGGTTATAATAGTTATAATAAGCAGCATGTCTGTGCCTAGTATTATGTGACAATTGAGAGCGCAGTTAGGCCGTTGGTTTGGGGGTGATAAGCTGAAGTCATGGCCTCCGTAGTTTCGAGCTGCTTGCAGAGATCTCCGACTAGAGTATTGTTAAACTCACAAGACTTTAACTTCTTTGTAATACAACGCTGTTGTTTGCCTGCTTGCGTGATTGCATCATTGTACTGCATGGGGGAGACTTCACACTAACAGCAGTCAACCCATAATGTGCGTTATTATTTTTTTAGTAGGCGTGTGGTTAATGTATGGAACCATTTACCATTTGATACTGATTTTTCTTCCCTTGCTAGGTTTAAAGCTGCATTGAAACGTACTGATTTGTCGAAGTTTTTAACCTATTGTACTGATTAGGATAGTTGTCAGTGCTTCTTCGCATGGAGTCTTTCTGTCCTTGCCTGACATTGTAATTGTATTTGTACCTGTGTTTAGCTTCTGGTCTTGAATGTCAGTGCTAAACTAATCAATAACTCCGGCGGATTTTTAATGGGAGGAGAGACTTTTTAATGGGGTCGGCGAGATTTAAATAAGGGGGAGAGAATTTTACATCGTGATTATGTCTCACCTCGGCGGATATTTCATGGGAGAGACTATTTAATGCGACACCGGCATTGTAGTTTTACAGCACTGCATCGTTTGCAGGCAAATATTTACTTATTTATTCCTCGCACTAGTCTGGAAAACTAAGTGAGTTGAGTTCAGTTCAGTTCAGTTGAGTTTTTCGCGTGTTCATAGTGACAAACTCAACTCAACCAGTTGAGTATAGTAGAGTTGAGTTGAGTTTGTCGCTATGAACAAAGCTTTAGACCTACAATAAAACTCACTGAATCTGCTCAAGCAGGTGGGGTCACGAGTGCAGACTACCGGTATCTACACCGGCTGTCAGAGGTTTATTATCTGGATTTGCTGCATATACAGATCAAAGACTGTGCAATAGAGTAGGTTGTTGCAGAGACAGCACGCTGTTTTATGACAGTGCGTGTTTTCGCTGCGGTCACGTTTAACCAATCCAACCATCCAATGGATAGATTCAACTCATGTCCATGAGCGATTGTGCATAAAGTGCAAATCTGCAGTGAACAGACTATACTGGCAAGATACTGTTAGACACTCTCAGATTGGTTCTGGTAATCTTAATCTCGGTGCTGCACATGAGAGAGATACTGCATAATTGTGGTTTCTGTGCATCTGATTCATGCCACATCAGTTGATAATCACGTTAGTTTATAAAGTCACTTTATGCCGACGGTTATGCCAAATATTATATGTTAAATGTTATTCTTTTACTGTTTTCGTTTTCGTTCTCGTTCTCGCCATATTTTTGGTCTCGTTAACATCCCTGCATGCCATCAGTAATTTACTGGTGGCTTCGGTGAATTCGGTGAATACTATTTTAATCACTGTTTATTTTTTGTGATATTTCATATTTGTCTTTATATTTTTCAAAGTTTGCATCTAAAAGTTAGTTGCATCTCGTAGTTACAATCTGTCCACTTAGGCCGACGCTGAACAGTCTTTCTACTGCAGCGGATGATGGCACTGTTATAGGCCGTATTAACACATTAGTGAATGACTTATTTTGGGATGTACCGACAAAGCAGGTGTCTTTTTTGAGTGGTGCAGCCAGAATTTAGTTGTAGTAGGGGACACTTTTTAGCGGTGAGATAGTCGTGTATGCGGCTACCAACTAACGAAATCTCGTTTACAGGATATGTTATATTGCTATTTTTTTAAACTGCAGCTATTAACTTATCCGGCACAATATTTGGCATACATGGTCGCTTCGCGGTAGTAATCAACTTTCAAAATTTTAGTCGATCACCCACAGCTATGTGCTGTTTCGCGCAGTTACATTTACGTCAATCTCATTATTTGTTCCGCTTACAAGTTTACGCCTATGCCGCTAGTCTGTGTGAGGTCAAGGACTACGATTGTGTTTCAATGTCGTCAGGACTGCTTACGAACGTGAGTCTATGATTGATTGCATGACGATGAATGGCAGGCGATGCGCAGGCGAATTCGTCTGCGGTCGTGCACTGGCTGTACTGAATGGAGCCGTGCCAGGGCGTTCGTATAATATCTGTCAGAACGAGTACACATTCGATTAGACGTTTAGCTAGTTTCGTGTAGGGTGTAAACGATAAATAATGGCTGTTACATTAAAGGTCGTTGTATTAGTTGTTTGTGTTTTGCCTGTTTTGCTTGCGTGTAAGTTAGTTCTGAGTTTACTTTTTTTTCTTTGATTCGACTTGATCGTATAAATGGAAACACATTAAAAATTTCGTATCGTTGACAAAATTATAACTTAGTAAAAAATTAGTAATACTTATATAATGGCAACTTGTGCTGTGCTTGCTAGTAAAATAGGCTAAATGAAAAACGTGTACAGATTAGTACAAGTAAGGGTTTAAGTGAAATGAACGAATGCGACAGACGACAGGCAGAAAAGCAGAGAGACCACTGTACAAGAAAATTTTTGGGAATATGCGATGCAACAGTTATTGCGTCTAATAGGCCTAAAATTTGACCGATTGACAGACTGACATGGGATACATTGAATTAACGATGCAGCACACTGTGCAATACGCTGTATGATGTAGATCCACTTGAAAGCTGGTGGTGTTGGTATTGCGGGAACGCAAGTTACGCAACGACAGCGAAAGGAAGAATGGACACCACCAGTCCGCCTAAAGGTAAATTAGTGAATAGTGAATGCAAGGTGCACTCGACGCTGCAGCGGTTGCAGCAATAGTTTCACTTTCTTTGACTGACTGCTACAATACCGACTGTTAAAAAATCATGAATCGCGAATAACAATCCTGAAGTCTACAAAAATCTCATTTATTTCCAATGAAGCAATACAATCAGAGGCGAATAAAACGGCTGCCATGCAACAAATGGTAGACAACAAGGCCCAACAGAGCACTAATTTGCTATTGCCCAGCTAACCTATCTAGAAAATAAACACGCAGAGAACGTTAGGCTATATCGCAGCACATTCAAAAAGCTGAGGCGGCTACTGCTTGGAGTCACGCTTGCCGCGTCTAGTTATTAAAAAGCGCTGCCATTGTAATAGACCGCACAAGTCTTCCATGCACGTCTGTTTGTCTGTCCTGTACAAGCTCCTGCTCTAAAGCTCCAAAGCTGGTGTAAACGTTTTCAAATGCAGGACAGGAGAAACCGTTTTCTATTTTAAATGTCAAATATCATGTTTGAGATTAGCGTCAGCATCAAGTTTGGGCGGACGGCCGCACAATTTTCGGCACTGGGCCGACACATTGTTCTATTTTTTTTGTCATTTTGCTGTATATTTTACCCCCGATCTTTAACTGTCACGGCGCTTTGAAAGTTACATAGCATATCTACTGTCTCATAGTTGCTTAAAAGTTAAAACACGTATAAAAATAGGACCGCGAGTAAAATCTTGCGGAGAGGAGCGCAAGGTAACAAAATACGGTCCTGACCCCTTTAAAAGATTAAATGCGTAAGCTAAGATAAGTAGATAAAAAGGCAGATTTATAGTATTATATTCATGGACCGTTTGAAAGATATTGGTGATAGAAATTTAAAGTTGTTTGAAATCGCGCCGAAGTTTCTACGTTTTTGCTAAACGTATCTCCATTTTTGGCAATGTCCCAAATTTATGTTTACGTTGCGTTAGTAGTACAGCTATGCATTTGGCAAACTTTCATAGAGATTGGACAAAAAAGGTAAGAAATTAGATATCACGCTAAAATTAAAATAAATTATTCCCAATAGTTTGAGATGGGATGGTAGGTTGGTCAGTCAGTGAGTCAAGGGTGGATGCAGAAGTTGAAGTTGGGGGACAAGGTCGAGCGCTGAAGGCCAAAGGGAGTGAGTGTGGAGAGGGGGTGCCCCCCTTCCCTCACCACAGAGGAGGGGTCTGTAAAGGGGGCAGTGCCCTTTGCCCAGAAAATTTTTTTTTAATCTTAAGGTCAAAGTGGCGTATTTTCGTGGACTCTGTGCTAAGTTTTGTTTTTTTATCACCATAGCAGTATAGAAATACAGCAGGAATGCAAAGACTGCCATAGAGATTGAGTTGCATGCGATAAAAAGCGTTATTCAAGGGCGTTTATCCTTCTAAGTCCTTGGAGCAATCCCCCTCAAACTCAAGGTGAGGCGCCGCAAACGTCGACGGGGAGGAGAATGGGGAGAGAGTATCCTTCTCCCCAGCCGACTAGGGATTCTGGGGGAACGTTATGAGTTTCCCCAGCAGGGTTCACGGCGGAGCCTCGGAGAAAGACGAATTTGGTGAATTCTAAGCGTCACATAACCTTTCTGGTTAAGATATCGTAAATATATGAAAAATGAAAAATAATAATAATATTCAACTCCCCACGTAATTTTCCAAAAAAATTTTTCCTGTTTTTTTCTTGTAGCGTTTGCTTCAATTAGGTTTATATGGTTTATATGGTTTAAACTCTCCTGGCTTTATTTATTGTTCATTGTTACTTACTCTTACGTAGGCATAGCCAGAAATTGGAGTCACAAAAGGCAAACTAGCCCCCAAGGGCCAAAAATTGAGGCTGAAAGCCGAAAACAAAGATTAACTTCTTGGGGAGAAGCCTGTCGCCGGGACGTAGCCCCGTAAGCAAACGCTTTTTGGGCATGAAAGTCCCTTAAAATGCATACATTGAGTATAAATTTTGTTAGTTTTACTGCAGAAATGCACTGCATATGTTAGGCAAAAAAGGCGACTTTGGAATCTTGGGAGGCCATGGCCCCTTTGCCCCCCTAAATCCGCCTATGCAGTGAGTCAAAATTAAGATAGTGCGTCTTTGGTTTAGCATATACTGCGCTGCAACAAAAAACGTGATCCACATTCTAATCTGCAGCGCTGAGTTCTTCTGTATTTTAGTTTCTTCATACTTAGCTCCGTGTTAATCACCGTAGGTTACAGCAGCGTGATGCAGTCGTGCAGTGTGTCGTAGTGCCCCTGCTAGGTGGCTGGAAAACAGTGAACATGCTAAGCACGGAACATCAAGTCAAACACATGTAGTGTTTAAAGTAATGACGTTTACGTTTACGGCACATTACTGTGTTCAACTACACTGTGAACCATAAAAAAGTGGAACCGTTTTATTCTTGTAATAACTTTGTCAAATATCAACACACTTAGATAATATTTGGCACACGTGTAGCGTAGACAATCCTGAACTAGCTTATGTGCAAATCACATGTCAAACTTATTTGCTGCTCTGTATTATACGCTAGTAAAACAATACACTATGAAATAGTGCGTGTA
>Ga0209367_1008742_pt1 | contig 13818 bp, 10 predicted proteins | sample WorMetLIZISLAND2_FD_187412 | JGI IMG/M metagenome (GOLD analysis project Ga0209367, IMG submission 187412) | Marine gutless worms symbiont microbial communities from Max Planck institute for Marine Microbiology, Germany - Olavius geniculatus... ... | reverse complement strand
AATCCCAGCTGTTGCTGCGATGGGCCGACCGTACCGCCTATATCTGAAGGCCAGTGCCCGACTTCCGGTTGCGGAAAGATAGCGATTTTCCAGAGTGACTGCAGTCCCATACACGAGCTGGTGACGTTGCTATACTGGATGTGGTTATGGGTTAGGGTTTAGGATTCGGGTTAGAGTTAGGGTTAGCATTAGGGTTATGGTTAGGTTACGAATTAGACGAAATGTACTGTTGCGCAGATTTTTTGGTGTGTCGGCGGCGTTACGGACGTACGGCCGGTGTCACATTACAGAGTCTCCCCATGACAGAGTCTCCGGCGGCCGGAGACTCTGTACCGGTATTACAAAGTCTCCCTGCCATGTAGAGACACCGGCTCCGCAAATAGGCATCTTCAAATGGATATATCTCAGCAACCGAGGATCGGATTTACTTCCGGTTTTGTTCAAGGGTAGAGTATTCGCTGTAGGCGGATCTAATGGTCACGTGACCGATGATGGCATGTGATCCCAAAAGGTGAAGGTCGTAACCCTAATCTTTAAAGCTTTGTATTTCTATATAACTGTGCAAGATAGACGCATGATCATCAGTGACCATCAATAAGGAAGCAAGTGCCCCAACTAGCCCACATAGTTGCCTGTCTTTTTTGTGTTCTTCACGGTCTAGACAGCCCGCATCACCTCAGAGGATTGCCACTCGCAGGTTCTCATCCGGCACCGCGTCGTCACCATATATTCTGTCCGTTATTCGCCACCAAGTGTCCCAGCTTTTAAATGAGCCTTTTCAACTTTTATTTTGCCCCTTTACCCCAGTGCTTTGGGGACATGATCAGACTCCTTCGCACAGTGACGTATTTAGGGGGAAGGCCACGGTGCGATGCCCCCCCTTTGGCCGGATCATGAAAATTTTTTAAAGGCGACTTTATATGAAAAGGTGGGTTTTTTGCCAATTTCCAGCAGGAATTGCAAAATTCAACAATGTTTGATGGTCTTTTGCGTTTCCAAATTTCAGAAAAATGGGCGAATTTGCGGTTTCCATTAAACATTTAGAAGTAAAAAGTGTTTCAGCTTCAGGGGGGCTCTGCCCCTGGACCCCGCTGGGGGCTCCGCCCCCAGACCCCCGTTATAGGCTCGCGCTCTGCGCGCTCGCCATGCCCCCCCCTTTGCCAAATCCTAAATACGCCACTGGCTTCACAGGGCTGCAGTGTAACAGTTCCGTCCGTCGATGCCCCGGTGTGAGGTGAAAGAGAGATGCTGTACAACAGTTGACAACTTAGCCTATCGCCGAAAGGTTTTGACACTCGGTGCGGCTTGAGGAAAATCCACTGTAGTTTGTAGTACGATAGCAGATAATGTGCTTCACAGGTGTATACTGGCATAAAGAAAGAGAACTAAGAATACAATTGATCCACGAAAGAAATTCATTCTGAAATGCATGCAAGCATAATTTGCACTACATGATGTTAGGCCGTAAGGATACATTTTCAAGCTGTGTAGTAGTCAGTGGAGATGTTGAATTATATGCCAGTTTAGGCAGCCGCCCAGCGTTCGAGCTTTAGGCCTATTAATCAAATAAACCGAATGAACTTTCGCAGTGGCAGTGCCACGATGACAGCACCGTAAACGATGTCGTTCATTACCATTTGTAAGATTTTGCTGAGGAGCAGAGAGCTGGAGAACGTGTGAAAATTCGCTCATGCGCTAACGCTTGAGCGGTGTCTAATTGTGACTGCATGTTTTGATAATGCTCTCAGAACTTACTGTCCTTGTTGCCAGTGGCCAGATGTCGCGACGCACAATCGTTCTGTTTAGTAATGCTGCTGAGAACAGTCGTATTATCCGCTGTTCAGAAGTCCCTGCTCTTCTCATTCTCGGTAAAAGTCCCATATCTACATCAACATCAGCTGATTTCACGATGTGACGACGTATAGACCTAGGCTGCGTCGCTTATTTACGACGACCAACTATAGCCGGTAGGTCTATGCAGCCTGGTGCTGATTGTTATAAGCATTCTGCGAGTAGTATAAACTACGCGCGATGTGTGTTTAATTATACGCTGGCGCCGCAGTGCGCTCTAACTCGCACCTGAGAAGTTTACTGGCTGGCTTCAAGTCAAGAGTCTCTGCAGCGGTTGGTTGCGTCGCTTTCCACAGAACTGCTTCAGTAGCAATAATGTTTACACGCCGGCTGCCGTCTCTCCGCCGACACCGACCCAATCGAAGACACGTGCTTGTCCGACAGATTGCGCTTCGGTCGGTCTGGCGTGGTCGAGGCGCCGGGAGAGGGAGGGGAGGAAGTAGGGGGAGTAGGCTACTGCGGTGTGGACTATATCGCTAGGTCGTTGCGGGCCGGATATCTTGACCTCTTGCGTCATCACATCGCGCAAGTGCAGTGCCGAGAAGTTGCAGCGACTGACTGCTGCTGCTGCCTCATGCGCAGCCTGCCTGACAGGACACAGCGTATAATCATACGTCTTCTTCACAACGGTTTATTGACAGCTGTGTACAACTTCTGCACTGCAGCCTTGCGGTCGCAGCCGTACCTGGATCGACCGACGACCGACCGCAGTCCGCAGACTATATCTAGTACAGCATTGAGTCCGTGGCCAAGTCGTATACGTGTATGCCACGGATTTATATATAGTCTTTAGCCTACGTGGTCGCCCGAGATTTCTCTTAAACGCGATTCTTCTGCGAGATGAACTTAGTTGAAACAGCTGCATGTGTGATAATTTAAAAATAAAACGTCGATGTGGCTACTTCCGCCTATCGCAATGACTGTCTAAAGTATTTGACTTTTTAAACACTTTGACTTTGACTATCGACCTTCGACGACACCACGTCATTCTTCCGTTATAACTTGCTGATCTGCTGCGTATGGTTTTAACGTTTTTTTTATCTTTTTAAAAGTAATTTTTTCATTTTGGTTTTAAATATCGTTTTACTTTATTTATATTGTTTTGTTATGCCTTTCGGCGTAATGAAGATTGATTATTGATAATGAATTACTGTATTACATAATTACATTTTTTACCCGCGACAGTTATGCTAAGCGCGTATTAGCTATCGTAAAGGCGTCTGTCCGTTCGTCTGTCTGTCACACTCTGTAGCTCTATCAAAACGGTGCAAGCTAAAATCACGAAAGGATTTTTCTCGAACAAAGGCGTCGAAGATGGGTACCCCTTTAAAAGTCGTTATTTTACCACAATTGACTGGTCTAGCGCGAAAGCGGTTGTAGATAGGCACAAACTTGCTGCTTATCATAATAAGCACTGTTAATAAGTTTTTGACTGACATTGATGACCTTGAACAACCTTGAATTTCAAAAATACGGAATTTTAGTGACTTTTTGCAATTTTTGGCTGCGGCGCACATTTCAAGAATGAATTGCGCCGAAGTGGCTGGAGGTAGACCAAAACCACCTGCGTACGAAATTTTCAGCATTAAACGTACATTTTAGGAGTTTAAATTGTGGCCTCCAAGTTTGAGCAGTCTTCCCTACGTGGCGTCTAATTTAGGTACTTCTTCAAAATGCGCGATATCACCACTGTCCACTAATTTAGTGTGAAAACGGTTGCAGATAGACAGCTGATATGTGGCGCGTTCACTTAGGCCTAACTGTAAATACTGAATAACCCCAAACGCGCTCGGTGTGCTAAAGGTTTGCGCTATCGTCTATGTGAAGAGAATATGTTCTGCATAGTTATGCAGAAGTTTAAAATGCGTCTCTAGCAGTGGACGTCGGTAACGTCGTCTTTAGTACCGGAGCTCTATCGTCGGCATGTTTTCGTTTGCATGTGAGGGTGCGCGTGAGCGTGTGTGGTCGTGCGCGGCTGGTGATGCGATTGTTTCCTCCCTCAGCCTCTGCAGCCGCCGCCGCCGCAGTTTATTGTCTGACGGACTGTACCAGGACCAGTGTACGGTACTAGGCACCGCATGCCCGCCTACTTCCAGGCAGCGAGCGCTTCAAGCTCCAACGCCCGGTCAACTGCGCGTACTTACCACCGACGTCGCCGCGCCACAAGTTTTTTTGTGGCAACCGACAGCTGCTGCTGCTGTTGCTCGTCTAACTTGCAGGCTGCACGATGCACGCGTTGCTCGCAGCGCCGGCAGACTGCACTCCGCACGCTCATTATCTGCCGAGAACACGCCGAAAAAAATATTTCTGTTTTTCATCGACGTACGGTCGTAGTACCACACGTTGCTACTACAGGCGCTGTAACATGACGAATACCCGGTATTGCATTATTATTAGACCATTTTTATTCGAAATCAAACATTTTGAGCGTTTGTCGTTAGCAAAATGTGCGAAAAACTGGCTGAAATATTGATAGCATTGCGTACAAGAAGCTTAGCTGCGGTAATTACGCTGCTGTAGTTCTGCATGACTGTAAGTGCCAAATTAGATTTAGAAAATAGTTAGTAAATATATTTATAAAGCGCACAATGTCGTCGAGAAACTCGCCGAATCTGAGGCTACTTTCACGTAATGTTTGCATTCCGATCTTGAAAAATTGTTGAAAAAAATATAAAATTTAACGTCACAAACAACTGAGCTGCAAACTATATTTTTATGAACGTCGGACTCGGACCTGAAAAGCTGAAGCTCTTGAAGCTCAGTCGTTATCAATAAAAAAATGATTACAGTGCAGGCATAAGGCCTATAATTCTCAGTTCTGCACTTTTTCAAGTTGTATGCTACTTGTGAGCGTTACTGGCGTTGATTTTAAACAATTATTTAGCTCGAGCGGTTAGCCTACTTACAGTCGTCACGACAGTTAAAATGAATTCCGTCAAGTCCGTCAAATCGCTTAAGAGATAGGAGATCCCAAAGATTTGGTCCTGTAGCGACAGTGACCTTGACCGTTCAAAGCCAAATCAGTTTGTGGCTTCGACTATATGGGCAACTGAAAGTTTGGTGAAATTTTTTCCCTTCGGTTCGAAAATATCGAACTTTTGGTGACGATGGACCCAGGCGCGGAAAGATACGTCACGAAGGCGGGGCGGAGGCATAACAGGAAATAGTCGGACGATTGCGGTCGACGTTTCATTGCGAGAGAGACAGAGAGCCCGATCGACGGAGCCATAAGCGCGCGGTAGGTAGCTGGCTGACGTCGCATTAGTTAGCATTGTTTTGAGAGGCGACCGACGCGCGTTCTTGTAATGTTGATTGCTGCCGGCACAACTACAAAGTGAGCACGTTCCCGCCTCCGTCTCGCTCTTCCTTTTACCTCCTCGCGTCGCCGCGTTATTTACGTCTGCAGACGGCGAGATTTCCACGCACTCGTTTGTTGTTTCAGCAGTTGCTGCTGATGCAACTGTCAGCTGTTGTCGACCGATTCCATTGTATCGACTGCGTTCGTGCTCAATAGTCGTCGCCCGACCGATAACAGCATTACATAACGCGCCCACTAGTCAATGTTTTATCAAGACATGTCACAGAAGAATTCCCCGTGTGCGTGGACTGGGGTCCCCCAAAATGCACTGCTGAACAGGTTTTTTCGTGACCCATTATATCTGAAGTCAACCGCTCATTACACTGAAAGAAAGACTGTATTGACTGCTGAAAAGTGTTTCATTTCTTCAATGTTTTGCACCAAATCTTGAGTTTCCGAGGGTTCCTAAGCCTGCTACTGTTGTTTTAACACCATCTAATTTCTCTTCTTTTTTACTTCTGTATTTTTGACTGAATAATAACTGCAGTAATAGCAATAATATAGTCTTGGGATACGTGTGTTTATAGGGCGGCGTCCGAGGACGAAAATGAGGCCGGGTTTGCGGACGAAGACTCGAGGGCAGAAGGTAACGTTACAATGCCGAGTGTCGGGCATGCCGCCGCCGCGGATCACGTGGTACAAAGATGGCGTCTTGCTGCAGACCAGTCGGCGAGTTCGGCTCAAACCAAACAGGTACTTAATTCTACTTACTTATTTATTGTCTGATGATTCCTGCAAGTGCAGAAAATTGGTTAAAAATTTTATGCACGTTTTTGTTTGTTTACGAGATAAATTTATTTATTTGTTTAAAAAATAAATTTACGTATGTGCGTTAATTTATTTTAACGCGCGTTAATTTTTTTTAACGCGCGTTAATTTATTAACGCATTAACGCATTAATAATTGCGTTAATTTGACAAATCTATTAAAAATTAATTTATTGGATTTGTGCGATCTAAAAAGAATTAATTTACTTATTACAGTTGGACTCATTTAATCTGCTAAAAATAAATAACATCGATTTTCCATTGAATGCATTATATTTGACGAAATGCAACGAGATCCCAGACAACTTCACTCAAGGCCTTCTTTATGTATACAGTAGGCCTGGAAGAACTTCCAACAGGGTCTCAGGGCACATTTACATCAGAGCTATTGGTGTAAACCCAACCGGCGTCGAGACGTTCTATATACGTGCATGGGAGCTGGACATTTTCCGCTGGGACATATGTCCCCCCCAGACCCGGACTTATTCCTCTTCCGGACGTTTTTCCCGTACGCGTTGGCTATTTGTCATGGCTGATAGGAGAGTGAATGGTCGAGTGTATCGGAAGATCAGTGAGTCATGCTGGTGCCGGGCCGCGGAATGGTGCAGAGCTGATCAGTGTTGATTCCACGAGCCGTGTGTCCTTCCTTGTGTCCGGCGACGCATGCTCCTGTCGCTGGGTCGTTTGTACGGTCGCTCAGTGCAGCAAAACGCCATTCCCCACCCGACCGATCGATCGATCGTTTGCTGTTTGCCTATGACACCATGCCACTGCACTGCATGCGCTGTCCTGACACTTTCTTTCTGCATATCCGGATAATTAATCTTTGATAGCGGTGCGAGTTGCACCGGTTGTGTCTGTAATTCGAATGTTGTAGTCCGAAGGAGTATACTGCAAGAGGCATTTTCACTAACTAACTAATTCTCACTAACTCTCATCTTAACCTAACCCTAATCCTAGTCTTAGTTGAGAAAATTGGATCAACGTCTGTAGAAGTGTATAGGAAAGAACCCTAGAACTTTCGGACTATCGACCCTTCGTATTATCGACTTGCCGCCATTGCAGCTGCCGCTCTTCCGTAGGCTATAGAAACTGACAACATTTTCCGTGATTTTTGATATAAAAACTTTGCTTTAGGTTACTTATTTGCGTTGCACATTTGTGCTTGGAACGATTATTCGCCAAGAAGTCCCACGTTTTATATACACCTGGCGTTCCTTTTCCAGCGCTTTAGTGTCGCCATTCAGCTTCGTCGACAAAACTGTAGGACGATATTTTTCATTTGCCTTTTTGATGTTTGTCTCTTCGTTTATCGTGTCTGCGTTTTTCACACTGTGTTTTTTCATGGCCATTAGGTGAAGAAATATGCTAATCGGGCCTCAAAAATTAAATATAAGTTTTCACATTAAACGACCATCGATATAATTTGAGCATCACTTCGATACCTGCATGCGTGATATAGGCTAGGCCTATACGTTAACGCATCGCTATCGTAAGATCTGTGTAATTGGTTTATATCGCTACGCAATCTCATGCTAGCACCGTATAATTCGTGCATGAAATGAACGCAACAATTCCGGGATCTTTGTCCATCATTTAAAGCATGCTTTTTTACTTTGACACTAAAGACAAAATGGTTAGGTTATGAAGATCGAAGAGTTAAGATCAAGGCCGCTGCAAGGTCAGATTTAAAAATTATGGCGCCTTGGCAGACTTTCACAAAATAACACATGTATTTCACACAGAAGTTGGGTGATGAATATGTTAAGTTTCAGGGTCAAGGCTTAGAGTCAAGGTCAACCGCTTGAATGAGTTAAACGTTGACGCGTGACTCTACCGTGAAATCGGTCGCAGAAATTCGTGGAAATCGGCTGCGCCACGACGCCAAGTCATTTTCCGTGAATTATAAGCTGCAACAGGCGCTGCCTCTTTGGCCATCACTCGGTCGCTGTCAATCAAACAGATTCGATTCGATATCCGCTGCTATTATGACATCGCGTATAATTAATACGACAGCGGCGTCGGGAATGCTGGAGTCTGCATGTAATATGACGACGAGCAACGCAACGAATGGGCGTCCGACTTGTTTTACGACCACATCCCAGACTGCATGGCGCGCGCACGTGTTTAATCGCAACTTACATCACTGCAGTTATAGTAATCGAAATCAGTCGCCATTACCATCGATCTACCAGATGAGATGTACTGCTATAGCCGTGCAGGGTGCAGGACAGCATAGAGCAGTCTAGGCCTATATCTCGGACAACTCTGCAGAGCACACTTTTCTAATAGTGTAATGCGAGTTTCTGGAGAAAGGGATGAGTAAGCCGCTATGCATTTTATCTCTGTAAATGGTTCTAAATGTGGCTTGGTGCGTGGCATATTGGTTAGGGCTTCGTGCTGGCGATCAAAAGGTTGCGAGTTCGACTCCTGACCCGTTTCGCTGGCTGCCACGCACCAAGCACTGTAATTTGGTATCGATCAACGTGTTTTGACCTTGAAAACTTAATTAGCTCATATGACCCAGTTGGCAAAATAGGAATCCGATGCCCTTTCGATTTTCAGAGACTAAACTTTAATCTCAACTACGTCATTATTCAGCTCGGTGACATTCATGAAATTTCCGTTGAGTTCTAAGACATCTCGCTGACAAACTCTGCATGACGCACGCATATGGAAACCCGTCGCAAAGCGTCCGCCGTAAACGGATTCGTAGGCGAAGGCAGAAAGATTTTCAAGACGGAACTTAGGGAAGCAAACGTCAATGTCGCCGTCGAACACCATATGCTGAGAATGAGACGCAATGGTCGAGTGGGTGGGGAGTCGTGGGATGAAGAGGATGGGTGGTTCTTAGTAAGACTGTAAGACATTGTCGCTGATGGCGGTGATGTTGCTACAGCGTACTTGTATACGTGCAGGCGCGGGTCGCGATTACACATCCGGCGCAGCAGAAGCTCAGACTCGGGACTCTATCAGTGCCGTGCTGACAACCTGGTCGGACATTCTGATCTCGCCAACGCCACCGTCAACGTCACACATCCGGGAACTATAGCCGTCACCACCACACATCCGGGTAAGTGTCGCACCTGTCGTGTCGCCATAGCAACCGTTGTCAGTCCGTTGATAGGATGGAATCTGACAGTTGTGTTAGAGTAGCGAGGTTTATCAGCTCTCATTGGTATACGTAGACTTTTAGTTGTATAGAAGATATTGCAAATTGTGTCATTTTCTTGAGACTTTGTGTACTTACTTAATGAATACTTATACTTAGTAGACAGGAAGTCCACCGTGGTTTGGTTTAATACGCGACCTCCTGGCAAAGTGACTGACAATGACCGTCAGTAAAGCCGTACTTATATGTTCTTTGGTCACTGGAGCCACCCAGTGTAACATTTTAGTTTATGGACTGTATTATATGTTTGATTTTAGTTAGATTTCTCAGAAATCGCTTCAATTGCAAAATAAGTGTGAAGCTCTGTTCAAGGCGACCGATTCGACTTAACGCAATTGGCCAGTTAAGTTGAGTCGGATCGGTCGCTATGAACAGGGCTTAACATCGATCCTTTAGCCTTTAGACCTCGTTGTTGATTTTTCTATGGCTCCTACTGGGTAGTAGACTCCACTGTTCCGCAAAGGCGCAAACTGACCATGACTTACTAAATGCAAACGTGCACGTATCGTTTTCCCCACCGACAGAACACATTACTGAGGACTTGTTGGTTGCCAGCGGTTGCTGTGACGAAGCAAACTTCAAGATATTCGGTTCACAAAGTTTATAGTTGCTAGGCAAAGTTTTTGTGTCGTTTTATGTCAGTTATGTGTCCAAAGTGACGTTGTTTTATGTCGGCTATTAGTGAACTTGTAGCACCACAGCTGCCACAGTTTACACTCACGAGACTGTTAACCCTCTTGTTGCTGATTCTTGCTGCTGCTGCTGAACGTGTTGGCGCCGACTGCGCGCAGTGGTTAAACCGGCGACGCCCTATACTAGCCCATATAGGCCTATCCATGATGGTACATATATATGACGCTATCCGAGAAGTTACTGACCCTCTTGTATGGCCCACTGTTATCACCAAACGGTATAATTTGGTACCAACAGATGCTCCGCGGCGATGGAAATAAGTCAGCTCACAACGACGCAACGAAATAATGTTTTGGCAGCCCGGAGCGCCATGTTTATGAGTGACGTCACTCGTCGGCTACATAGCCCAACGCCTGCGTCTGATATGAAACTGTGATGCGATGATTCCAACGCAAAGTCAGACGTTGTCCTGATGTCCTGTCACAACTAAACCTAATTTCGATTTTTGCCAGAATGAGCACGAACTATATGTGAACTGCTGTGCCCAAAGACCTGAAGAACTGCATCCAAAGCTCTCTAGGTTAAAACCTCTCACTATCGACAAAATGGGACTAAACGTTGCCGGTCTGTGTTGTAGTCTAGGCCGTAGGGAGTTTTCTTCTGGAAGTTTGTTGTAGGCCTACAGCTTGTCGGTATATAAACTAGTTATTGGACAAGGTTCGACGTCAGCGCTTATGAATGCTAAACAGTACGTCAAACTACCCGTATTATTGACGGTAAACGGCCGATGCATCTCTTGTCTGAGAGTGTATGCAGTGAGCCATTTCCCGATCAGAAAATGTGAACTGACACGAATTTCAAGACTCGTCTTGGAATGGTTGGTTGGGGCATTTACCCCCGTGGTAATGCTGATGTAGGCCTGTAGCAGTAGCGGTCAAACTGATTATTTGATGTGCTTGTCCAGTTAATGTCCGGTCTGGATACCATCGTCCGTTCTGTTCGACTGTTATCCGGCCTCGCTAGCTGAAAGCATCAACATTGCGACAGATGTTACCGTAGTGTCAGACGTTGGACGAAATTAGATGAAACTCGACCATAACAATCGTGTGGCAGTCCGAAAGTAGGCCTAACATCCAGGCCCGTCGAGAGGGGGAGGTAGGGGCAGGGGTAAGTTACCCCGAGCCCCGCGACGTTTTGGGGGCCCCGCCGTAGCTCAAAAACATAAAGTACACTAGAATGGCCATTTTAAGCAGAAAAATACCTAAAAAATTTCCTCAGAGCGGCCCCGCGAGAATGTTTCCCGGGCGTCGCTGTTGCTCTTGGCGGGCCTGCTAACATCGTAGTAGACAGTATTCCCGCCCGCTTACGGGAAGAATACAATTGAAGGTCGGACTCGGAACTCCCAGCCATAATTTGCACTACAAATTGCGGTCCACTGGCCGACGTGCGAGGGGTGGAATAACTTTGGCCTGTTCCTGTTTATCGAAGACGTCAAAGACGTTCGCGGTGCTGGCTGCTAACACTATCCAGACGCGACCAGTTGACAACTGTCACGCCAGCAGTGAATGAATTGACGCGTGGGTGGCTTGGATCCTCCTCTGACCTTTCTCTGAGTGCACCTGGTTCCACTGCTTGTCCGCGGACCAGGCCGCGTGGTCGCGTCTGGCGCGATTTGTCGCCGTTCTTCTCAAACAGATCTGTCGAACTTCTCCGTCTCTTTTCAATTTTGGCCACCGATAGATGCATACATTAGCGACCAGCTGTCTATAGACCAACTGTGCGAGTAATGGATATGAATAAGCTTAATAATAGCCGATTAACTAATATGTACCTCGTATATTTACCGTGTTTAATGTAATTTTAATAGACGTGGAATTGATGGAGAAACACATTGACTTCTTTTCTTCTCTTTCCTTATTCAAGAGATCACTGAAGAATACTGATTTTACGCCCTATATGAAATGTTCTGTGTAGGCCTGCTGCTATTTTTGTGTGTTTTTATTGATTTTATGATTTGATTTTATAATTTAATTTTATTTTAACTTGTTTCAGTTGCCGTGCTACTCTCGTGTTTTGTATTTCGCTTAGGAAGGCCACCGTAAGTGCTCTATGAGCCTGGTATGTTTTGCCAACTGTGTGTTTGTGTCAACCTTGTGCACTATGTTATGCCTTTGCTGGCAAATAAATGATGATGATGATGACAATAGTTTGGCCAAAGTGAACCTTTTAAACTAAAATAAGGGGCTGGGGAAGCGCTTTGAGCTCTCCAGCGGGGTCTGGGGCGGGCCGAAATCAAATGTGATGTATTTTAGCCTTAAAATGTGTCCTGGTGGCAACAATTTTAATTATTTTCCTGAGACACTAAATTGTTAATTAGCGGATCGCCACAGCATACGAAGTGTTCACTACGCATGCGGTCGAAAGAAGAAGGGGTGCCCTCTTCCTTGGATCTGCCACTGCTCGACGCCTTGAGATAAGCATTAATTTACGCCGAGAAGCGGATAAAAACTAACACTGTTGACAACCCATAATGTACGAGTATATATGCAACGATGATGATACATGCTGTAGTGGTAACTATTTATAAGTCTGCACTTGACGTTTATCGAAATATCGACGCTATCCGCAGCCTTAGCATTCGCCGACTTTGACAAGGTCCTTTAACCGACTTTTTTCCTGGCTGTATTGATGAGGCTTGAGGTTTGTAGATTGGCAAAAATCGATCCACCGTTAGCACGTTAATCCGTTAATAGTGCCTATGACTTATCACGAGTTTTTTTTCGTCGATATCTGTCATCATCATTATTACGCCATTAACAGTGTATTTTAATGCCAAATTATTCTAGCGCGATAGTTTGAGTGCCGAATCACCATTACATCGTGATCAGTCATTTGCCTTATTTAGCAACTTATTGCGAGATTATTTCCAGCCATAACCTTTCATTCTAACATTGCACGGTATTGGCCGTGTGTCGCCTGGTGATCTACAATGTCAGTCGTGAGTCTTTTCTCTCATTTGGAACTTACAATTTGCAGGTGAATGTTGAACGCACGGCGGAACAGAAGTCCGCAGCTGGACGTATCCACAGCCTGCGCCGGTCTGATGCGAGCGTGGGTGGGCGGCGTGGAACTTGATCCGCCGTCGATGTACGTCATCGAACGCGCTGGGCGGTAGAACTGACGAGCGTCCGACCGGCCATGATATACATTTACACAAGTTAATAGATGAGATTACGGTCCGACCGGAAATTGATGATTGCCGTCCTTGCACATGCGCAAACATCGCTTCCGCACGTCGTCGTAGCTTACGCCACTCGCCGGCTCGCTTTTACGAGCGCCGGTTTTTCCCACATTAAACACGACGCGATCCGGGAATGCGAGCCGTGATCTGATGTACAGGGGACTTTATGAATAGGCTGAAACTTAACAAATAATCTAACGGCCCATGTGAATTCTTCAAATTACAACTCTTTTTGTTGTTGTTGATTTCTCCAAAGAGGTCAGCTGGATTGGTCAACAACAATAAGTTCAACAACTTGAAATGATGTAGGTCGGGTCAGTCAGTCTATAATGGTATTGTTTATTGCTGCGTTGTCGTGTGACTGGACTTTTACCGCCATAAAACCCAGTTTTCTTGTTACTGGTCAGCAAATTAAATTAAGCCCCTGTGCTGCTACCCACTGGTTTTACCGACTGGTTTTTCATACATCTTGCGAGGCACGGTCCTGCCATAGACTCCTGTGTAGTGTGTACCAGCAAGCATCGTGAGTTGCCGGTCTTTGCCAGGGCGTCGTCATTATTGCTGAGAGCGCAGCGTCACTGGCAGCCTATCAACGCATCGTTACAGCCGTGAAAACATCCAGCGTTCAGCCGCCGAGAAACAGAGATGAGGGAGAAAGGGAAACTTCGCACGTGTTGTTATGTGGCAGCATTACCCATCGTGCCCGTCCATCTGCATGCCCGTCTGAACCGCGTGCACGGGCTTAACAAAAAAGGTGTAGAAAAAACCAACATAGGCGTGAACTTCCCCCCCCCCC
>Ga0209367_1008740_pt1 | contig 13819 bp, 4 predicted proteins | sample WorMetLIZISLAND2_FD_187412 | JGI IMG/M metagenome (GOLD analysis project Ga0209367, IMG submission 187412) | Marine gutless worms symbiont microbial communities from Max Planck institute for Marine Microbiology, Germany - Olavius geniculatus... ... | reverse complement strand
TTCATCGATGAACCAGATAAAATTCACCGTCGAAGCAGAGTAACAAGGGACAGCACCAGTTGAGACAAGCAAGCTTGTATTCATGATGCATTATGACGTCAGCATTACATCACAACTAGCAAAGAATATTTAACTAACAGCCACATTTTGTCCATATATTTTGAATTAGCATTTCTTCAGCTACATCTGGTAAAAATTTCTTGTAAATTGATCATCATTTGAGTGAATTATGAAAGAAATAAAAAGGGTGCCCGTTTTTTGAAACACAGTGTATGTCACACATTGTAAACGATTGTCCAGATACAAAATTTCCCGGCGGTCTTACATTTGGCTAACGAAGAGGCTATTGCCTGGCTCGGTATACGCTAAAAAGAAAACTCCCAAATGGAAATTTTCAGCCCCCAAATATGATATTTTCAATTTGGAACCGATTTCTCTGACAAAGCAAAATGTAAGGAGGGAGAGTTTTATAAGGCACTTGACCCTTTTGCCTTAATGCCATATGACACCACTGCGTAACATTTGTAGGCTACATCTAAAAAGGGTGGTAGCGCATTTTTTAATCATACACCAAGCGAGTATTAAGTTCTGCCCCCAGTGCACGGTGTCTGTGGTGGGTAAGCATTTCGTTTACAGTTAAAAAGGTTTCGTAAATCAATTTTCTAACGTACAAATATAAAAATAATCTTTTAACTACAAACATCCATCACACTGCTCGCAAAAATGTTTACGGTGTGGTGGTTAAACTGCAGAACAGTTTTTAGTTACAGCTAACACTGCAGAGTGATAATGCACCGTGTCCGGAAAAAAGAGTCTACGGTTTTTCCAACATATCTTTACTAAACCTTAATTTATTATCATAACTTTTGGCACGAGTCGTCCTAAATATTCATTTTATTAAACTGTTAAAATATTTTCTTTTTATATTGCCGTGTCACTACGTAGAGCTGACGTAATTATGACCTCATCTAAAATGCCGTTTTATTGTATACAAGGTGAAAAAAGCTAACAGTGTTTCGGTCAATAACTTTAACAAAATTAAACGTATGTTTATAATTTTTTGTACGCAACATTAAACAGCAACGTGCAACTGACATTATACTGATAGTCTACTTCGCCTGAATACTGACGCCACTTTACCGTGTGAAGCAAAACACTCTTCGTATTCTTACCTTACTCCAGACCAAAATAAACAAAAATGCAGAAAAATAGGCTTTTAGCCTGTAGCTGCCTTAGTTGGCATTAACAGTGACAACACTTGCTATTAACCAACTTTTGAGTCAACAACTTTATTACAAATGTACACTATCGCGACGCTAACACATGCTGTAGAAATGCCGCAAATGACGCTTTTTGCTGATAACGGCTGCTGCACAACGACGTTCCCGTGCTGCACGCTACGGCCACGCGTTAATTAACATGACGAAAAGCAAGAGTAAATTTAAAATTTGGATAAAAAGTAATTTATTTTTATGCCAACAATATCTGAAGGTTTTTTACTGCAATTTTCCTGTTTTGTATTGCAGAGGCTCATTTAGACGTTATCTTTGCGCAAAAAAGGCATTTTCGATGACGTCACGATTAAATTAGCTGTACTTAGTGAGAAGTAAATTTTGAAGATAAGTTTTGGATCTTTGTATTAAAGCGTATCATTGTGATAATGTGTGCCAAAACTATAAAGGTAAGTTTAAATTTGTTAAAGTTATTCAGAAAAAAGTGTAGACTCATTTTTTCCGGACACGGTGTATTACCCTGCTGTATTAGCTGTAACTAAATTATTTTCAGCTAAATAGAACATCGCCGATATTTAACTGCCATAAGCTCTTGGCTATCTGCGGCGTTTATTGCCGCGTTTTCCTGCCGACAGCAAACTGCTTAGCAACCGCAGCAGCAGCACCACACGAGTTTCACACGACGATAAAACTGTTGCGCTGATCTAGGCCTACTGTGTGTGGAACGTACGTAAATCACAGATGCAGGCCGCAGACACAAAACCAACGCTGCTGCAATGGCGATAATAAACAATAGCCACAGGCAAAAAGACCGGCTGATGGGGATCAGGAAAAGTTGCAGCACTCCAATGCGAAGATGACGGATCCACGTATGGACGGATTGGGCCCCCTCCTCCCAATTCACCAAAAGTATAGGGCTGGTTGTCGCTACCGTATACACTTTCTTTCATTTAAATCTTTATTTTCTGTCCTTTTGTGTGTAGAAATGTACGAAAAATTTTTCTTTCTGAGGCTATGACCCTACTAGGAGCTTTGCCCCTAACCTAACTGGGGGAAGTACGGGGCTCCAACCCAAGCCCTCGCAGATGGCCAGGTTGAGTTGGCCTCGCGCTCCGAGCTTGTCCTTGTCTGCCCCCTCTCCCTTGGCAAATCCGGGATCCGCCACTGCAGCAGTGAACGATGTAGTAAGTTAGACGATGAAAAAAAAACCGCGCCTCGAGCGACGGACGAACCGTAGAGTTCGCGGGCCTCGAGGCTCCAGGTAGGCTTCACCAGCTATTCTCATCGACTGACTGCCCTACAGGTATACAATGTGAGTGAGTGGTTGGTTAGCTGGTTGGCCATGTGGGTGCTTACTCTAGCGCGCTGTTGTCTGCTGCTGATGCTGCTGTTGCTGCTGCTGACGCTGCGTCAATTAGCGAGCCAGCCGCCTGCACGTCCGCGAGCGACTCCGTCTTTCGTGTGAGCCGAAATACCGACGGCTAAAGAGAAGCACGAAATACGGGCATGCATCGCGGTCTTGTTGGAGACAATGGTGTGAAAACGAAAGTGGAAGAGGCAATGCCATGTTTGTCATGTTGCAGTGCTTTATTACTTTGTTTGTGCTAATTATGAAACAGAGATCGGTGCCGACGTATGCATGCTGCGAGCCCACTGAGCTATGTGTATCTCTGCGATCGTTCGCGCACGTATACCGTCTTCGTGTTCAACCAAGCATCGCAGGCCAACACAACCTGGCCATCCGTCTGTGGGTGAACAGAATGAGTACTGGCGATGACTGACGATGGTCACGGCTGCAGATGGGAAAGAAACGGCAAGTTCTGCGTAACAATCGGCTCCGTCATCAGAACTTACTGTTGCGAACAAACCGACAAACGCTGGTTTTAAACGGAGCCGACACCGGCTGCCGGTGACACCGGCCATCTAGCTAACTTGTGTTGTATAGAGTTAACACTTGCAGGTTCAAAGCGCAACAGATTAGTGAAAATATTTTTTCTTCTCAATATCGCGATGGCGTGCATCTCTAGGCCCGCGGCGCTGCAGTGTGGGTGTGGAAGGATTGCTGCCTGCACCGCGCGCGTGCCACGCAGATGAGTGAGCGACTGCTGTATACAGCAGCTACAGAGAGCGATCTCCTATTTCCTCCTCACAGGTGACGACGAGGAGATCGCACGATAACTGGCGTCAGTCAGGTGGCGCGTGCCTTTCACACTCCCGCCCGCCACTTGAAAGCCGAAATGCCATAGAGCAAAGAAGTCTTACATAGATAGCGGCTGCTTCTACGTAGAGTTCCATGCATAGATCATCAGCCTATCTACAGGCTAGATAACTAACTGCCCTGCAGACTCGTATAGGGGCTCTATGAATCAACTTCGAACGCCTCGCCGTAGCCAAATCTTCCATTCATAACGCGATCGATCAGTTCGCGATGCAGTATGTCTGGAACCGGCGTCGTTCTGCAGGAGTAAAATTACACATTGTGTCTGGTATTCGTTAGGACTTCATGGCTGTTCTGGAGAATTTCTGCAATGGTGCATGTACATTAGGCCTATTGTTATCACTTTATCACGGCGGAGCAGCAACCTCGGAGCACGTAGATGCATCAACCACTTCGCTGGACTTCTAGTATCCACTTTTTAGGCATCCACTTTTCCGTCGCACGAGGATAAATCACGTATTATAAGCCTATACGCCGTGATCCAAAAAAGTCACCACATTGATGACAAATTTATTTCAGTCGCATTCTACACGTAGGCTACAAAACACCAGCATACAGTCATCGTTTCGCTATGTGTTTCCGTTGTCAAATATATCTACTAAAACTCGCACGTACAGTGTATAATTATGCAGTCAAACTAACGAGAATGAAAACATATTCTCTTTGACTCAACAGTGAGCAAAACAGAGGCGATTATCTCCGTTCAGCTAAATCTTGATTTGTTGTGAATTTACTGTACAACTTGTAGTAGATTTCCTGTAGATTTTTCGATTTGATGTAAGCTTAAGTTTGTTATACGTAGAAGTATAGGGATATGGGATAAGATTTTTAAAATTTACTCTGAGTAAGTGAGTTACAACAAATCTTATTTTATGGCTAGGGCCTGGTCGTAGAAATTTTGCTGTTGATTGTTGTACAACATGCTCTACAACAAATCCGCAGCAAATTAAAGTTTATTTTTAATAATGTGTTAGATCGGCAGTTTATTATTGTGTATCGACAAAACTGTTCCTGACAACGTTTTTTAAAGCTACGTTTGTTGGTCCCTGCGTCGTAGGCCTATATCGCTGCACAGCCAAGCACAGAGCAATGACTATTTTTGAAGAGACTAAGATCAGATAGGCGAAAGCACAAAAAACATCGAAAACCAGCACTAAAGTGCAAGGATCTGACTAAAAACCTGTAAAATATTATGTACTATGCATTTTATGCTTACTACAAAGCTACACACGTGCCCAGATAAAAACAGAATTCGCACGAGCTGACAGAGTGTGCCTGCTGCGCTATAAACTATTCGTCCTATCACAGCGTGTGACTGACAGCTGTAGTAGCCATATTACTGCAGCAGCAGGGAGTCTATATACGGCTCTGCTATCAGAGCCCAACGAACGATAACTTACATTTTCTGGCTTTTGGGCAATATTGTACTAGCCTACAATACGAAATTTCGCTGCATAGTCAGCGACTTGAGGCACACGTTCCACTGCTTCGATATGTGTAAGGTAAAAAAGTAAAGTCCGGTATTTGCTATAGCGCTTCTTAGGCCTATATGAGACGGACTCAAGACCAAAAGCGCTTTAACAGTCTCGGAAGTGGCAGCTGATTGGCATGAGCTAATGACACCGCAGTACACTATGCGGCCAGCCAATCCATTGCAGGCGTCAGCGAACAACTAAACTCGCGGTTTGCAGCAAGCAGACATACCACTGCCCACATCAACCACACTAAGCCTTTATCCCGTAGCCCGTAAACTACTATTTATTTTCCATCTCACGGAGAGTAGAAGGCTAAGTTGGCCTGAGCACATAGTAGGTTAGCAACTTGCTCAAGGTTGCCTGCAAATGACCGGCCGTAAGAATCAAACCGAAACCTGAAAGTTATGAGTCGACACTAACCACTTGCACCTACGCAGGCAGGTAGGTGTAAACAACTTGCCCAGAGTTGCTACTTGGTAGTGCACCGGCTGAGAGTTGAACCGTGGACCTTTCGGTCTCGAATCCAACGCCCTAACCGCTGAGCCATCAAGCCACCGGACTTGTTCCACAGCTTGCAGTACAGCAGGTTGTGCAACAAGTCCGCAACAAATTAAAGCAAGTGGAGTTTGGGTCTGGTCGCTAGTAACCAGATGGCGTGCGTACGTGTGTGCCCTCTGACTATGGTACCTGCGCAGCAAACGAGCAAGCAGCAGCACGTGCAGCAGCTACGAGATTAGATCCATCGTCACTGAACTGCCGCAAGCACGCAGACGTCTGCAAGCCACACACTCCATGTGCGCATAGTCTGTGACTACTTACTAGTATGCCGGTAGAACTCTGGCTTATTTATAAACCAACTCTCTATCTATTACCACGCGCTATGCGTGTATTGTTTGTTGCCAAATCAAGCCCGTAACACTGACAGAAGCTCTCACCTCCGTTCAGCAAAGCCTAGAGAGCACTAATTCCAGTGGATTCTATCCCCCAAATCTGGAATCAAAATCAGGCGCAACTTTTCCCCCCAGTTTGCGGCTCAAATTTTTCTTCCCCAATTTCCCACTCAAGTTTTCCCCTCTATTTTGGGCTTCTTTCCTCTCTAGGGAGAAAGTTTTCTTAAGAGTGCAGACTAAAAATAGGGGAAAGTAAAAAACAGGAAGTTTGTTAAGGGTGTAGTTCGCCCAGTGAAAAATAAAAATAATAAAAAGGGGGAGTTTTGTTAAGGGTGCAGATTAAAAAATGGGAGGGGGCGAAAGTAAAAAAAATACAAAAAAAAAATTTGGTTAAAGGAGTAGTTTGTCTAGCGAAAAATAGGGGGAAAGTAAAAAAATAGTGGGAAGTTTTGTTAAAAGTGTAGTTTGTTCAGTGAAAAATAAGGCGGAAGTAAAAAAATAAGGGGAAAGTTTTGTTAAGGGTGTAGTCTGCCCAGTAAAAATAGAAAGAGACGTTTTGATCTGCAACCTTATCAATACTTCCCCCTATTTTTCACTGGGCGCAAGCTGCGCCCACCAGGTATAGGGGGATAGAAGATACTGACAATTTCGATCTTCCCGCGAATAAACTTTGTGTACAACTTATTGTATGGTAACCAGACACTTCGAATCTAAGACACTTCAGACGTAGATTAACTTTTGCCTCCGAAGAGCCTCAATTTTTGCCACAAGTCCGAAAATGAGTTAAGTCGTGTCGGAGTCGTAAGTGTAAATTGGCCAGAAGTGAAATATACCGACGAACGACAAAAGACTTTTAGTGGTTTAGGCTAATAAGGGATAATTATTATAAGTGTCGATCTGTAATCTGCCGACAGTCAGCGAAAGGTTATACTCAGGCATACTGATAACAAATTAGACCGATCGCTCTGATCCACGCTGTTAAACGTATCACAGAACTATAATAGATCACAGCCTCATGAAAAATATTGCCGAAAAACAGTAAAGTAAACGCATAATAAAATTGCCTTAAATGCCAGCAGGGTAAATGCGGCCATCTGTTAGAACATTTTATACACTTAAAATGCTTATTCGTAGGCATATCGATATCGTGAACGGTCGCCAAGGAAGAAATGCTAGCAGCTACACTTCGCGTCAGTGGCGTAGCCAGAATCTAGATGTAGGGTAGCACTTGAGGAGTGGGGTGTAGACAGGGGTGTCCCCTCCCCACTAGAAGACGAGTCTGGGGAGCGGGTTGTGCCCTTTTCCTTTTTCAGATTTTTTTCGTGTGAAAATAGAGTGTTTTGGTGCATTTTTGGCACTATTTTGAGTAGATTTAATGAGCAGGCTGCCAGGAGGCGCGTGCCTCCAGTGCCCCCTATGGCTATTGGCTACGCCAGTGCTTCGCGTGCGAGCTGTGCAAAGACATCAGCGCAAGTCACCTTGTCATTGCATGGACGCGAAGGACGTGTCGAAGTCTGTCGGTGGGTTACCATGCAGCGGTGACGTCAGCGGCATCGAGCCAGCAGCGCCCGCACAGCAGCAGCGCAACAAGCGTAAGAGGATGATCGCTCGGTGGGAATAGATGCAGCGCTGGCATGCACGAGATCTGCCGCCCTGCAACTTGTTCAGAGCCTGCTCGCACGCCATTAAGCATATGTAACAGTTTGATCATAGACATTGCGGATCATCGGAGAAACGTTGATATGATTAATGACTAGGATAGTTTGTGTTTAGCATATCTGAACACTGTGGAACGTTTATAGTCGAGGAAACTCAGGTGCCAAAAAGTAGCTGCGACCACCAAGTGTACGGTAAACGCACAAACTCATTTGTGGTTTTACAATGCTCGATTTACAAAGTCGCAAGAGTCAAACAAAAGGCAAAACCAGTGTGCAGCTAGAAGTCCCGAGAACAGCTGTTACATACATTATACAGCATATGCAGTTGTGCCAGTGCCATTGGGTGTGATGTGCAAACTGAGTGTATTATCGGCAAACAAAATAGAAATAGACGCGAACCCGCGAGCAACCGCTAGCCCAGGAATCTAAGGGGAAGAAACTGACTGCAGAGGTACAAAAAAAACAGCTGCTAGCAAATCCAATCAAATCCGAGTACACATGCAAGCATAATCTTCACCTCCTGTTTCTGTTAATAATACCTAAGTACAGTATGCTTATAGACTACTATTTGCCACCTGTTTGCCACCTACGTTTCACTGCCCAACGCGCCATTTACAGACACAACCACAACTAGTAAGTAAGTAAATAAGTAAGTAACTTCTCCTACTCAAGCCGTGAATGGACCCACAAAAATATATCGATCTGTGGCGAATTCACAGAAAATGTATTTCACAAATTCTTAGATATTTTAAGAGACCATAAACGCGATAAACACCAGATTTCAGAAATTATTAATTTCGCATGCGAAACGGCACAAGTGCGATAAAAATATGCAAAGTCAAAAACGCTATTTAAGTCAAAAAAATTCTGTCCTTCTTTGTTGCAGTCTAGCGAAAAAGTAAAGATACAAAAATAATTATTAATTTTTCCCATTTTTTGTTTATGACATTTTTGGTAGTAAAAACAGTCACACACCGAATGGCGCCCATGAGAACTAGCGTAAAAACACTGCAGCATAGCAAACTAAATGCAATCATTTTTCCTTCAGCAAAAACTTTGAAAGCAAACTAAACAAGAAAGTCCAGCTGTCGCTAAAACGCTCTACAGCCTACACATTTCTTGTTGCAGTACTGACCTTCAAGGTCATCCAAGGTTGATGACTTTTATCTCATCTAAAAGAGCTTATGCGATTTCTTGTTAGTAATTAATAGCAACCTTGGCCCTATCTCTTACCGTCTAGCCACAACACATTCGTGACATATGGACAGACGGACGGACGTCAACTGTATTATAGACGTGCTATACAGCATAGCTGTAGCGCGTCAAAAACTGCACTGATGTTTTAGTGTCATAAAATTTGTTTAGGTTTTATGGACGGACGCAACCGGGAGCACGGGATTTTTACGTTGTAGCACCTTGGTGGCGGTTTAACTTAGTTGGCAACGTCGTTGGTCACATCAACGAAGTTAATCAACTACGAGCCAAGTTAGTAGTTGGATTGGTGACTGTCGACGGGCGGGTAAACCATCTCTGTATGTAACCAGCCACACAGGTCAACTCAGCCCGGCCATCCCTCCGTGGGTAAGCGCAATGTGTACCAGCAAAAGCTGGGACGTAAACAGGCACACCGCGCGATGCACTGGCTATGTATTCGTGGTCTTGCAGTGTAAACTGGTGTGTGACTGACTGGCTGAGTGCTAATGAAACGGAGATCAGCGCCGGCCTCGGAAAGAACTTTATAAGGTAGACCTAATAGCCTACAATACAATATTCGTTTAATGCAAAGGTAGACAGCCGGCTACAAAGATCACATTAGCTAAGCCCATGGGAAACAAATAACTGCAACGAATTTGAAAATTTACAACATGTACGTTTCTTCACGTAGAAATTACCTTGAAGTCGGTTCCTATTGCTTGCTTGCATTCCTCGCACTTGTTGGCGAACAGATCTTCGTAGCACTTGATACAGAACGGCTTGTCATCGCGCAGGATGTAGCGATGTCCGGTCAGATTCAGCGAACAGTTGAAGCATGTCAGCACATTGGCGATTTCTGCAGTCGGAGGCGCCTCCATCACTCACCCCTACAAACGCAGTCCATTAATTTACACGTAGGCCTAATTCAATGCAATGGCGTTATGGCAGGAAAAACGGGGCACTTTTCTTGTTGTGGAAAATTCACATTTTTCTAAAAATAATTAACTTGGCCCTGAAAAACCACATTTTAGGGGTAAAATTAACATCTTAAGCAACGTAATATCACGTGTCAAAAATTTGCAAACTTATGTCGGCAAACTGCAACTTGGTGCTCCGCATACTTTCGAAACTCACGAAGTCATCGATTAAATGCACTGAACGAACTGTAGAAGTCAACTAGAAAAGTTAAGTTGTTGTCTTTATATGTGCCTAATTAACTGCATTTTCCGACTTGTTCGCGATACGTCATATTATTATTCACTACATCTCAGCATAGTACCTTTGATTATATAACTTGGCCAAGCAAAAACGACGGGACGTTTAGTGCCGACTGCCGACATATATGCGGCCATCCGTTGTTAATGGTTGGTGACCTCGAACCAAAGATTGGCACACCTGTTACTGTTGCCATGAAAAAAATCAGCTGCTAAAGATCGCGACTTGAGTTAAAGATTTACACACGGCGATGATAGACCGTAACGCACTCAAGATGTTTTTTTTAGTTTTGGAGGCAATATAAAGTCGATAATTACGTACGTTTTTCTATGGAAAAGTACTTATGTGTAAGTTGCTTAAAGTTCGAACCACTTTTGGCCGACGGTTAAAGTCGAATTTTTGGTACGATATGTCTGTCCTTTATCCGTCTGTTGTATGCCTGTATCACATATATTGTGGCTAAACGGCAGGTTTTAATTAGCCTATTTGGAACGCAAAATTCCAACGATCAGTGCAAAGAAAACATTTCCAAATTTGCGGTTAAACAAAGGTGGGGTAGAAAAATGTGCGCTTTTTAGCCGAAAAGTCACTGTATTTCAGAAACGGTGAGCGATAAAACCAAGGTTGCTATTGATTGCTAATAGAAAATCGCATAAGTTCTTGCAAATGACACGAACATCATCGACCTCGGATGACCTTGAAGGATCATTACGCACTCTATTATGCCAATCGTGTGATATTGTGGCTAAACGGTACGTCATAGAAGTTCGGGGATGGTACCGTTGGATACGGCGATGACGAGTTCCTATAAGTCGTCAATAGTAACTATGTGTGTAACTATATCTGCAGCGGTTTAGCCGCAGTTTTGAATCTGAAAGTTTTTGCCTGCAATCATCACTGACGTGCGCAGAGTTACTTTATCGTATTCTAGCGTTGATTGTAGCGTTCAATTTAGCAGCGTCACCATAGTGTGTATAGGACTGCAGTCACTCTGTGAAATCGTTTTTTCCGCGATCGGACCTTCAGATATAGGCGGTACGGTCGGCTTATCTTAGCGACAGCTGGGCTTCTTGTTTTGGTTTTTAGTTGTGTTTTATATGATGGAAATGTTCACATCGCGCTTGAGCGATCCATTCATTCCGCGATAAGATATAGGCCTACTTCATGCGTATACACTGCAATTAATATATTTCTCATTTTGAACTACATGTTACAGGCTTATGGTTAATCATTTCTTCATTCTCTTAAACTTTCGTGTTTGACAAATAACAGCTTGCAATTTTTTAAAATTATTTTAGTGGATGCGTCTCATGGCAAAAACAAGTAAACATAAAATAAATGGTTTTGTTTGAAGGACAAACCTTTCTCGGGAAATCACATTTATTTAAAACTAGCTGCTTACGAACAAACAAAATAACCAAAAAAACTTATTTTCTTGGGAGGAAAATCAAATTTCACCTGAGGGTGAAATGTTGATCAAACTCAACTAACACATTTACGGTGATTACAATATCTTTTGCTGCATATTTGTTCTGAATAAAAGAAAAGTGGTTGCTTTGTTAGTCTGTCTGTAGTTGTAACCCAGGAGCGTTTATGTACGTCACATACCTGGTGCGTGCTGCGGCAGCTGACGTGACGCTGTTCAGAATGCGAGGCGAAGTGTCCTACCGCGAACAATCTATTTCGTGGTGCTGTGATAAGTTGGTAAAAATTATTTATTTTGAAAACTCTGCCGCTTTGGGAAGAAGTGTAAACGACGATGGTGAAAGTGTTTACTACCGTCAATAAAATCTCTAAACGTCAACATCTATTTCACTTGAACCCGCAAAGCAATTTCTCCGTCCCTTCCCCTTTTTCCCTTCTTTTTTACTCTTTCTCCCCTTTTCATTTCTTTTGTTTTAATGGGTCCAGCTAAGTGTTAAAAAATACGGTGCAAGTTTCTCCAGTAGGATTTAAAAAGAATAGCTACAACCGCCGTCGCCGGTTTTCGGACTTTCTGGGTCTGAAAATGCATTTGCAGGTAAAGTAAAAAGAAAGTTGATACAGTTTAGGTTTTGCATTATGTTAACTTTGCTGAAAGTTTGGAAAATCGTCTCTACTTTTGTAATAAGTTTAGTTAATACATGTAACTAATACATTTGTGGGTTAAAGAGTTTGCTGTAACAACAGTATACGCAGTATGGCATTTTATTTTGTTTTCACAAGTGTAGAACAAAATGTTCATTAAAACTTGTTCATTTACTTGTTTATTTTGAAAGTATATAATAATTATTCATATAAATCAAATAATATATATATATATATATACAAAGCGTAAACGAACAAAAAGTAACTGACAAAACTTATATTAGCTCAGCATTAGCAGGCTAAGCCAAATATATGCTCGTCGTGAATTTGTTTTCGCAGTTTCTACCCCGTGCAGTTGGTCCCGCCTTTTTCGCTTGCACATTTTTGCGCCATTTTTCCCTGTAGAGGTGGTTTACCTGTCCGCAGATCGTTACCCATTCGATTAGAGTAACCGTAAAGCGACTTTGTGGATCAAAACCAGCGCGTCATTCATAGCGGCGTCGTGGGATAAAAAAAAGTAATGACAGAAAGCCACAATCTCCGACAAACAGCTCAAAATTTTAATGTTGTTTTCAATTCTCTCAGAATAAGGAGATTTTCAGTCTCATGTTGGTTGTGTATTTTTTAAAAAAATTTTTCTACAGTATAGAAATCCCCCCTGCCACGAAACCACTGTCTACCAGCGCCACAAAAGCGGATTTTCATTTACAGTCAAGCACTCTTCTGTCGACTGTGTTTGCAAACTCCCCTAACGTCACACAGTAGTAGGCTACCTGGGCGCCTTTCCCGACAGTTGCTCGGTGCGGGGCCCACACTGAAGCATCAGTAGCTGCCGTAGGTAGGTCTATACGCAGTGTGGCGCTACACGTATCATCTTGATGGGACCGGGCACGTGGCCTGTTGCTAAATGCAGACCTCCTGCTGCTGCAGCCGTACACGTATATACACCGCTCTTCTCTTCCCGCGTCCTATCATCCTTCTTTTTTTCTTCCATCTTTTGCCGGCGGCGACAGCTTCGCTGCCGACGCCGTGGGCGTTGTCTGAACTATGCTGGGGGACAGACTTGAACCGAAATGCACTCCGTTTCACCGGTGCAACGTGACTTCTAGCTCAAGGTGGTGAAAAACCGCAGGAAATACTTGGTACACACTTTTAATATGAATTGACAAGAAAGATGTTTTGCACGTGCTCTGCTACATGACATTATCTCACTCCTTTGTTGTGTTTATGCACCTGTTTTATTGTCTTGCATTTTTTTCGCGTTTTACGATAGGTTTTTAGCCGACCGGACTTTAGTAAAGGTCGAGCTATTGGCATGGTTGTCGTTCGTCCGTCCGTTTGTCCATCACGGATGTACTGTGGCTAAACGGTGCAAGATAAGGTCTAAGTTGTTAATGATTACTAATATAAAGTTGCATACTGGCTTTCAAATGACATATAAATCATTGACCTTGGATGACCTTGAAGGGTCATAACGCACTATGGTAAGCCAATCGTGTGGCATTGTGGGTAAACGGTAAGTCGTAAAGAATTCGCAATGGTACCATCGGATAGAGCGTTAGTCACTTCGTATAGGCTGTAATAGTAATCATATCTCCATCTGCAGCGGTTTGGCCGCAATTTTCAGTGGAAAGTTTTAAGTTATAAAAATGGCCATATTTCGGAAACGGGGAGAGATGGGCCTAGGTTACTATCAATCACTAACAGGAAGTGGCATAAAACCTGACAGATTAGATGGAAATCATTGACCTTGGATGACCTTGAAGGCCGTTACGCGCGATTGCGGCTAAACGGTGCAAGATAGGGTCTAAGTTGCTACCGGATATGGCGTTGGCTATTTCCTATAAACTGTCAGTAGTAACCATATATA
>Ga0209367_1008739_pt1 | contig 13820 bp, 8 predicted proteins | sample WorMetLIZISLAND2_FD_187412 | JGI IMG/M metagenome (GOLD analysis project Ga0209367, IMG submission 187412) | Marine gutless worms symbiont microbial communities from Max Planck institute for Marine Microbiology, Germany - Olavius geniculatus... ... | reverse complement strand
AAACACAATATGACGTAACAATGACGTCACAAGGCACTACTGCGAATAAGTAAGTAAGCTTTTTTATGCTACGAAATTGATATCTTTATGTGCTGCCTGTTCTCCGAGACCACTGTAGCTTTGACATTTGTTCACGTGTTGTTGATGTGCCAGTTAATGCATCAGTATCTGTATTCTATTGGTATATTCTGCTGAACCAAGTTTTTCTTTATAATACAATAATTATTTTTATAGTTTTTTTGCATTCGCAGAGTGGTTTTATGCCAAATGTTGTTGATGTATTGTATTTCCATATTAATATCGGCTTGCTTCAACTGCTTACCTCCATAGAAGTTACTAAAACTTGAATATTGTTGTCTTAACATGGTTTTCGTATTTATTAGTCTAAGTCCTTAAGAATTGTATTATGAATGCTCAATTGCTTATGTGTTGATATTTGCTTATCAGATCCAGTAAGTCTGACTGCTTGTTTGACACAATCATTGGACATATTGAAGACACCATCATAGGTAAGTCAAACTGCAGATCTTGTGTGCTGTTGTTGTACATTGAAGATAGAAGTTATTTTTCTCCAAACAGCAACAATGAACCAGTTTTAGCTACACTTATCTTTTTCAAAATTACATTTTCTTTACCATTAAAGCTGAAGTTGCAACTTTATTTTCCTTAGTTCATTTCTATTGTATGTCTGCTTGTTTTTTTTGTTTGTTGAGTTATTGCGAACCATGAGCATGAACTTAAGTTGTCTTTAGTTGAATTTGCATGCGTAAAACTGTTCTGAATGTGTGCCATTGCTTTGATCTGTTGTTAACAGGAGATAAATTTCAGCATCTTCAGCAGACATTTCTTGATGAACATTGCATGGTTTTTGACAGTGCCGAAGAGAACAAGCTAATATACACCGACATTCACAGAGCATATGTGAATATTTTGAACTGTGTTTTATATTTTCGATCCAGTTCATTGTTCCTCTCACAGCTGAGGCTCTGCAGTGCAGGGATGGGGTCCTTGCCTTTTCTGAACCTCAGTCAGCTCGAAGACAAAAAAATCATGGCCTTGGCCTAAACCTCAGAGTCAAAGACCACTAAGACCACTAACCTTGGCTCTTTGGCCTCAATGCCTTGGCCTCCAGTCACGTGTGATGAATGTGCTATGTGCAAGTAACTAGTCTGAAATAGGCCTATTGAAACTATGTTTGTCTGAGCATCTTCAGGGTCCATTACAGTTTGAATAAGATTAAGCTGGCTTTTGATGCACAGTATAAAAGTGTCATATTTAGTTTTACTTCCTTTATTTACTTACTTAATAGCTTTTGCCTTGAGGACCACTGGCTTGGCCTTGGCCTGGAAGGTGACTTACCTGGCCTTGCCCTCAAATGCTGGCCTGAAACCCATCTCTGCTGCAATGTCAACTCAAATTGAGTTCAAGAAGTGCAATAAATCTAAAGTTACAAGTTTGCATGTGGGCGATTATGTTGAGAGGTTGATCCAAATACCCAATATGGGTTGAGAATCCCAGTGACAAAGTTATCTTGCTTGTAGTCGTACGTCGCTTGCGGAGATTTAGTATTTAGAAATTTCTAAATTTAGATTTAGATTTAGTGCAGGTTGTCACTAGTGATTGCAATCCCGGGATTGAATTCTCAATCCCGGGATTGAATTCTCAATCCCGGGATCCGGGATTGAGAAATTTATAATCCCAGGATCCCGTTTTAAGATTAGGCTTTCAAAATGGTCGCTGTTTTGGTATCCATAGTAGACTTATTCCATGCATGAGGATGTAGTAGGCGGACCGTACGGAAGGTACTGCGAGCGTAGGGAGTGACTATGAATGTAAAAACACCATTTATAGTGTACAGAAGGAGTAGAACTCTAATGTGCATCAAATATTTTATTCATTAACGGGCTAGAATTGTTATTTGTGTCATTTGACACTCAAAAAAGTACATTTTTGACCAATTTTTGTAATCCCATAATCCCGGGATTGAGACGCGGCTAATCCCAGGATTCGGGATTGGCGAAAACGGCCAGGATGCCGGGATTGCAAACACTAGTTGTCACTTTCTTGGAGGCAAACTGAAAATTCTGCTATAAGATGTTTGTTTTTCTAATGGCATTTAAACTTCATAAAGTTAGAGCATGTCCAGTTGGCCAACCAACAGCCAAGTATGTCTGATAATGCTCTGTACCAGAGATGTTATGGACGCTGATTGTGAAAAATGCGTAGACTAAACACCGCTGACGTCAGAAATTGGGAATGTTGGGACTGCAGCTGAAAAGTTTGAAAACCTGTGCTTGAAAGTGTGTGAAAACTTATGCTTGTCACATTTTGTAAACTGTTGGTGATATGCCTGTGCATGCAGGTGGACACAGTTGAGCAGTTCTTGGAAGTAGAACTTCATCAGCGAATGCCATCCTTCAACATGACTGAGTTCCAGAAACAGCTAATGTCAGTCCCATACAGCATTTTTTTATGTCCCTTTCTCTCTCTCTGTCATTGATATATCTAAATGTTCTAGCAGGAACGTGTGTCCTGGTCTTTCTATAGTTTGCTGTATTATGCAGACTTTGGCGTATAAGATGCAGAAGATTAGCACAGAGAGAAAAAGTTGCTGTCATGATATTAGCATGCTTAACAATGATGTGGTTATGGCTGTTCACCACGATGTTGAAAATAATTGATGAAACAAAATCATTGAATTACTAGGTATGATAACAAAAGTGGAAAAAAGTGTATTCTTACCGTGTCCAAGGCTTGCACGAAATGGGAATTATTGTGTTCAGACAAAGGAGCTGCTTTAATGTTGTAATGATTTGTTGAATAAATAGTAAAAACAGCATGTGTCATTGAATTACTAGGTATGATAAGGTAAGCAATGTGACTGATGTCTGTGATGTGATAACTGTCTGATATCTCAGAGCAAGAGAGAAGCATCTTGACGGAGAAGTATTCGAGATGTTGCTCACGTTTACTGACTTCCCAGCATTCAAAGAACTGGTTCTTGACTACAAAGCAGTAAGCAGTGTAGCTTTATTTCAGCCACAGCTCCTGTATTTTGTTTAGTGGATAATAATAGACTGACAGTATAGGAACACAGTTTTTTGTATGGTTAGTTACCTTCTCTGGTTGGTGGCATAGTTGGTAACGCGTTTCGGCTGAAACGAAGTTACTCTACACCGGGCCCATTTAGTACTGCGATAGGTGACTGCCTGTGGGCAGGTAAACCATCTTGGTGCGAAGCCTGCCAGCTAGGTCGACTCAACCTTCTACCCTCTGTGGGATGGTAAAATGAGTACTGGCGGTGGTCATGCCCATCGCTAGGGAAGAAATGGTGAGTTCTGCGCAACAGTAGCCCCTGTGGCCAGGACTGCAAGTATACTGACCCAGTCGGTTAAAGGCGCTGGCTGTTAACTTGAGCCGGCCATCCGGCCGACCTGGGCTGTATGCTAGCTTAATTGGGCTTAGTACTGCGGTGGGTGACTGCCTGCGGGCATGTTAACCATCGTGCCGGCTTCGCCCTCGCCGGCTCAAAGCGTTGTAAAGGGGATGAGCTCCCACGCAACGGACCTAGCTGTCTATGCGGAATCTTCTTCTTCTTCTTCTTCTTCTTCTTCTTCTTCTTCTGAAGGAAATAGGTTCTATTTTATCTGTGTCTGTTTATCCAGATGAAACATTTAAAAACAATATGAAAAGAATTTTGATAATGTTTGGAGGAGTGATGCATAGTCATATCAACTTACCAAGTGGCAGTGGATTTGATTTTGGCAGCAGTCTGGATCATGAGCTGAATCCAGGAATTTTTGCAATGAAAGTTTTGGGGTTGGGGTGCAGAGTTGTGAACCAAGGAACAGTTGACGAGATTTTCAGTTCCATATCCGGATTAAGGATTCCTAGACCTGGATCACAATTAATATCATGACACAGTATGATGCATGATTTACATTGGAAAATGGCAGGCAAACTGAGAGTTTTATCTAGCACCTAAACTAAATGAACTAAAACTGTTTCAAATGCCTTTGAATAGACTCATAGGTTGAAAGGTAACTTAATAAGTTGACAAATTCATCCAAATACAACCTTTGTATTCATTGTTTTTGTTGACGTTTCGGCAACCACTGCTGCCTTCGTCGGAACAACTGTCCACCAGGTGTCTCTTTGAACCACATCATAGACTGGGACCATGCCAGGGTGATCGACAGAGAAAGCAACAGGATGGACCGATGGATCAGGGAAGCAATACACATCAGGAAACATTTAAAAACAATATGAAAAGAATTTTGATAATTTTTGGAGGAGTTTTATCTAGCACCTAAACTAAATGAACTAAAACTGTTTCAAACGCCTTTGAATAGACTCATAGGTTGAAAGGTAACTTAATAAGTTGACAAATTCATCCAAATACAACCTTTGTATTCATTGTTTTTGTTGACCAAGTCGATGAACCAAGACGAGGGGTCCTACCAACTTCCACATACCTATGATTACTTACTGTCTGCCACAGCAACACCTGGTTGACAGTCGTTCCGACGAAGGCAGCAGCGGTTGCCGAAACGTCAACAAAAACAATGATTACAAAGGTTGTATTTTGATGAATTTGTTAACTTATTATGTTTCAAATGCCACTGAAATAAGTATGGGTTTGTGTTCTCAGAGTGCTGCTAGTTGGTAGTTTGTTGGTGAATATGTGCAGGAAAAAGGTTCTCACTGCAGCCTTGGTGACGGTCTGATTGTGTGCCAGCCACTACCCAGCAGTGCAAAAACAACCTCTGAGACAGAACAGCATAGTGCTAGTGATGAGCCCAAGATGAAACAACCTAATCTTAGTGACGAGCCCAAAACAGGACATCCTAGGGCCAGTGATGAGCTAGAGGCGATGAGAATCTCACTGGACTTTGCTAGGACGGACAGTGATGAAGAAATGTCTGTACCAGATGAAATACTGGATGCTAGCATGAATTCCGTTGTGAACGTCGACTCGTCGCTTGCAAACACCGACTGTGCACAAGCTGCCAGTCACCAAGCTGCCAGTTCCAGTTGATTCCAACAACCAAGGCAGACCGCTCTTCTGTGTGAATTGTGACTTTCTAATTCTACCATTTCCATTGCAGTCATCATCGTTGCCATATTATATTTATTATGCCAGTGACAGCAGTAGAAAATAAACACAGTGAAGTTGAGAATAAAAATAAATATGTATCTGAGAGGAAATATAGTATTTAATAATAACAATAATCAGTGTGTGCAGTGAACCTGGATTGAGATTAAAGTGTGTCTGTTCGCGAGTTTGACTATTGCTAGTACCTGGATCTTTTCCCCTTACAGTTCAGTACCAGGTTAGTTAGAAGTATATAAATACAGACTTATCTTATGCATATCTGTTTATGCAAGCAGCATGTCTGTCAAGTGCCTCAGATTCGGCAACTGGCTGACATTGTGCACTTTAAATATGCACATACTTACTTACTTACTTACTGAATATGACAGCTATGACTGTCAAATTTCATAATATGACAGCTGTGGCTGTCAAATTTCATTGCTTTTCCATCAATTTTCTATGTTAATTTAGTGCAACAGATGAAGCTGGCATCTGTTGGATTTTCAGTGTGTATCTGTAGTGCATTGTTTATCACATTGTATTATATTTATGCCTGTTTTAAGTGTTGTTTATAACGTGTTGTCTTTGAGCCTTCAATGTTTTTGATACCATTCATTTGGGCAACTGGGTAGATAAGCGAAAGAGAAGGAGGTGTGGGGGAGGGCAAGTCCTCCACCTGAATTAGCCTTTTAGCCTACCCACGTCATTGCCAAAACTGCCTGATTGCTTTATCTGCATATAATATGCCATATCCCACTTTTTGTGCCACCTTTTGTATGTGATTTTATTACATGGGATCATATTGGTTTTTGCTTGCATGGGCAAAAAAATAGCAATTAAACAACTGTCATAATTAAGTAGAGAACAGATTAACAGTAGTTTGGACATGAACATAAACATAAAAATTCAAGGTTTATATGAAAAATCTGGCATTTGGTGGTGTTTCTGTAGACGTTGCAAATATTGACCTGATCTTTAGCTGTTCTGCTCCTCTGCACTGTTATTTATGCATATTTTTTTCTATGCCATTAACGTGTATGTAATTTTGTGTCATCTTCGTAAATTGGCTGACAATATCAACTCATGACTTTCATCATGTATGACTTCTGAGTGCATAAAATAGCAAGATTATGTCAATATATATGAGAATTTCACGATATATACTTTTTGCTGTTATATCCATTGGATTCTGTTTCATGCTGGGCAACAGAAGGGCATCCAGCCTGTTAGCCTGCAATAAGTTGTGTCACAACAATTATTAGAAACAAAAAAACTGTGAAACGGTCATGCTGACTAGGTATTGCCTTCCTAAATTTTTGGCTGTCAGAAACATGTCTGAAAATCTTGTTCTTGTCTGAAAGTTTTCATCAAAAAATGCAAAATTTGAGGCTGAAACCACCCATTAAGGGTAAATGTCTGAACAAAATTGAAATTTTTTAGCACCATAATCTCCTCTGTTGGAAATTTGTAGTTTTCTGTCTGAAAACTGCAACTTTTCTGCCCCACCTACTTTTTTAAACCCACAATGCCGCTGTGCCAGTCCGGTGTTCTACAAACCAGCATGCAGCTTACTGCTGTCAACGTAATGTGATCCCAAAGCAGCTTTGCAAGTTTTTAGTTTGATATCCAGAGAAATAACCAAAACACTGAACAAAATCACTGAAGTCTATCTTGTGCTGATAAATCTGCAGAGAATGCTATTTCCATATGATGACTGGTGATTATGCGAATGGTAATCACAGTGTAGTGTACTGGGCTACTATCAATACTCAGGCATATCCGATCTGTCAACACAGCTAAGCTTCCTGAGAAATGCAACAGTTAACCTATGCAAAATTATAGTATCAGTCATGAAGGTTATACGATTGTGTAAGCCAGTAGTACACGTATGTTCGTTGTTCATGGAGATCAATATCAGCAATGCTTCTGACTAATACAATGCCTATCAAAAGCCAGTATCAGTCACACAGACGTTCTTTCACTGGTTGGACTATCACAGTCTTCGTGCGGTCGCTTCCGGCTGGTCTGACTAACAGCAGCATGTGGCGAGGCATCTGGATGAGCGTCCTCTGGAGCAGGGCAACGTTGAAATGCAAACACCAAGTAGACGGCTGCAAGCAAACACATCAACCGCTCGGTTAAGCCCAAATTCCATCGTGCCAACTTTCACCAAAACTTGTATAGCACAGTGCTGAACAGCAGTAGATTTCAAATTCTGGCACTAAGCACATGTCTTCACTGTATGGCACTCATACATTCATAACGACTTGCAAATGAATGCCACGGACTGTATTTTACATGCACTTTTATTTACCCATAACCAGCACAAAAGCAATGTCAAATGAAGCAGAAAGAGATAGAAATAAGCACAGATAGCAAATAAAAACTCAGGCATGCCATTATTACTAAAAAACTAGGAAACATCATAACAACACTTAAAAATAGACTATCGTATTCAAAAAAAACTATTCCATTCATATGGAGCTGGAAAAAAACAGATGACCAATAACACCATACTGAAAACGTTTCAGATAGGACTGACCATTGTTAGAATGGATTTGGAAGCAAGACCTTGTGTTACAGTTTTGCAACACAAGTTTAAAACTTGCTGCATGACCGGCTGACCAAAATTAAACGATTTACTAAGTAGGCACAAAGTTAACTGTACTACACAATGACACTGACAAGTCCGGGTTTTGCTTCACAGAAAGGTAATACTGCTATGTTACAAAACACAATAACGAGATTAGAACAAATAAACCATTAACTCACTTGTGGCCTCCCATTCTGGCTGTGACAGTGTGCCCTGGCAATGCAGCATCAAACAAACTATACATCAAGCTGGCTTTCACATTTAAAATATGACGAAATACAAATCCAATACATAAATGTGTGCTCAAACAGTGAAAGACAACCAGCTCAGTTAATCGAATACTGGCAAGAAAAAAACTATGATAAAAACAGGCACTGTACTGGTCTGGTGACTCTTGAAAGTAAATCCACAAGCTGATAACAGCAGTCTAATTTCTAGTTAACTGATATCTACATAACAATATTTAGTAACAAAGTTTTTTTTGTTTTTGTTTCGATTCCATCAAACAACGTTTCTAACCCACAGCCAGCAATGTAAACAGGACTGATTCTGGAAAATGAGTCAAGGAGTCTTCTTGGTAGTGTAATAATACGATGTCGGACTTCATAATCAGTAGATTGTTGGGCTTCACTCCCGGTGAGATCACTATCAAATTCAGACAGGTAAACCATCTTGGCATATACGCAAGCTCCCAGGTCAACTCGGCCATCCCTCCCTTTGGGGCACGTAAATCGGGTATTGTCCTGCCTGGCTGAGGTTAAGGCAGTTACACTAGTCAAGAGCTTATCACATCAACTGTGAACACAGTAACATGCAGTAATTATCACTTTAAACTACAGCTGTAGTTAATAGCTACTGGTTATAGTGACTCCCCAAGAATCCAGCCTTCTGTCTGCAATGCCACAGAAATGATGATTTGGTTGGAATGATTTGGTAACTACTAAGTTGGTAGTTGATGGTCACTGCTGGCAACACAACCACAGTAGCATCAGATAGCAGGCAGACTTACTAGTTTGAGCTGTTTGTGTCCTCTGTGGTCCGAGGCCTGGGAATCCCGTTGTGTCATCAGCTGATCTAAGCATTGTTTAATGTGTCTGTACGACGCGTCATCTGAGCTCATCAATTCTACATCAGCGTCTGCTGGGTACGGCTGCAAATATTACATAAAACTAAAAAATATGTCAGCCCAATAACAACATACTGTGCGGGCATCCACCTAAAGCTGTGGAACACTTAACGCTAATCTTTGACCTACGAGCTAAAAAAATGGCACACCAGCTATTCCTGCCCTGGAGATGCTCACGCCAATTGTGTCTGTGTCTTTTAGTTTTCAAGTTAAAAGCCTAAAAGAAAGATACATTACTATAATTACTATAAATTATATAAATAAATACAAATACAAATATTAAATAAAATACAGTTCAAGAACCATATTGCTAAATGCTGGCTATTAGGACAGCCATGCAATAACACTGATCACTGTTCACTAATTCATGACATTTTAACCTTTGTCCCAGGATGCACTACTTTACAAAAGTTTGGTGAAAGTCCATGAATGCACGTCATAAATAATAAATGGCACTAAACAAAGTCACAGATGAATGGATGATAACATACAACACATAAAGACAAATGGAAAACATGAAAACATAATGTCACAGTGATGGAAGAATAACAATGATACAAAGCCCGTTCTTGTTCTCGCAGTATTAGTGTGTCCAGTGCATTAGAGGTTTTTACAATAATGTGCTACATAAATCCACATTTGAAATTTGACAAAGTGAACTGACTCCTGAGCTTATTCGGTAGGCTCTAATTTGATCACCACTCACTTGATCATCACACTAAATATCATGTGTTACTGTACAAATAACTTCTAATAGTTACATACAGGGTGGGCCAAAAAACGTGCCACTTTAATTTTGTCCATATCTTCGCCAATTATTGACTGATTTTCAAAATTCTTTCACTGGCACACTCTGCAGACAATTTGCAATGATGTGATTATTATAGATCCCAGCACACCATAAATGCGTCTCTACACTACCTTGTGATATATCAATGAAATATGCATACATAACGATAATAACAAACATTTTGGTAAAATTGAAAAAACACTTCAGACCAACATTGCAGTGAATGGTCTCTAGACTGTGTGGGTATAACACAGTCTAGTGTCATATGAATCATTCATTGCAATGTTGGTCTGAAGCGTTTTTTCTCATTTACCTAAATTTTTGTTATTATCGTTAGTTTTTGTTTACATTTATATTTGACAAGGTAGTGTAGAAATGCACTTACCATGTGGTGGGATATATAATAATCACATTATTGCAGATTGTCTGCAGTGTGTGCCAGTGAAAAAATTTGGAAAATCGGTCAATAATTGGCGAAGATATCGACAAAGTAAAGTGGCTCATTTTTATGGCCCACGGTGTATAAAACAGTTCATACCTCTAGCCCCTGCATACGGCCAATCAGGCCACGGTTCTCACTGTTGTGAATTTTCTGCTGGAAATAGTCGGCAAATGGAACAGTAAACAACAGCTTCATATTGTACTTTTCAGCCATTCTGTATACAAACAATAACCACAACATATTTATACATGTCTGTCCATTGTCTATCTGTCCAATGTATCATATCTAATGTATAGCATGGCTCTCACAGCCAACTGTACGATACACCATAAGTTTAATGACCAGTGATGTTTTTCAAATTACGTATAAAATACATGTTTTTACTCAAAGATTACAGACTTTTTTCATTTTTCCATTTCTGCATTTCATTTCTAGATACACTGATTTGTTCATCAGAGAAAACAAACATTCTGGTCACTACTAATACTAGAGCTCGAGTATCAACTAGTGGTTATTTTAAGCCACTTTTAGATACAAGCAAAAAAAAATTCCTGTATACAACTAAAACTGACATGACCTGCCGCCAGAGCCTCTGAAGTCCTAACCCATTGGCGCTATACAGATCTGATCTGAAAAATACTATTATTCATATCACTATTATAAATCAAACATGGCTAGAAAGGCGTACTTCACCAGAAGTGGAAAGTAGACAACAAACTCTGGGCAGTCGACAACACCTTCCAGTCTGAAGTGGTACCTAGCACCAAACAGAGGAATGTTTTGCTTGTCTTCGGCATCAAATGAGATCTTGTAAACCTCGTTGCCAAACGACATGCCATCCGCTGCCCTCAGACGCTTGCTGGACAAAAACAAGCAAAAAAAGAATTAAAATAATGCCGCATCACATAAAACCAACGTCCATTTTGCCTTAACTTACAGTGCAAAGTTTGATCAGGGTTTCCAACCACAAAAATCTCACCTTCCTTGGTTCGCTGAATATGTCCTTGCCAAACAGCATCACTAACAGCTTTAGCAGTGTGCACAGTAAGAGAGAGAGACAGACCATACAGCACTAACATATGTTGCAAAAGTTGGCATTGCTGACTGCTTTGAGTGATGCCAACACTAGCTAATAAACATATCAGCATTAGACTGCATTCAAATACCCAAAATGCAGCGGTCAACAGGAAGTTGACAATAAATAATATTACAAACTAACTACATTAACTCAGCTTGGCACCTAAGATTCGGCTCACTAACATTGAGCATTTTACAAAATACTATATTATCATTATTAATTAGTGACAATTTCCTCAATAAATCTGGTAGTGTGGGTAATCTGACCAATGCAACAAAAAGTTCACTGATGTTCATTAGGCCATTAGGCCAAAGACAGCCTCTATGCATTTGAAGCTGACCAGCAAATTAGCTTGATTACACATAGCAACTAGCAGAATGCATCTGTACAGCATTCTATGTCACAGCTAATCTCCAACCTTATCAGTATGGCATTTTAATAACATTATGCAAGTGAAGGAACATTTAAAATATTCTGGCTTTGATTTTGTGACGTTCTGGCTGTTTTATAACAGAGCTCCAGCTAAGTCGTTTATTCGGTCTGTACAGAAACTTAACCTTGCATAACGTTTTTACAGTAATTCTGTGCTGCCTATTGGCATAATAAACAACTGATTGATAGAGTGGACCTTGACATACATGAGCTCATTAGCATTCGGCATAGTTCCTATAAAGTATCCGCCAGGCTTGAGACATTCGCAGGCATTCTGCAGCATCATCTCTGCCTGGGCAAGACTCTCGAAGCTGTAGTGGAATGAGAACTGACAACTGACAACATCAAACTGAATCTCTTTGTTCTTGTACAAGTCTCTTAATCGTTGCTGCAAAAACACCACACATCATTCAACAGACTTCAATCTTCAGCTTAAACTGCTATTATATTGTACCTCAATAACCTTACTACTACTCCGTGGGCCATAAACGTGGCACTTTACTTTTGCCCATATCTTTGCCAATTATTGACCGATTTTCAAAACTCTTTCACTGGCACATTTTGCCGACAATTGGCAATAATGTGATTATTATATATCCCAACACACAGTAAATGCGTCTCTACACTACCTTGTCAAATATAAATGTAAGCAAAAAACCAACGATAATAACAAAAACTTAGGTAAATGAGAAAAACACTTAAGACCAACATTGCAATGAATGATTTGTATGACACTAGATTGTGTTATACCCACACAGTCTAGTGTGATACAGACCATTCACTGTAATGTTGATCTAAAGTGTTTTTTTCAATTTTACCCAAATGTTTGTTATTATCATTATACATGCATATTTCATTTATTTCATTGATATTTCGCAAGGTAATGTAGAGACACATTTACGCTGTGGTCGGATATGTAACAATCACGTTATTGCAAAATGTCCGCAGAGTGTGCCAGTGAAAAAATTTTGAAAACCAATCAATAATTAACAAAGATATAGACAAAGATAAAGTGCCATATTTTTTGGTCCACCCTGTACTAACACTGATACTACTACTACTTTGGATTCACGTTTAAAAAGCCAATCTTGTCAGCATTACTCCAGGTTAGGCTTGGTTCCAAAACACAAACTTATAAAACAGACACTGCAACAATGCTAGTCTCATGCTAATACCTTGGAGCAGTCAACAGTGATAAATTCTGCCTGGAATGTTTTGTGTGGGCCACGTTCTCGCTTGGCTCTTTCCAGCATCTCCTTGTACCGCCCTTCACACTGCTCCACTGACGTTGCTGCTATATCTGCAGATATATTTGTATATTTGTCACAAAACTGCAGCGTAATAAATATGAACTATTTTTACATGTTACCAAAAAACAGTGACAATGGCAGAAATAACAGCCACTTTTCAGATACACCCAGGCTGCTACCAAAATTTTAGCCAGTTTTTACAACAGAATAGATGTTTTTCCTGATTACAAACACATTTCAGAACCTGGAACATGCATACAGAAATTTACTACAATTCAAAAAGTTGGCTATTGTCAAGAGTTCCTTTCTTCATCAGACCTTCTTTTCAGAGTCAACAATGACCATTGTTTTTTTACCACTGATGGCAAAAAAGGTTTAAGAATAAGGCAACTTTAGTGATTAGTGCAAACCAAGCTAAAATCAAATATGATGTTAATATTTAATTTTTCATCAAACTCATTACAAAAACTGAACTGTATTACTAACCGGCACATATAAGGTAATCAATTTCCCCTTTCTTCCACTTGAGCAGATCTCCACCTTTCCCCGAACACAAATCCAGCACAGTGATCGGGTCGCTTTGACTTTTTCTCCATTTTACTTGTGTCAACACATCATCTGTTGTCAAAACAGAACGGTAAGCACTCATCATATGGTTATTGCAGCAATTATTTAACTTTTCTATACTTCCATTACTTGTAATTCTACAGACAATGGTTCTGTTTCATAATGCTACGAATATCATAACTTACCACACAAAATTGGCAAACACAAAAGTCCACAAAAATATGAGAATTGTTTAAGAGCACATTTCAATGATTAAACCTCTCTCTACATCTGACTGTAAGTTGGTATTTTTACACACAAAAATGTACAAGCAAAGCTGCTGATATCGCTTCGATATACTAGGATTGGCTGAAATGCGATGGACTGCATCAGGAGAGATGCATGGCTGTAAGGTTATCTGGTCAGGGAATGAACAGAAGCATGAAGCAGGCGTCGGGTTCCTCCTGA
>Ga0209367_1008737_pt1 | contig 13821 bp, 11 predicted proteins | sample WorMetLIZISLAND2_FD_187412 | JGI IMG/M metagenome (GOLD analysis project Ga0209367, IMG submission 187412) | Marine gutless worms symbiont microbial communities from Max Planck institute for Marine Microbiology, Germany - Olavius geniculatus... ... | reverse complement strand
GTTCCTGATGTTTACAAAATCTCTAGCAACTTTCTTCAGATGAGTGTAAATGTTATTTTCTAGTAAGTCGTCTACCTTTTGTATTTGTATTTACATCCTTGTCTTATTATTATATGTCGTGGTGGCGCTAAAGTCAAATACCGGAAGTTGATACTGAAATTAAATGTAAACAAATAAATTAATGTAAATGAAGATAAAAAAGTTATTGCTATGGCAGTTTTCGAAGTTGATCAGCGTACCGAAGAAGGATATATCGGTACTTTTTACTTATATTGTTTGAGAAGTAGATTCTAAAAGCATGACGTGATTAAATATGTATTTTGCTAAACGGTTATCACGCACGCACACGTAACCTGCTATGGGTAAAAAGCGGATCTGAAGAAATTCTGCCTTACCTGTCGGGTTGTTTGTGGCTTGTAGAGTTTCAGACTGTGGCCTCTCAGGTGTCTGGTTGCTGAGCGTGTGAAAAACTGACATTCGTCTATCTTCTATCAGTCATTATTTTAAACACCTCAATCAGATCACCTCGGAGCCTTCTTTGCTGGAGCGAATACAATCCGAGAGCCTTCAATCGTCTTTCATAGGGAACGTCTCTGAGTCCACGAACCATCTTCGTTGCCCTGCGCTGGACACTTTCCAAGCAATTGATGTCTTTTTGTTGGTATGGCGACCATGCCTGAATACAGAATTCCATGTGTGGTCTGACATAGGTTTTGTACAGTATCAAAAATTCGTCTTTACTAAGGCTACGAACTGCTTCTTGATCCAGCCCAGGATAGACCTTGCCTTCGAAGCTGCTTTGGTACACTGTTGGCTAGGCTTCAAGTTGTTGGTTACTATTACCCCCAAATCCCTCTCTTCTTTGGTTTCGTCCAGCTTCCAGACTTTTCCTTGGGTGGTCATTTTGTACTCTGTGTTGTTAATGTCCGATATGCATTGTTTTGCATTTCTGTGGATTAAAACCAAGCTTCCATTTATCTGACCAGCACATTAATTTATCGAGGTCATCTTGCAAAATGTGACTATCTTCCAGTGTTGAAATTCTTGTCCACAGCTTCGTGTCGTCTGCAAACATTTTAACGCTGGTTCGAATCCATTCCGGAAAGTTGTTGAGTTTTTCAATCATTCGCTTCGTCATTAACTGCTCAGTGGACGCTTTATAGGTGGTAGTTGTTTGACGTCTGCCGCTGTGAATTTCTTCACAGTCCACACTTCACACTCTGCATAGGCCTAGACAATAGCCTAATTCCTGATCGCGAATTCGTCTAGACATTTAAGTTGCGTTCTCACTGCGCCGTACGGTGTGTGACATTAACGCGCCTGAACTGTATCAAATGACTGTTCAGTCAAGCCTTAATCCTAGTGCTACCTCCCCCTAGAAAAGCGGATACATTTCAGATCGTCACATGCATCACACGTCATACACGCACAGTGAGAACGCACCTTTACTCAGAAAACAATGGTCTGCTTTGTTACTGGACGACCACAAGGCACAACAACAATATATACGACGACGCGCAAGAACGCACGATGAAGTACGACACGCAATGTGTGACAATGACGCGCAGAGACGATATACGACGACAATGCTCGACAATGCACGGCGACAACGTAGGCTTACTGTGATGTCACGCGATGACAAACGACAACGGATAACGACAACGATGACTACTATATGCAGCAAGAAGTTACTATTGTAAACCCAGATTTGCAACTTTTTTATTTTGCCAACTTATGATTTTAACTCGAACGATATGCAAAGTACAGTAATTTTAATATTAAAATTACTGTACTTTGCAGCACAAGTACTGTACTTTACTGTACATGGCGCTCAAACATCCGGCGCCAAAAGGCTCCAAATCAATGCACGGTTATACACCGCTTATGAGTAAAATACGGATGTCCTCCGCAACAACATCCATCTTTTACCCATTGGCACATCCACAGATCTGCACGTCTGCCTTTTGCCATCGTTCCATGTAACCCCCGTACCATGTCAATAGGCAAGGCGAGTGAAGATCGCTGTTGCTGTGCCTATATACATTGGCATCAAGACACTGTAAGAGATGTGCTTGTTGCAACTTGTATTATCAGCCAAAACACAGCGTATAAGCTGTGCTGTCGTTTCGTTATTTTTAGCAAAAACTTATATTTAAAAACTAGAACAAAATGTGTTGGCCCAGAGCCAACATGCAGTCATTTAGCGTAATCCTAACTCTGGCCTTTGACTTATTGATGTGAAAATTGGCACACTGCTTAATTCTACCCTGGGGAAGGTTAACTTTAATTGTGTTTGGTTTGCTTTTTAGGAGCAATTGAGTTAATATGTGATGGACAGGAACTTCATGCATGGTGCAACTAATTGTTTTACTAGTAGTTAATAGCGAAAGGTTTCATACTGCAATACTGGTGGTTAAATATCACTTGGGAGAAATATTTCAGCTGCCAATATATCTGTCAACTTGTAACAGATGCTTATAAGAAATCTGACGACCTGACCTATCATCGTGCCAGATAGATTTCAAACTGCAGGTTGGTAATATTATTTTCCTCCATGTTCATGGTTTAATTTGCATGTGTTGGCAGGTCTGCTTCATACATACGTACTTGAGAACCACAAAGGTGATGTTTACGATATTCTTCTTCAGCCAGACAGTACAGAACACTTTGCCATGGTCATCAAGTTAGTAACCTTCTTTTGTGTTGTTTTTATATCTCTGCAGCAGTTTATCGAGATTGCATTTGTTCCTGTTACATCCGGAAACTTGTCAGCTGAAACTGTAGTCTGCTTTTATGATACGGCAATGAATGATGGCATGTTATTTTAACTTTTTTGTTTTTTTAAATGAATTTGTTAATTTATTTTTAAATGAAAAATTGCACGTGTGCAGACTTTATAAAACAGGAATGTACATGCTGTGCAATAAATTGAATGAGAATATATGTTGTCATATTTGATTAAAGCTACATGAATAATTGTTTACTATAGGGTGGTCCAAAAAAATGGCACAAAGTAAATGGCACCATAATTTTGCAACCGTACGTCACAGTCATGTGGTGGTTTTCAGCAAAATGTTCTGAAAGAAATTCTTTACGTGACTAAAGTCAGTATTTGAATACAGCAGTTAAATATTCTTTGTTATTGCCGCTAGCAATTAAACTATGCAAAAACAGTATTACCCTCGACACCACGGTCCATACAAACGTGCCGCCTTTATTTTTTCAATAGCTCCGTGAAACATTGACTGATTTTAATAATTTTTGGCACGCGGCGTTAAAAAGAAACTTGACGCAAATGTCTGTAGTTTTGGTCATCTTGCCCTATGGTTGTCGCTACACTACCTTGTGAAATGCAGAAGTCGTAGTTTGACCACTGACAACAATGAATTCATACTGAGTAGTGCATGCGTCAGCTCAGAAAATTACTGACACTACAAAATTGTTGAAAATCTGTTGCTTCGTCTTTATTTTAAAATTGTAAGTTGACAAACTGAAATGATTTCAACAGCAAGTGGACTGCTTGAGTCATGCAGTTACTGAACGTGCCGTTGGCAAATGGTGTCAACGTCTACTGCTTGCGTTTGTGCTGCAGGAGGACATTTTGAGCACATGCTGAAGTGACGATGATGTGATGTGACACGTGTGACTTTTTGAGTGATAATAATTGCCAATTGCGTTTGTCGCTATTCAGTTAATAATTTTTGAGCCGATGTATACGCTACCCGGTAGGAATTCATTGTTGTCAATGGCCAAACTGCGACTTCTGCATTTCACACGGTAGTGTAACGACAACGTTAAGGTGAGGTGGCCAAAACTACAGAGCTTTGAGTCTAATTTTTTTTTAAAGTCGCATGCCAAAAAATATTGAAATCGGCCAATGTTTCATGGAGCTATTAAAAAAATAATAGTGCCATGTTTTTATGGACCAAGGTACATTGAAGGTAATACTGTTTTTCAATAGTTTACTTGCCAGCAGCAAAAACAAAGAATATTTGATGCCTGTATGTAAAGAATTTCTTTCAGAACATTTTGGTGAAAACTGCATGACACTGTGATGTACGGTTGTAAAATTATGGTGCCATAAACTTTGTGCCGTTTTATTGGACCACCCTGTATATTTTTAAACTTAATATTTTAGTAGAGGTACTGCTGTGTGTTTGTCACTCTTTTAGTGACTCTGGTGATGAATTTGTTCTCATATTAATTTTTGTAATATTTATTATCATATTTTCTTTACCCACGGTAGTAAAGGTTCCCAGGTGTTAAAACAAAAGTTAAAAACAAAAACCAAGTTGCTGGAGTGGCATAATTATTTATAGATTTTTTAGTAAAGATTTCAAGGGTTAAAATCAAAGTTGAAAACGAAGCTGAGATGGCTAATTCTAATTGGCTGTAGGTGTGTGACTGTGCAGTGCTCTGACATTGTTTGAGTCCAGTATGATGCTGGGTGACCTGCTCTTAACCCAGCCGCTTTACATGCTGTCACTGTGTGACAATGCACTCCAGTCAGTTGCCCAGTTGTTGCTGGATAGTGCTGATCAGCAACAGGAAGATATGGTAAGAATAAATGTATTTGAATAGCAACAGGCCATTTTGGAAGACAATAGCTTGCAACAAATTTTACATCTGATCTGCCGTATCCTGCTTTATACAGAGAAAGAAATACACTAGTAACTCAACTCTACTCAAGGACATGTGTCGTCAGAAGGACCTGCAGCAGCTATGGAGACATGCTTTGCTGCTGCAGGTTCGAGGCTGTGGAACAGTCTGCCAGCTCATTTGAGACAAACTGACATTAACTTTGAACAGTTTAAACGGCAGTTGAAGACATTTTTGTTTGGGTGTTGAGAGCGCGGTGCATTACGGCTATTGTTAAATTACACCTTCTAAATAATCCTACTTACTTACTTACTTACTTAGTAAATTCAAAAATGAATTGTTACTGGTTGTATTGCGGAAAATATGTGCAGCCTGTGAGAACTTCTGATTCAATGTGCTGCTTTTCTAACAATTTACTGCCTTATGTTTATTTCTTGGGACAGCATAACTTGGAGTGACTTTGGAGAAAGTTCCAAGGTCAAACGGAAACAGACATTACTGCTACAGTTAAGTTTAGTTTTAAGTAACCCATATTGACAGAGTTATGCTGAAATTGCTGATAAATAAACAGCAGTTCTGCTAATATCGGACAAAGCTTTATGTAGTTTTGGTTATAACCTGGTGCAGCAGAATTTGGCTAAAAAGTATATGCTAAGATTTTTTTTTATTAATTTAATTTCACGAGGCATAAATTATGGCTGCTGAGTCAGGCTAACACTGTGACTGTATCCTTGTATATATTTTGCACTCATAATTTTTTGATTGGTTGCTTGTTCATTTTTTGGGGATTATCTATTTAGTTTTTTGGCTGTGTCTTGTATTGTTTTACTATAGCCTGTTCTGTATGCGTATCAGCGTGTGATTGATTGTGTTAGATAAAGAAGGATCACATTCATGCTCGAGTGACGGGTCTTCCAGTCTGTCCCGAGCTCACCCGAGACACTCTGCCTAAAAGCTCTGACATCGGCAGCTTTCTTTCCATCTCAGGTCCTCCTTACTCGGCTCTTTCTCTCTTAACATTGTGTCATGTTTTGCCAGAAAGCTGAAATTGCACATTTCATATCTTAGATGTTTAGCTTCATAAACCAAGAAACTATGTCGGACCAGTGCTATCATATTGTGTGGTCATAAGCCTGACCTTTGACCATTCGACCATTTGAGATTAAAACTGACACATCATTTACTCATGCACTTCGGAAAATCTACACAAATATTTTTTTTCTACACTTTTGTTTTGAGTTAGGAGCTGAGCTGGTATGGTATAGCTTGGAAAGATGCATATTATTTCTTGTTTGGATGGCTGAACAGTAAATTTGTTTACCTTTACTTTTTCACCACTCTCTTAACATTTGCTGATATTTAAGGTAACTAGTAGCACCCTGCACTACGCTATGAGTTTCAATGTCATTCATCAGATGGTGCCACAATTTATTGTAGGCTCACACAGTGAAAATCTCCATTGGCCGTAATGCAAAATTCTCAACTCTTGGGCCTCCCTCAGGCTGTCCGCGGGGGAGATAATAAGTATACTAGTATAGTAAGACGTAAGGCATTTATTACTGTCATAAGATGTACATATTGAAAGTACATGAAACTGTAAGATTTCTGTGCATTTGTTATGCTTGTGTTAATTTGGCAACAACGATGCTTTTGTGATCAGCTGTAGAACAGTTTATTTCACAACGTTTTGCATCAGTCAAAATAACATCTTGTGGACTTTAGATTTTGTGAAAATGAGTTTTTGATTTAAATGTTTTTGGCTTTAATTGTTTATGTCATTGACATCTTAAGCCTGGTCGTTGTCATCGTTCAGTGCCTTTCTTTCGTAAGAAGGGTTGGCAGCACATAGCATCCCTCTCCAACAATCACGATCTTCTGCTGCTGCAGCCACTTCATTGATCTTCATCCCAGTCCATTCCATGATGTCATCTGCCCAACGTTGGCGTTGTTGACCACGATTTCTGTAACTTGGTACACATCTTCGAACCATTTGCTTTTCCAGACTTTTGTATTTCTGTGTAGTATGGCCATAAAATCCCAGTTTCAATGACTTCACACAGTCCATAAGTTTTCTGTCAACTTTTAATTCGCACATCAAGCATGGTGCCAGTAGTTAAATGTCTCATAAAAAATGATATTTAGTGCGTACATCATATAATAATTGTTGTGATCACTAGGCACTGTAATAAGAACTGGACTGGTTAAATTGCTGGACTGTGAAAAGGATTTTGTCTGCAACCAGTGCAAAACTGTCTTCTCGGTACAGGTACAGAGGCAAATGATCTCCTCTCAGTTATCAGTTATTTTGATGTTGCTTCTGTGGCTATTTTGTAGCAGAGATTTTCAGCCTGTTTGATAATAATGCAGTGTTTGTTAATTATAATGTAGATTTAATTGTACAGTGAAACCTGCTTAATTGCATAGGGTCCGTTTAGGCTGACGTTATGCTATTGTCCAGGCTATGCGATTAGGCAGGAGCCTAGTGCATACGATGTCTTCCACTAAAGTGAATGACGACTATAGCCTTTGATCATTTATATACGTGAAGTGGTTCAAATGTCTTTGATAAAAAACAGTGGAGAAATTGTGCATTTTTGCTTGACAACAAATATTAGCCACGTGCGAATGCGCCACATTTTGATAGTTTATAATAGACAGAAAAATCAAGATGCTGAACTGATACCTGGCCCACTAAAGCCAGCGACACACCACCCCAATAGACACATCACTCCGCGTGTCCAGCTGGGTGCTAGGGATGGGTGTTCAGGCCAGCTGTCCACCTGTACCACTCTCCTCCCTCCCCCGCACTGCTCCAGCTTGGTTGTCTGCCATCCTGCAGCCTTCTGCCTGCATCACTGGCGTCTCTTCTCAGCTCATTAAGTCCAGCGTCATGAGAAAATGAGTCGTCTGTTTCTGGCTGACCAACTCTGTAGGAGGCAATGTCTATTATGCTCTGCTTATAAACAGGCTAGTGTTGGTCTGCACAGCTGACTTATGCGATTAAGCGGAAATGTTTTTGCTTGTGGCAAAAATACCCGGGATTATGCAAGTAAGCTGTATGCAATTAAACGGGTGTATTTAGCCCAGAAAGGATGCTTTTTGGTTTTGTCTATTTCCATTTTATGCAGATAAATGGGATATGCAATTAAGCAGTATGCAATTAAGTGGGTTGACTTGTACTTATGTTGTGATTGTACTTGTTCTCTCTGAGCATCATGTCTGCATGGTATAACAAGTTTTCAGTTTAATAGGTGCGTTCTAGGATGACAAAACTAATGACATTGTGGGCTATGCGACCAACCATAAATGACTACGTGTTAGACCACTGTTTGGAGTGTATAAGTTTATATAGCTTTCACTTATTCAGTGGAACCTTATTTAGCTGATTTTCTGGTTGCTGGACTTGATGCGTGGAAAGCTTTCAGCCTGTTTCAGATAAATCTGGCTCTTCAGAAAGTCATATACAGACCACGTCATTTAAACTGTTGTCTGTCGGCAAACTGTTAAATCATCTAAGTTTGAATTAGGTTTGCTAGTTTGGCTATTTTGACTGATTATTTGATTGACTGATTGATTGGATTGATTTTTCGACTGACTGATCAGTTGATCATTGACTGACTGTAGGCTGACTTTGACCAGTACTTCACTGTCTGTCGTCCTACACGTTGTCCCAATGTTGATGTCTGCACTAACTTCAATCAGTTTACGCCACTCTCTGACAAAGGTAACTGGCACTATCAGTACGTGTGCATCTTATTCGTCTATGTTGCCATTTCGTACAGTGGCAGTAATAGTACAGCACAGTTTATCATGCTGTCTTCGTGGTGCTGCCATTGTGAGAGTTCACTCTGTTTATGTGATGGTTTACCTGCTTCCAGACCGCCTTGTTGTAGAATATCTTTTTTCATCAATGCTAGCGTGTTACCGCCACACAAGGCTGCCAGTCTGAATCACATGTAGTCAAACAAGTTATCATTGCTGATAACAGTAATGCTGTTAAAAGTTATACTTTTACGTGCAGTTTGCTTCTCTATCTCTAACTTCTGTTGTTTTCGCCTGATCACCTGGTTCAGTCATTGGCTAACAGAGTATGAACTCAAGTGTTGTAAAAACGGTGCACATGTTAGCATGTCCATTATTTGATACCGTTCTGTTTAGACTTACTACTTTTTTCAGCGATTGTAAGCTCAGTTTTAGTTCACTTGAAGCTTTTGCATCTTTTTTGTTCCAGTTCAAGCTCAAGTTAACTTAGATCAGTACTGTTGTCTCAAGTTCTGAACTCTGTGAATGAAAACATCATGGCTGGTTGGCATATCAGGTGTTGCTGCGATGAAGTGTCGTAACTACCAGGAGTTGAAGATCCAGGAGCAGGTTCAACGCTTGGCAGTTGGCACAATACCGCGCTCCATGTGGGTTGTGTTGATGGATGACCTTGTCGACACTTGCAAGCCTGGCGATGATGTCACTGTCTGGTATGTAGTGGTGGTTGTTGTAGTGGTTGCACTACTAGTACAGTTACAACTACTAGTTCTGTTAGTTGTTGTGTCTCAAAAAAGAACTGTGCCACTTTTATTTTTCTACGTGCGACAGCATTTTACATAGTGATTCGCACAACTTAGCCATCATCTAGGCATCTGTCAGGGTGTGTGTGTGTGTGTGTGTGTCACACCCTTGATCTATATCAAAACGGTGCAAGCTAGGATCACAAAATCTTTCCTGTGGGCTGCCCCAAGGACTGTCGTTCATTGTGACAAAATTTCATGCAACTGGGTGAAGGGGTTCCTCTTGAACGAGGGTGTCAAAGAGGGGTACCTTCTAAAAAGACGTTATTTTGCCACTATTGGCTCATATAGTGTGAAAACGGCTGCAGATAGGTACAGACATGCTGCCTGTCATAACAAGCATTGGTGATGGGCTTTTTAGATTTATCCACATAATGACCTAGAAGGATTTTGAACCCCCAAAATAAGGTATTTTAGTGAATTTTTCACAATTTTTGGCTGCAGCACACATTTTAAGAGTGATTTGCGACGAAATAGACTAAGACTACCTTATTTTACCCTCGGGGTGAGTTATTTACTCAGTGCTGAGGCCACTAGGATGGGCCCAATGCGCATCCCTGATGTGCCAGATGGCTAAAACAATCTCTTGGAAGCCTTGGTAAACTTCAAGAGAGAAGACCAGTGTAGTTTGCTTAGGTCACTGTAATCCATTACATGAGAACCCAGAATGTGATGTCGACAGATCATGGTTGCACTGCATCTACCAAGAAAATGCAGAGAAGTTTCCTCCTCCTCTTGACAGAGGATATAGTGCATCTGATTTAACCTTCACCAGAGTAAGGTGCCAATTTAATTCTGCATGTCCGGTGAGCAAACCCACTAGAACTTGTAAATCTTTCCTTTGAAGGCTCAAGGCATACTCAGACAACCTGCACATGAAATTTTCAGCAAAAACGCAGATTTTAGCAGTCCACATGCAAACCCTGTAGGTTCAAGGAGGCCTGCACATGCAGGCGTCAAAGAGGGGTACCCTTCTAAAAACTGGTTACAAATTTTACTGATATTGGCGCATCTAGCGTGAAAAACAGTTTGCAAATAGGCATAGATATGCTGCTGATCATAACAAGCACTGGTGACCAGCTGTTTAGCGGTATTGACAATGATGACCTTGAATGACCTTCGGGGTTTTAGTGTTTTTTGTGATTTTCAACTGCGGTGCACACTTCAAGGGTGAATTGCGACGAAATGGCTAGTGATAGACCAAGACAATCTGCGAACAGGAACTGTCGTGCTTTTCGTGAGCTTTGCTTAAATTACTTGTTTCAATAACTTTGCATAACGTTGGTCAAGTTTAATATTTTTTGGCAGGCAGCATCATGAAGAAACTTGAAGTGAATATCTGTAGTTTTGGCACATTTTTTGAGACACAGTGTATTGTGTTTTACTAGTGTTGTTTCTTACTGCATGCTCAGATTGTGGCTGCTGAATTTTATCAGCATTCTTTTTATCGATTGCCTAAGGACGTGGATATATACTCAACAGACTCATTGAACTTTGGACGATGTTAACTTAGACTCACAGCCAAAAGATGTTGACTTGGACTCAGAATAGGTAGACTCAGCTGCTTTGCTGGCTTTCATTACTTATGAGACTACTTGGTGTGCAGAGCGACTGGTCACTAGTTCGAAGGGGCACTGGTTCGAATTTGGTCAGGTTCAGGTTTGCCATAGTTTAAGGCCACCATAACTAAGGGCTGTCCTAGCCAAGCGCCACCAAAGTGGATGATGACAACAACGCTAATAATAATCAGTTGTTTGATGGGAGTGATTGTATTGATTGATTGTCTTGGTCATTCAGTGGTGTGGTGCTACGTCGGTGGATGCCGTTAGTTGCCGACTCAAGGGCCAACATTGATCTCGTCGTCTTGGCCAACCATGTGCAGGTCATCAACGAACAACGAACAAACGTTTTGCTCACCAAGGAACTTGTAAGTAGTGCCGTTTGCTTGCTGGCAGCTTAAGAAAGCTATGTCAGCCCAGTGACAACATATTGTGCGGCCATCTGCCGCATTTTTGTCTGAGCCGAAAATTGGCACATTTCAAAGCCAACTTTTTCACATCGGTGAAATGTAATCGTTTCTTGTGGTGAAATCTAGCAGCAGACAGCAATTGATCTGAAGAAGGCAGCAAAATGTCAACAGATTAAGCAAATAAAGGTTGTCATACTTATGATGAACTTATGCGGTATTTTTTTTCAGGGCCATGTGAGCCTATTCTGAATTGATTCAGCATTTGTAGCGAGCCTGGGACCACGATCCATGTTGGAGGTATGGGGCGTAGTCTGAGGGCAAAGCCCTTGAAGCTGAAGACTATTTTGCAGCGTGAAGATAAATTGTCACAAAAATTGGCACCATTAATTTTTTCGGTCAAATATAGTTGGGGAAAATTTATATGTGCAGTGCTTGAACATTGGTTCGGCAGCTGTTGAGTGTTGGTGGTTGGTGCGTGTGCAGCGTGAAGAGTTTATGTCATTCTGGCAACAGTACAAGCATTGTCCACTGACGGGACGTAATCAGATACTGGCCAGCGTTTGTCCCCAAGTCTATGGTCTTTACGTCGTCAAGTTGGCTGTCGCTTTGGTGCTCGTCGGCGGAGTTCAGGTTAAACTGATTTCCAGTTATTTGCCTTTCATCTCAGCTTCTGTCTACACCAAAACACGTAGCAAGGTTAATTCATCCTGCTAGTTACAGTTTGCTTCTAAATTTTCCGTGTGGTTAAACTGCAAGAACGCAAACAACGTTGTACCATTTGTGGTGATAATCGTTGAGTCAGCATATCATTTACATAGTTTATACTTTCGGTTGATGTCTTTTTTCTGCATGCTTCAACATGACAGTCAATTATTCTGCAATCGCTCCTTCAATCAGATTCGGTGGTCTGCCAGTTTGAAGCCAATTTTCTACGCTTTGTCAACATTTCCATTATTTCAGAAACTTCTGTACGCAAACCTGTCTTGTGTTTAATGTATTTGAAATGAATACTTGGTAAGAATTAGTATTACTTAATTTTATAATAATTTTCTTTTGCTCCCTAGTCAATTCTTTGACTGCCATATCCATCGCACTTCAATCGCTTTGTTTGTCAAAATTTTCGATTAAAATGACATCACGAATGACACAACGCATTTTACATAGATAAAACTACATGACCATAGATATAAATCGGCTAGAGATGTGCTCAAGTTCAACATTTTACTTATTTTACTTGCGGTGCGCTTCACGATTTTCTGGCATTGTCATCGCATTATGACACACTTTTGGTCACCCGCTGTACATTCAATGATACTGATAGCACATGTGATTAATGATATGAGATTACACAGTGTTACCTACCACCCGTAAATGCGATGAACTCGCCCTACCAACAGGCTGGTATTCAGTTCACGTGCCCCAGAAGAATGGAAGGTTGAGTTACTTTGTGTTGATGCTGCAGAGGCTGGATGAGTCTGGAACAAGAGTTCGCGGTGAATCCCACCTGTTGCTGGTTGGAGACCCAGGTCACTCACAGTTGATCGATTGCTTCAGTGGTTGACTCTTTGAACATTTAGTGTCCTTTACTTTGACATCTCTGGGATGACTAATTCTACGGTAGCAAGCAATAAAAATACAGCATGATATATTGTGTTTTACAGTTGTTGTTTGTTACTGCATGCTCGCATTATGACTACTGAATTTATGAGTAATGTCAAGTTTATTTAAGAAGTGTCCCATGATGTAGAGGACATTATTTTTGGTAAAAATATTTTCACTGTTTTTGGATTTGACCTGTCAAATCTGTACATCACATTTGGAGTTTCTAGCTCATGCGATTTTTGAGATATAATTTGTTCGAGATATGAAACAGCAGTTTGGGCAGATAAGTGAATAGGGTATAAGTGAAGTGCTGTACATGTGTGTACAACTGTACATATGTGTATTGTGACTGGGCTGCAATGATAGAGCCTGCTGATTCTGTAGGAACGGGAAAGTCACAGTTTCTGAAGTATGCATGCAAAGTGTCTCCACGCTCTGTGCTTACGACCGGCATAGGTAGCACCAGCGCCGGCCTGACTGTTACTGCTGTCAAGGTATGCTTGCAGTCTATTCAACCAGCATTTCTCATATTACATCTACTCTTTGAAAGACTTTCGTCAGTGAGTTCTTCTTATGGTGTACTGTTCCAGAGCGTAGCCGTGTCCACGATGTGGCGCCAGTTCGCCCGCCCAGAAGCTTTTCTCCACGCAGAAGAAAGACCAATGTTCAAAGGTCTCAGGTCTGCCTCCACCGAACGTAACCAGGTGTGACTGGGTCTCCCTGCGGGCCTTCTCCAATCCAGAGAAGGCTTGCGTATCGCGGCAGCAATGGCACGATGGTGATCTTCGTCAGGAGAGCTGCGGGCTATGTGACCGAAGAAACGGAGCCGTTTGCTTGTAACTATGCTGGAGAGCGGCTGGCAATTCGAGCAGGACTGGACTTCATCATTGGTTATGTGGCGGGTGTATGGGATCCTCAGAATCTTGCGTAACGCCCACATATCAAACGCATCCAGACGGGCACACGAGTATTTCGTAGTGGTCCACGTTTCACACCCATACAACACGACTGGCACAATGTAGGTCTGATAGAGACGGATTTTAGTATCCAGTCTGATGCCTGATTTCCAAATTCTTTTTTCCAGCTGTT
>Ga0209367_1008736_pt1 | contig 13823 bp, 8 predicted proteins | sample WorMetLIZISLAND2_FD_187412 | JGI IMG/M metagenome (GOLD analysis project Ga0209367, IMG submission 187412) | Marine gutless worms symbiont microbial communities from Max Planck institute for Marine Microbiology, Germany - Olavius geniculatus... ... | reverse complement strand
GTATCGAATGTGAATCGCGACAAGATGGAACATCGTCGGCAGCGAGATGTCAACGTCACAAAGCTAGTTTCTCGTCGCCAGCGACTTCGGAACGAGACGTCCGGGAAACGGTGTGGTTCGCCAGAGTGACCGGAATCTGTTTTGTTTCCGTCAAGAAGCCGCTGTGGAGCGGTAAGCTGAGTTTCAGTGCTTTGTTGCGTAAAGCTTGTGGTTTGTAAAACTGTTATTTGGTCAGTTCTGGTAAGCGAAGTTTTCTGTGTATCAGAGTAAACTTTACAGATGTCTTTTGGTTTAAGCTCGTTTTGCTCGTTTTGTGTAGTATCGTATTGTGGTATTTTAGTATAATTGCGGCGTGCTTTTGTCTAGGCTGTGAAGTTGAGGTGAAGCTACGGTGAAGCTTGTCCAGCTGGGGTGAAACTGTGGTGAAACTTCGGTGAAGCTGATGTCAAACTGGAACGGAAGGTCCTGTCGTTGGGAAACTGGACATGAAACAAATTACCAGTGATTCAATTTTGGGCGTGATCCGGCAGGAATCCTGGATTCTGGATCACTTTGAAATTTTCGTTACCATTGCGTTAATGAAGGCATAAGGGAACCGCTGCAAAACCGAAGATGGTGACGCCACCTGGCGAATAGCTTTGCCTTGGCGGAGATACCTGCGGTCTATGACTGCTTCCTAGTTTTATGATATAATATGAATTTGTGATTTATTCATAACTTTGAGTTGATTTGTTGCCTTGGCTAGGTTGTTTTGTTTTTTAGTCAGAGCTCGCAACGTTACGACCCCAAGGTCGTGACACTATATCACATCCGTTTTAAGCTCATACGAGTATGGCAGAAATATAACTTTTACTGGTGCATAAATTTTCAAACGTTTGTTACTCTAATATACGGGAGCCACCAAGTTGTAAACTTTTGTCTAATTTTCCTCGTACGGTTGGCACAGATTGTGGCTATTGAATATTTATAATCGCAAATGAGAAATTCACTGACGTACTTGTTAGGCCTCTCATAAAATCACATATCCCAAGGCCTAATGTTGGAAAATCCGACGGTGGACTATAGAAATATCATGCAACAGCGAGCCCAATTTTACGCTGATTGCGCTGGCACTCCAAATCGTTTCTGTTTAACGCTCTATGGCCGTTTGAGGTCATACATTACAATGACGTCATATCCGTTTTAGACTCATACGTGTTTAGAAAAAAACATGCGTTTTATTGGTGTATAAATTATGAAAAGTTTTTCAGTCTAACATATCGACTTGCAAAACTTTTTGAACGCCCCTCGTATGTGTCATTGATTCACGCACAACGTGCTGCCGGTCGCCCGTGAGTTTTGCGACGTCGTACGTAACAATAATGCTAAATATTAAATATACCTTGTCAGTGATCTTGATGAACAAGATGAAAATAATAAGGACAAACAAGTTGTCAACAACACCAACTATTCCAATGATGCTGTAAATGACCTTGAATACCAAATACGTGAAGTTGCCATGCGGCGATGGATATGTGGTGACGTCATTCCTGACGTCACTCGACAACGACAAGTTTTCCATCACTGCTGGAAATTGTCTACGCCAGCGGCAGCTGCTGCAGCCTGTTGTTAGTATTATATCCAGCGAAGCTACAGAGCTGAGCTGCAGGCGCTGGACACGGAAATGCAGACACGCTGCGACATCTCAGAATAGCACATTCTTTTTACTGCAGCTAGATAAGTTAACGTTGATTTCACACGCTGATTTTGTTGGTGCAATAGATTGCCATTAACATTGTTATAGCATGAAATACCCTTTCGTGTGATGATGTGCCGTTTAGAAGCTACACGGTCAACAATTGTACTACTGCAAATCCTGAAATAATGAAATATGCACAATGCGCATGAATATTTTAACCTGTTATTGTCGCAGCATGTGAAACAATTTTTCCAAACTGAAACTTGTTAAAAATTGCTTTCGCAGTAAGACGTCGTTCAACGATCTGGCCATGCTGTCAATCGAAAATGAACGAACCAGGAATTTGCACATTTTTGGTGAGATGGATAATTTTGCAAACAAAAAAGCGCATAGACGAAAATTTTGAAATTGTTCAATCAAATCGTAAAGTGCGGTGGCGTAAACACGGGAAAGGGCAGGGGGCCCAGTTCCCTTTTTTATTTGCCGATTAGGTCAGTTGATTTTCTGGTAATTTATTTAAATTGTTGCCACCAGATCTCATATTTTAAAGCTATATATAATGCACCACATTTGATGTCGGCGGCTAGGGCTCCGCGCCAGACCCATGCGGGAGCTCACTGCACTCTTTTAGACGCTTAGCTGGATTTTAGGAGATTTACTCCAAGAAGAAGGCAAAGGAAATAGAAAAAAGAAAAGAGGTAAGAGAGCGGAGCCTTTCCCTCAATTTACATTGCTGGATGGCTATGCCACTAACGAAGTGTATACTTTATTGCTTTTTATTTTGCAGTAGACTTATCTAACATGATAATAATGATGGACTGTTGCGAGAATGTGTGTGAATAGCTGTGACGTACTATGTTTTCTGCACTGCGGCTTATGGTCATTTTGGCATACGCCTATTTTTTGGTTTCAGTGCATGGAGGCCCACCAATGAAACTGAGCACAAGCCCCCCCCCCAAAAAAAAAACCTAGCTACGCTACTGTAACAAACCTTTTAAATTTGCAGGAGATGCTTGAATTAAGCTTAGACCTACGCACATGGAAAACTCGAACCTTGTTTGGGACCCCTTGACCTTCCATTATAGAGCCCCAAATCACTAATAATCATATAACTTACAGCGTATATTTAAATCACTAATTAGGTTTTACTCATTACTTATAAGATGTCCAAAATCACCAAAAAACGGCCAAAATCACGAAAACGTAAAGTACTAAAATCACAAAAATAAGCCTAACGTTTCGCACGTAACATATCAACACGCACAGGTCGCAATACAAAGTGTGAGGATAAAATCACTCAGCGTTAAGTCTCTGAAACTCGCCTACAAATCGTATACCGCAGCATAGCTGTAGCCGACAGCACACAAGAACTGTTGTTTTGAGGACAACAGCTGTTCAAACTTCTGCCAGGCTCGGAAAAGGCGTTGCAGCTGTAGTTTGCGTTTAACAGTAGTAACAGAAACAATAGTGTCTAGATCATTCATGGTGATACGTTAGGCCTACTGGCTGTTGTTTTACAATCTCATCCCCAAAAATAAATAATGTATGATGCGGCGGATTTCAATAGGCCTAAATATTATCTGTCTTTACTGTCGAATGGATAGCCGCGAAATGCTAGGCTATCTACGACTGCGTGTCAGATCAGAAACGGTTCATCTGCCGGAAAAGATCGGCTGCAGTCCATGATCCAGGGGCGCAGCAATCCGTACCATGCAGTTGAGATGTCTGCAGGTAACAGGGTGTATCCAGCAAACGTCCAGCATTAGCACGTGTATTTTGAATACATTTGTTGGAAGTTTGCTGGACGTTTGCTGGATCGTGCAAACACCCCATAAGAAACGTACGTAGGCCTACAGGTACCTCCGTCATGTCGCTCCTGCGTGTCACGTGTTGGGCTGGCATAAAGGAGGATACGGATACGATAATTAAACATGACGTGTATGTCTGGCGACTAACAATAATTGACTTTCTGCTTCATGTCCATTGCCGCTTCGCTTCCGTGATGTGTGCTAATTAATCGACTGAGCACCGGCATTTACATACTTACACACGACACGCATGGCACAATGTACTATCACGGTGTACTATTATTGAAGTGTCAATGACCTTCTACTAAGCAGGAACGTCATTGTGAAGTGTACGCTGTAGGCCTAAAGCAGGAAATAGATATACAATTATTTATCCCTTATGCACACTAAGCCATATTTATTATAAAAATTATACACAAAGTACACAAAAACGTGCCAAAACAAAAAAAAATAGAAAAACAAAAACGTACAACTGAACACCATAACATCACGAAGCAAGCCTTGGCGCCAGTGTCACCGGCGGTTGGCGCAGTACAGTCGTTACTTCTTTTTCTTCGGCGTATGGTCGAACTTCAACAAGTTGAAGACTCCTGACCAGTAGTGGTTGTGGACATGCCGGCAGTGTAGTGCGTAAAGAAAAACCATGAAGGATGTCCAGGTGCAGAACTAAGTGCTAATTAAAATAGAGAAGTGTCTCCGGCTCCTCACGGATGGGTCGCGACTCGCTTTCACCAGAATCGATGGAGTACCGCAGACATAGTTTATGGTAAGATGTAATCCCTGAACTGCTCAGGGATCGATGTATGAACAGCTCCATCAAGAAGACAGTTCCAGTCTCTGACTGTACGGCAGAAAAAAAGAGTTCTTCTGATAGTCATGTGGCGAAAGTCGATTTTTGCATGACGGTCGACTAAAATAGTTTTTGTGTGTTAAGGCCTTAATTGTTTTATTCATTCCCTTGTAAGGCCATAGAACATATGCATTATTTTCATTTTTATAGGTCTATCTAAGAGTAGGCAAAATTCGCCTTAGTTGTAGTGTGAGATGAGTGAAGTGTGGCGTGACGAGTGGCGAGATGAGTGGTGAGATGAGAGATGAGATGAGGGATGAGATGAGATGAGTGATTCTGATTGGTTGATAGCAGGACCACGCCCACTCAGAAACGTATAAATTCGAGTTAGCGCACAGCTGAGATAGATAGTTGCCGTCTTGGTGCTTGCAGGTAACTTCACACCTGTATAGTTATTGACCTGCGTGGTCCGGGCTGGCTGCGTGCCGTTAGGTGAAAGAATAGGATTCGTTGACCTGCTATTCTTTCGTAGGTCTATAAGTTGTCATTTTGTTTAGTGTACTGTTATTATGCTTTCATTCGCACGCCTTGCTTTTATTTGCACTGTTTTTGTTGTTATTAAAAGTTATTAATCTTTATTTATTGAAGTTCGCGTTATTTTATGGCCACGGGTGGTGGAGAACAGTCAAGTCGCGATGACTGTAGGGAGAAATGTAGACGTCAGACTATTAGTCCGCCGGACCATGGCCGTGGCCGGACCCAGAGATAACCCTGAGATCGATGACTAGCCGGAGCACCGTGACAACCCGCTGGTCGCGACGTCGGCAGTGCTTACCAGATTGAAACACCTCCAGCATCTCCTCGGTATCGAGATGTGAATGCGACGGAGTTGGAGCATTGTCGGCAGCGGGGCGCCAACGTCACAGTCAGTTGATGACACAGGAATGTGATATGCCAGTGAGTTTTCTGTTCGAGTTGGTCGTGTGGCATATTGACGGCTACCAAACCGTAGTGGATTTTGTGGAACGGCGTGTAGTACGGCGACGTGATGCAAGAGACTTCCAGTTAAGTTCTGCCAACATGGCCCCAACACTGGAGGTTCTGCGGTATCTGTTCATGGTAAAACGAGCTGCCCGGCGCTGAACCGATTCAAGTTGCTGAGTGTCAGACGCTGTGTGTGGGTCCCACACTGCTTGGCAATATTCACGAACAGGTCTCACTAGTAATTTATAAGCCTGTGCTTTGACTGCTCTGTTATTGATGTTGATGTTTCTTTTAACAAATCCCAATTTACTATTTGCTTTAGCTGTGATTGTGTCGATGTGTCTAGTCTAACGCATGTCCTTGCTGATGTTAATATCCAGGTACTTGGCATAATCACAATGTTTCAGATGCTGACCATGTAACTGATAAGGATATGTGATTGGGTGTTTCTTTCTGGTGATGGAAAGTATCTCGCACTTGTCAGGGTGAAATTTTATCATCCACTTCCTCTCCCATTCACATAATAGATTCAGATCATTTTGCAAGGTCTTCGCATGCTGATCATTCTTGATTGCCATGTAGATCATTGTATCACCTGCAAACAGTCGAACAGTTGACGTGAGAGACTGTGCTATATCATTGATGTAGTGTAGGAAAAGGCAGAGCCCGAGCACTGAACCTTGTGGAACCCCAGATGTGACGTCCAGCTCAGCTGATGGCGTGCCTTCGACTACCACTCTCTGCTTCCGATCAGCCAAAAAGCTCTGTATCCATCTGTTGACCGAACCATCGATTCCGTACCATTTCAGCTTTTCCACTAATCGCTTGTGCCCCACTTTATCAAAAGCTTTCGCAAAGTTTAGAATACATACATCAGTTTGGAAACTTGCTGTCATGTTTGAGACAATGTCATGAACAAATTTAACCAACTGCGTCTGGGTTTTGCAAGAGCGTTTCGAGCGAAAGCCGTGCTGAAGTGTACATAAAATGTTGTGATTAGTAGCATGAGACACAATGTTGCTACAGATGATATGTTCCATGACTTTGGAAATGATGCAAGTCAAGCTAATCGGTCGGTAATTGGCGCGTGAGTATTTTTGTCCTTTCTTGAATATCGGTACTACAATGACCCTGCGCCAGTCCATTGGTAGGCCTACTTCCGTCGGTCAGAGATTTCTGAAACAGAATCGCTAGAGGCTCAGCTATTTGTAAGCTTAATTCCTTTAATACTCTGGGACTGAAGTTATCAGGACTAGGTGCTTTAGTCGGATTTAAGCCTTGCAGCAACTTGAGTACACCAGGAGCCGTAATGTTTATCGGCGTCATAGATGGATACTGTGGGTGCTGCTTATCAGGCTTGAAGTCAGTTTCATTGATAAACACTGACTTGAATTGCTTGTTTAGAGCTTCAGCCTTCATGCTTGGATCACTGACTAAAATTCCATCTACTTTTAGTGGCGAAACTCCATTGTGATCCATTTTTTGATGCTTTATGAACTTATAGAAGCGTTTCATGCTGTTATTGCCTTCATCTGAATCCTTGGGCATGATCAACTCTTCCACATGTTGCCAGTAAGCTCTACGAAGATCCCTCTGGACTTCCTGCTTCAACTTCTGAAATTTGCGTTCATCACTTAGTCGGCCTGTCACTTTGCTCAGCTTGAATGCTTTATCACGTCTCCTGATCTTCCGCTGGAGTTGTTTACAAGGAGTGTCTTTTTGCATATTTATTGCTTTGCAGGTGCCCGTTTCATTTTCTAGTTGCGGGTTCATTTTCTTGCGTCGTAACCGGAAATACCTGCGTTTGTTTACACTAACACTACGAGTAAACTTAACAATAGTTAAACGTTTTAGTCACCGATTGACTGTAGAATCTGCAGCTGAACAGTAGTCGCCAGTGTCCAAGAGGACATCACTTGCTGTTATTTAGTTTATGTCATACTAACGGGCTTAGTAGCAAGTTCATCGTACAAAATGAGCGTTCTTTCGTGGAGTTTTCGAAGATGTCGACGCATACTACCCGTTGCCCTGACTGTTGCCGGCTTGTATTGTATCGGCTCGTATTTGGTGAGTAGAATTAAGGATGTACATAAGTGTAGCGAATAACAACGTTTTATAATGTTGCACTTCGTTTTTACACACTGACATTGGTTGTAAGAATATTGCCTTAATTTTTATGAGATTTTTTTCATGTGCTTATTAAATAAGCAATTTATAAAGTATTATAACATTTCTTCATGCACATGAATATTCTGTTTGTCATCGTAACCCTTGTTGGGGCAAATTTTATTTAAATCTGCATCCAAATGAAACGTGCAGCTTCGTAAATACCAAAAGTTGTGCCATTTATTTTTATTATACTTGCAGTTGGTTCCAAGATTAGGCAAACTATTCAAAGGGTGTCGTCTCATTTTGCCTAATTGCATTTCGCCTATTCTCATTTCGCCTACTCGCTCCCCCAGTTGGGTCTATTGCAAAGCCCCAACCGAAATCGATCTAGGGTTAGGGTTAGGGTAAGTATACGATGCAAAATGAGATTAGGCGAAATGCGATTAGGCAAAGTGCGATTAAGCGAAATGAAATGACACCTGTCATATACTTACTTATGGTCAGCCAAAAAATGGTACAGAAAAAATGATGAAAGACAAAACAGAGCTTGTCAAAGAGGCAAAAAATGACAAAGCAAATTGTTGTTGTTGGTCCGCCTATCAAAAAAAATTAGGCGAAATGGAATAAAGCAAAATGAAATTAGGCGAAATGAGATTAGGCGAAATGCAATTAGGCAAAATGCGATTAGACAAAATGCTACCCAACCATTTAAAGTATTAATAAAGTTGATAACAGAGTTATTTATGTTATTTATCATGGCGGTGTGGTGGATGTGACTGTTAGCTTGTTTGACAATTTTTGAGTGCAAAATAATGACATATCACACTGTTTTGTCATGTCATATAATATCAGAGAACTCTGTGCATTTTTTACAGTTGCCTGGTGATAGGTCTCATCAACAAATAGAGGAATCCGTGGTACCATCAACAACTGTACTACCACCACCAGTGTCTGTCACTGCTAACAGATGGCTAATATTCAACTCCTCCGATGTCAGTCTCTGTAAGCAAATTGCATCAGAGTTCAGCCACTGGAATCTGTTATTCAGCACAGCCAACTTATTGCCCGCAAACAGGTAATGTGATGCACTAAAGATGTGTTTCCTCTGCCCATAAAGTAGTTTTTGGCTTTTCAGCATTTCATAACGTTTTGTTGCTCTTGTCTGGATTTCACTAGTAATTTTTGCATTTGTTTAAAAACCTTTATAAAGGCACAAAGCGTATTTGTGTTCATTGCATAACTGCAGCTGTGTATTTCTGTTGTACAGCAGTTCAGTTTGTCATTCATTGCACAAAGTGAAACTAAAAGATGAACCACTGAAGGAGGCATATTTGTATGCTATTAGTGTAAGTAGTTTTTATGTTTGTACGGAAATATTTTTTCACAAATGATACTGTAATAGCCTAATAGCACAAGCAATGATTAATCTGCACTGTGCAAATTATAATTATCATTATTACGATTTAATTGCTGTTATTTATCATTAACATTCAAACATTTATATGCAAGTATTCTTTTGTTTAACATGTTTCTTATGCAAAAAGCTGTCGCATGTTACTTTTTATTTGCTGTTTCATTGCTTAGTTACTTCTTATTGCATTTGATTGGTGGTATGGTGTAGCAGTAACATTCATTGCATTGAGTCAAATCAACAAAGTTAGTCTGCAGCAGGGCTGGTTAGTACTTAGATGGGCGACTGTCTGCGGGTGGTAAACCATCTCAGTATGAAGACAGTCTTCTACCCTCCATTGGATGGTCAAGTGAGTATCAACTTTTGGGCTAAGTAATAATAAATGGCGATGGTGAGTGTGCAACTCTCCGAGTCTTTCTCTCCTTGGTTGGTTACATCTTTTTTGCCATGGGTATCTGAGTCTACTCCATTAGATGATTGCCCATGGTGGGGGTGGGTTCGTGTTGGATGAAAGTTCACTATGATGAATTCTGGCAGAAACGAAACAGAGGTGGGAATGGTAAGTATAGGAATAAAGATTACTTTCACTCTATGAGAACTGACTTAACTTGACGGAAATCACTCTAATTACTGTAATCTTCTTGTTTTTTACTTGAAAGTGGGTTCGGGCAGCTTGTTATATGAATGAGAAGAGGCAGAAGAAATATTCCTTCGGAGCTCCTCTAAATTTAAAATGGAATGGTGTAGTGGAAGAGTGTAGAATTACCCATCTTCGATGAAGGAATGAGCTGGGAATTGAGAAATACCATCAGCGAAATCGCTGGAGTGGAGCGGTAACTTAGTGGAAATGCCAAGGACCATGGGAAAAGCTCTGCAATCGAGGCGAGGTGTTCTAGAGTGGCGACGCACTCGCACTTAGTTGAAGGAGGAGTCCCAGACTCAACTCCGAACTTATGGCAAAGTGACCTTGCTCTGATAGAGTATTCCTCTATTTTCCTGTATATAGATGTTCCTCTATATTCCTCTATTTGAGGGTTCTTCTATTTTCCTCTATTAGGAGGATCCTCTATCCTCCTCTATTTAGAGGAGCCTCTATACTTTACTTTTGTAGAGTACTCCTCTAATTAAAGAGGATGAGTTTGTCCACTCTTAATTCCTCAATATCCGAGAGGTGTATTTACTCTAGTCCAACTCCTCTTTCGTACTTTTTGAGAGGAGTATCCTCTAACTCTGCTATTAGTAATTTTGGTGAGTAGAGTCCTCTAACTCTTAAAGGCAGGCCTTACGTTCTAAGCTTACGCTCGTTTTGACTGTCTGCACTCTTTGAGCTCCAAGACTCGACTGATGCCTTTATGAGCGGTGCTTGCTTTTATATGATTTGGGAGCTTGGCGCATGTGCACTGAGCACTGCCATGCTGGAAAGTCTTAACGTAACGTAATTTTGGGAAATAGGCCAGACTTAGAAAATAGAGACTGAAATAGGTAACTTTAGAGGTGAATATCTCCACCATTAGTGGACTGATTTGGATGCGATTTGGGGCGTTGGAAAAGGGAAAATTAGGGGCTTTTAACGGAGTAGAGTATTTGGTATAATTTAGCCTAATAGCGGGGTGGTAAAATTTAGAGTAAATTAGAGGTAACTAGAAGCTTAAACAGATACAAGTGTAGTACTGTAGATGCCAGTTTAGACAGTGAGGCTCAGGGTGTTGGTCCACTTCCTGACTGACATTAGCAGTGATATTCACTATCATCATATCTGCTTTGTTTGTTACAGCAAGGTGCTGATATTATTCACACTGTATTACAACTGGATCATCTTGCAAATTTACGACTGCTCACACATCTGCCACTGGACAATGAATATTTATGGACACTTGTATCATTTTCAAAGACAGGCTCAGTGGAACATTTTAATTCTGCTGCACATTTTGGCTGCTCAGCATCTGCTGCAAAAGTTTCAGCCAACTACAGACATTGCAAGATATCCCCCGGAGTTATTGCTCCAGCAGTTCTTCAAGTCAGTAGTACTGTGCCACACAAGTTGCAGTGTGACAAAACTTCGCCAATTTTAACACTGGACTCAGGTTTATACACAGACTTCCATCTTGCAGAGGCAACTTTTATGCGTCCGATGTTTTGGGCACTTCCATTGTTCAGCAGTGCTGTGGTAAGATATGAAAGAGAATGGGCTTATATTGTGCAGTGGTTACTGTGGCAAACTAGTCAAAGACTAACAGTGTATTTACCCGATGAATATGAGCATTATGTTAGTAATGTCTCCTCATCAGACAAAGTTGTAAATTTATTGTCACAAACTAAATGTCCACCAGTGCTTGAAGACTGCATTAATTTGCAATTGAGAAGATTGCTGTCATCGAAGCTCGTTTCTAATCAGTTTGTGAAAATAGTCTCAGACTGGCTGAAAGATTTGAAGCAAGTTGAGTACACTTTTCCGCTAGTTAGAAGACAAACAGACACAAACTGTACAACTTCTGTGACATGGTCACCCATTTTAGCATCATCAAAGTCCAGGTCCAAGAAATTTACTACTGTAGCCAATGTGGCACTTTCTGAAGAACTGAGTAAGCAGCTTTGTCAAACACATCAGGCAGATCTCGGGGTGGTGGTCAACTTGACACATCCCTGGCACCAGTTCCAGCATCTTCTGTTGGTGATTACCTTCAACAAAGCCCACTATGAAGTTATTCCATATCTTGAACTGCTCTATCGCAGCATATTCCCACACATTCTCTACTGTACTCCCACAGTGCTGGAAACTGCTACTATTCCTGCACTGAATAGGTATAGAATATCACACATAACATATACGGAGTGGCCGGTACATTGGACTCCAGGTTCCGTCAGCTACCAGTGCGCCATTCAGGCAATCCGGATGAACTTTGCTGTTGATGGATTCCTCTTTGTATCCGATGATTTACTCCCACTTCCAGTTCCATTGTCCCGACTCAGCCGAGATCAGGTTTGGTTTGTTCCGGCGAACGAGATCCGGATTGGTGACCTGGATACTCTGCGGGAATGCCGGCTCGGAATGTGCGATTTCCATCCACACTGGGATTGGTGGGCGGATTATAAGATGGCAACCATTGAAGCACTAGACAGGATGGCACAACTGGAAAGATCATCTCCATTGTTTTATCGATGTCTTCACAAACTCCGTCAACAGAATGGTGTTGGCAGAATGCAGATTCGTGTTAATGGAGCATACTCAGACATATTTCACATTCCAGTGCGGATTGCTCATGATTTTGCTGACGTGATTGAAGTGTTTGCTGATTTTGGTGTGTTCCTGGAGATTGCTGTTCCCACTGTTCTCCAATGCATTGAACCACTGCAAAACTTCCAGCCACTGCCAGGAAAAGACATACAGGTAAGATGGTATACGCACCTTCCAATTTTCCTTTTGGTCATGTGAGAACTTGATGTAATGTGACTGGGTCTAGTTCACATTGTTTTCTATACTTTTTCATTGTTCATTGTTGGTATCTGCCTGTGAGCTTGACTACTTAAAAACTTAGAAATGGTTTTTGAACAAAATTTTGTGCAGGGGTTGGGCATGGCCCCAGGAGGAAGTGGTTAGTTTTTGGTGGCAATGCATATTTTTCCATGAATGCACTCTGGAACCAACTGAACGATATTTGTTATAAATGTACAAAACATCAGTTTATACACTTGTTAACGGCAACATTTAAGGACTTGCACATCGAAAACAGCAAAAATTACAAAAGGTGATATTGCCCTCATCACACTGACTGTGTGTCAATGTGCTGCTGAATAATATCACCTTTTGTAATTTTTGCTGTTTTCGATGTGCAAGTCCTTAAATGTTGTCGCTAACGAGTGCATAAACTGATGTTTTGTACATTTTTATTTGCTGTTTTAATACTAAAATACTGCTTTCCTACTGGTGATCAGTTACAAAGATATTGCGCTTCAGATATTTCTTACAGTAATTAAGCCACTTATAACGGTTACTTACTACCTAATAACATGACCACATGCGTTATTATTTGTTTGCTTCACCCTCAAAACCCCTTGTTAGATGCAAGAATCTCAGAGATATCTCGTACATATGTCGAGTTATAGCCCATTTTGTCCCAAATTTCGTTCCAATTGCAACAGGGTCAGTCGGGGTGAAATTCGATTGGCACCATTCGCTGGCCCGTCCCCGAAAACCCCCATATAGACACAAAAATCTCGCAGATATCTCTTACACAGACCGCGTTATAGCCAATTGTGTCCCAAATTTCGATGCCATGGCAACGAGGGTCGGTCGGGGAAAAATGCGATTGGCAGCATTTGATGGCGCATCTCCGAAAACGCCCTTATAGATGCAAAAATCTCACAGATATCTCTTACACAGACCCAGTTATAGCCATTTTTGTCCCAAATTTCGTTGCTATGACAACGAGGTCGGTCGGCAGAAAATGCGATTGGCAGCATTCGATGGCCCACCCCTGAAAACCCCCCTATAGACGCAAAAATCTCGCAGATGTCTCTTACACAGACCGAGTTATAGCCAATTTTGTCCCAAATTTCGTTGCCATGGCAACGAGGGTCGGTCGGAGAAAAATGCGATTGGCAGTATTCGATGGCCCATCCCCGAAAACCCCCTATAGATGCAAAAATCTCGCAAAAATCTCTTACACAGACCAAGTTATAGCCAATTTTGTCCCAAATTTCGTTGCCATGGCAACCAGGGAGGGTCCGGGGTAAAATTAAATAACACCGTTAGATTGGCCATCCCCGAAAAACATACCTTGAACCAAAAATTACGACTCTATCTTATACACAGCCAAAGTTATGACCGTTTTAATAATTGTTTAATTTTCCCCATAGGCCCCATTGTAATTTTTTTTTAATTTTTTGAATAAATACGTTAAATATTAATTTCAAATTTTTTAACCCCCAAAAGGCACATCCTTGCGCGAGACTGCGTCGTTTGAGCCATCGCGTGCAAAAATCGGCCGAAGGGTCTGACCTGTAGGTGAGTTTCTGAAAAAACCAAAATTTTTGCGTGTATTT
>Ga0209367_1008734_pt1 | contig 13827 bp, 10 predicted proteins | sample WorMetLIZISLAND2_FD_187412 | JGI IMG/M metagenome (GOLD analysis project Ga0209367, IMG submission 187412) | Marine gutless worms symbiont microbial communities from Max Planck institute for Marine Microbiology, Germany - Olavius geniculatus... ... | reverse complement strand
TTATGATAGTCTTTTGCTTTTAGTCGTAGAATACCCATCGATTTGTCAAGCGAATACGCAGGTCTCTTTGCTTGCGCACACGCAAAATTTAATACCCACGATAAGCTTTTACTACTACTACTACTACTATACTACTTTTTTGTTTAGTTAGAAAAATTCGAATGCCGAGTGTATCGGAGTTGATCGATATGTTGTAGGCCCTAATCAGTCAATCAATCAATCAAGTTTTATTTCAGACAGAAAACGTCCATAGTACATGGGTAAAATAATAAAAGCAATAAAAGCAATAAAACTGTGGTAAAAAGAAAAAAAACAAAAATAAAACATATACACATCACAGTTCAATACTGACAAGATATTTAACTACAGCATTGCCACTACATTTAAACTGCATATTAAACGAAAATTTATAATTAAACAAAAGAGCGACAAAGTTGGAAAGCTGCAAATCTAAAAGAATAGCAACACTATACAGTTTGTCATAACCAAAAAAACGTATTTATACATCTGTGATAGCAACTTCTCAATTTTTTTCATGCAGTTAAATGTATAAGTATTCCACAATGCAGTATTATATATACATAAACAGTAAGACCTAAATAACCTAGCCTTGATTTTCTTGGAACGCTTACGAAATTTACATTATATCTCGAGAATCGGCAGTAAGTTTTTTTTCTGTCACAATTTGGTAGCGCCGCCGGTTGTATTTACTGCATTTAGTGGCGTTTAGATGATAACGGTGTATTCTCCGCTGACTTGCGGACTTTATGACAAACCGCCGCTAGACATTCCGGAATGTGGATTTCTTGGCGAACTTTGTCCGCCATCAGTTCAGCACCAGGGTAAGCCGTCATTAACCGGTGAGAAACATAGTAATTACCTAACAGTAATTTAGTAAACCGAAAATATCGGCATCATCGTCAATCATAAAATTGCACTAATAGATGCCCGTCTCAAGCATATTTTTATTTTAATGCTTATAACCGTTTTGTAGTGTTTTACTGCGTGTATGCAGATTTTGTTAACAGCCATGTCATTGTTGTTATTGTTGAGGTCATGGTGTAACGGTAGCGTGTCGGAATGGTGATCGTGAGGTCGCTGGTTCGACTTTCGCCCGATGCACTACCAGATAACAACCCTGAGCAAGTTGTTCACACACATGTGCCTCTGTCACCAAGCAGTATAATTTAGTATTGGTCAAAGGGCGATGATTCTCTGCGTCTAGAAATGTAACTGTAGGTCTGGCGTGCGTCGCATTGGTCATGTGTCACAGACTCAGTGGTCTGTCCACATTCCACTTACTGGCTCAACAGCCTAGAAAAGGAACTGAACACTCTGTTTACGCCCCTTGTGGTGTATGGCATTTTTACCTTTATTCTGTAGACATAATGAGAATGACGAGGATGATGATCATGATTATGATAATTATTGATGACGGTTTGTAGACAACACGATAATAATAGTTGTACCTTCGGTAGTTGGAGCGGTCGCTTTTATCGCCTTCATCTCTGCTTTTCAGTTCCACAGGTTAGAATGTTTTACTGTGTTACATTTTTACGCACTTTATGTTTAATCATTATACAAAAATGTTCTTTATTTGTTTTGCTGCACTCCCGCAAAAAGGTATTTGATTCAACGTTGTTGCTCATCAGATAAATATGCAAAGGCGATGCAAAACGTAAGCGTGTAGTAAAATTGGTTAGTCGTATATAGTTCATGATATGCCTGTTTTATCCAGATCCCCTATACGGGGTGTAAACTATTGCTTTCAGCAGAAACTCACTGTGTAAACTTTTACTAACCCATTGAATAAGGTAAGTAATAATTCAAAACATATTTAGTTTGCTGTTAAGTGAGGCAGTGAAATTATGTCCATTTTCGAACGGTATTACACAAAAGCAAATTTAGAGTACTACAATGATGCCTCCAAGATAAAGTAATATCAGTTACAATTTTGTTTTGTCACATCGTTACAATGCTATCCAAAACACGTAGTGTATAGCCTACTGGTTCATGTTTGTGGTATGGCGAACTGCTGCATTGTTCAATTGTTGCACAGAGCTCGCCGTTCAGAGGCTCGCATTCAGCAGATGGTGTGGAAAGTCAACTACTCCGACATCGTTTTTATGAACACGGTCTGTTTAACTCTGTTACTAGCTAGCATATTTAGTCCTTATTTCTTTGGTTTGATCTTCAGTCGTTCAGCCTGTGATAATCCGAAAGACTGGTGACGTTGCATTATAATATTGCACCCAATATAATATTGTAGTATAGCTGGTGCAACGATGTACATTGGTCGGCAACGTCAAAAACAAGCAAAGGTATAGGGCTATAGGCATTTGCCCACTGCACTGCGCAACCCTGACATTAACCGTAGCACTGAGCTATGACGTGACATTGTCTAGCTGAAAATTTGCACGCAAGTATCAAAACAACATGCACGCGTTTAATTTTAGATGGAAAAGAACTCGGTTACTTTTTCAATGGTGTCGGAGATTCAGTCGGTTGCATACGGTTCGTCGAATCGTTCAGTGGCTGTGTACAAAGGACTGAAAGTTGCCGTCTACAGCGTTGACAAACCTGAACTCAATCTCACTCGACATGATGTCATCGAACTCGTTAACGTTCGTATTTTACCTATACGTCTTAAACTTAAGATTCAGATCTAAGTCTTTTTGTTCCCGCTGGAACAATTATGGGCGAGACACTTACATATTCGCATATTAGGCCACATTCGTATTTGTGCTGATTTTTATCCGCAGCGACTACGCAATAGCTTAATAGGGTGTTTACACGATCGAGCAAACATCGATCAGCTAGCTCGACGTTCTATGATAATACGCATGCTAATTAGAATAGCGGGCGGATTGTAATTGGAAGGCCTATATAACACCTGATCAGCTGTGGGCTATGAGCCTAAGCCTAGCCCTACATTTGAGCCACGGGCGGAGTTCTAATAGGCCTGTTTGAGCCAGCTCGATGTTTGCTCGATCTTGTAAACACCCTATAAGTTTCCATTATCATCATCGTCGTTACAAGGACACCACACTTAACACACATTTTGTTACACACCAAATACTTGTAGTTTTGGACGTCAATTATTGTTTATTGCTTTGCCTACTGTTTAGTTAAATAATGAACTGATTTATAATAAAAAGCAGGCATTGGTGGTGCATCGTTTAGCTTTCATTGTCATGCATTTAACACAATTTGTCTCTACAGCTGAAAGAATTGAGTCATGACAATATTAAGTCATTCATAGGAGCATGCGTGGAGCCTGGAAACATCTGCTATCTGATGCATTGCTGCAGCCGTGGTACCATTCAGGCGAGTTTCTGTATACATTACATTATGTACATGATTCGGATGTAGGTATAAATGCATGCATTATCAATAACCTATCGGTTTAACCGCGTAAACATGAGTATTATAATTAATATGACAGCAGTACCCAATGCACAGTATAAAATATGTTATGCAACATGCCTGGAAACGCAGAAAACTGGGATTTCAACAGTCCACTGTATTAGCTTGTTCCCCACCAACGAAATTGATAAAAAGACACATCAGCTGCTACGCGGCGTGCTAAAAACCCAGTCGCATAGTTTTTAACTTTTTTCATTACACGTGTGGCAGTCGGCGTGAGTGGGCCAGAATGCTGTCAGGATGCCTAAGTAAATGAACAAAAAATTTGAGCTAATGCTCACGAGACGCGCGAAAGCCTATAGCAGTTCAGGTTCACGTTAAGTCAATATACGAATACCAAATTCTCTATCTGGATCGCATAACGATAGTAGCGTGGCGCCACCTTGTGAATGATATAGACTTGTGTCGCGGTTCAAAATCGCCAAAAAATTTTTAAAAACCTATTTTGGCGTTCAAGGTCATTCAGGGTCATTCAAGGTCATTGAATTCGGCGCCAATCGAGAGCCAGTGTACGACTTCCTATTAGTGATTAATAGTAACCTAGGCCCTATCTCTCACCGTTACTGCGATACAGCGAGTTAATGGCCAAAAATCGCAAATTTTGCTTACCCTCTCTCATTTAGCACCCTCGTTTGGGGCGACCCCCTTCGAATTTATGGAAAAGCTTTACGGTTCCTAAAACTAGAGTCTTCCAGGCACCCAACGGTGAAGATTTGGTGATCCTGACTTGCATTGTTTTTGACTGATCCACCCGTGTGACAGACGGACGGACGGACAGAATTGCGATGGCTAAGACGCGCTGAAAGCAGTAGCTGCTTTCGCGCGTGACATAACTCAACACACGATATTGAGGTTTTAAGAGCCAAAGCTAACTTTATTAATACTATCGAATCAGCTTAACGAAGAAAACGACATTTTGAACGGCCCAGGGACAGGATAGACAGAGTGACAGACGGACAGACAGAAAAACTAACGAATACATGACTAATCAACTAAGGTCCGCACAACATAGGCTAACACAGCGTGTGACTCGTTCAGATATCCGATGGCGAGTGACGGCTCTACGCAGTTCCACGGGCACCCAGCACAGCAGGCCCAGTCACATGGTCGCAGAGGTTAGCCCGTGCAGCCTGCGTGACCGTGACAACATGGTTTCACAGATGTTAATGCAGTATAGTGCCTATTGTCTTGCCTGTTGTATGCCACATAGGGCAAACAGACGTCATTGAGAGATATATTGGAGTGCATTTCTTACTTATTGTCAGAGTCATGTCGTTGTAGGACATTGTTAGAGACGATGAGATCAAACTGGATTGGTTCTTCAAGGCATCACTGACAAGTGACATTGTCAATGTAAGCTAGTGTCAGTAGCATTTCGTAAGATATTTTTAACAACTTACTTATCTTAGTGTCAATCAGAGTTTATTTTGTACAGTGTCATATGTCGTGAACGAATCAGAGGTGCAATGACCAGTATTTTTCTGCCGTGTCAATTTTCTTTTTTTGTGATGTACGTAGTTTTGTCAAAAAATTTACATTCGACTAGCCTGCTATCAGATTGTGTTGCCTGATCATTGTTGTTTGTCATATATCTGTTTAGTGTTCGCTGTTTGTCGGTGACTGGATTTTGTTTTAATCGGCTTTATATCGTTTTTTTAGGTTCTCGATGTTAAACATTGTATTAAACTGACCCGAACGGAAGTGAACACTATATCGAGTCAGTTTACGAGTTACGTTTTGTTTAGTTCGCGAAATGTACTGAGTTTAGTTTTTTGTGTATCGTTTACTTCACTTTCATTATGCCAAGTTTGTGTTAACTGTATATAGGGGATGGTTTATTTGCACAAGTCGGTGTTTCAGTCACACGGTTACCTGTCCAGTGCTTGCTGTCACGTCGACAGCAGATGGGTACTGAAGATCTCTGGATTTGCACTCCATGCGTTCAAAAAGGAAAACGACATAGAAGAGGTTGGTGGACGTTTTTTCGCCACTAGCGCATGGCAGAGTCGTTAATATTGCAGTATTGTTCATATCCATATCTTGCAATTAAAATTGCGAGTGAAAGTCAACGTCATTCGTGACTCAAATCAAGGCTGGGAGGACAGTTGCTGCATTCCGGAAGTTGCGATATCATCAATGCTTTTACGATAACATTGTTTTCAGCTGAGTTTTTTCTGTCAACACGATAACGCATCAACCGCTATCCGTTAGTCCACAAAGTCATGATTTGCTCCATAATTTATTAGGATCGTACGCTTTGTACAGCTATGTTAAAATTTAGCGGAAGTATCGTGATTTAAAAACTTTATGTGTAGAATGAAAGCGTTTGCCTGAGCGTAGGTGGGCGAGTTTGCATTCTACCGTGATCAGCTGTGGACAGCGCCTGAGCTGCTGCGTATGACAACTCGACCTATCAACGGAACTCAGAAAGCTGACGTCTACAGCTTCGCTATCATCCTGCAGGAAATCATGTTCAGAACGGAGCCGTACTTTATTGGCATCGATCCACCAAAGGGTAGCTAGTCACTATCTCAGTCTGTTTGCAATCCTGTTAAGCAACTACGATTTTTCGATACGTAAAAGTTTAAAATCGTTTTAGTCCATTATTAACTAGTATCGTTTTTTCCTCAGCTTTGAAGTTACGATTATGTTAGAAGAAATAAGAATGACCGATAAGAACGCGTTGTGAATTACTGAAAAAACATTCATAAGACAGAAACTGTTGGAAATTATGATAAAAGATAAAAGTCATGAACACGCTGTCCGCAACAAAATACCAAATAAAAACAAATTACAGGGAAAACAAAAATAAAAACAAAGAAGAAAAACTTTAGTAGTATTGTTACATTTGGAATAATTATTGGTGCTAACTAGCTGCGTTGAATCGTTTTAACGAGGTGCATTATATCGCGTTATCCATATAACAACTTTTTTGACCTTTACTGATATTTTTTAGATCTCATATTTTTTGCTGTAATGTAAAAACATACCATAGTAACGCGTCGTTGGTCGCGTCAACGAAGTTAACCCTGAGTCGGGCGAGCCAGTCTCAGTCTTAATGTCGTTCGCGCGTAGGACTATACCGTCTTGATACCCACCAGACCACCAAGCCGAATAGTACGAATAGGTTTTAACGTCATCGAAACAAAGGCCTATTCGTTGAATGGTGTACAGTGATCGTGGAGAGAGTCATAGATACTCGTACTCCGTTTTACAGACCAGCTATTCCTCAGGAAGAGTCGGAAGGCATACATCCAGATATCTTGACTCTGATGAAACAATGCTGGACCGAAGAACCGACTGGAAGACCTTCGTTTGTCGACGTCGCTAAATCGCTTAAATACATCAACAAAGGAAAGTCAGTATTGTTTATTATTTGAAGTTTATGGTACGTCTTGTTCATTTGTTTGTATTGTGAGTTAAAGTTTATGGCAGTCTATTGATTTAATGCATTGACGTTGAATGACGACATCGTAAACATTCAACACGCAAAAGTAAACAGTTTAATAATTTGTTTGTTGTAGAAAATTTGACATAATGGACAGCATGTTGCATAAGCTGGAGAAGTACGCTGACAACCTTGAGAGCATTGTGGAGCAACGAACTGCCGAACTGATGGATGAAAAGCAGAAAACGGACATGTTGCTTCACCGAATGCTGCCAACGTCAGCTTTATTCGTTATTGTCTTAGTAAATTACTTAGTCTAGGCCTACATAATGGTCAGTAAATCACAATATTTGTGATAAACAGCCAGTCTATAATGTGCAAGTCTATAATGTGACAGAACTTTATTATCATTTTGCCTAAACGTGGTGAATAATTTTGAACATTGACAGCTGACGGTTAAAATGAAATTCAATAAATTCCTTTGGAAACTGTCTCGGAACCAACTTTATAATTTACATGACTAATGGCTTGTTGTTTCCGTTGCTTCTCGATTGTAAACAATGAACTGTCTTTTGTTGCTTTATTTAGTAATCATATTTTGCAGTTTTCTGATGGCGAAGGTTTTCGCCGTGACTTTATTATTGAGGTTTACGTCTTTGCTAATAACGCTGTCAGCGTTTGTAGCTTTGTAGCGGATGAGCTAAAAGCAGGACGTACTGTGGCCCCACAAATATATCCTAGCGCCACGATCTACTTCTCCGATATTGTTGGGTTCACGGTGTTGTCGTCTGAAAGTTCTCCGATACAGATCGTGGAACTGTTGAATGATCTCTACAGCACGTTTGACGACACCATTGCACGCTACGACGTCTACAAGGTATTTTGGGTGACATTTGCTTAAGTGGTCATTTTCAGTTCATTTCAGTGCAGAGTGTAGGCCCTACGTATAACGTAATCTCTGAGAAAAAGGTTACTTTTTTGGGTCTGCCTATTCCATTTGTGTGCAAGATAAGTCAAAAAGCTTATCTAAGTGCTATAAATTATAGCAAAATGTTTGGAAAAGTTGAAAAGAAAGAAATAAATTTTGGTAGCAATTCAAATTTTTGCTCGATTACAAATCATCCAAAAAATTTTTACCATTAAAAATAGGATGTAAACTAAACACGATCGTGACAGTGATACCATTCTCGGCAAAGGTTGGAAAGTTTTAATTTTTTGTTGCAGGTTTTTCTCCTGTTGTTTCTATTAATGCATTCTTGCTGGTTTTTGATAGGCCTAATACTTTTTACGAGGCCGATTATGTTTCACGTTTTCAGGTGGAGACAATCGGTGACGCATACATGGTGGTGAGTGGATTGCCGAAACCTAACGGAGGACGACATATTGCCGAGATTTCTAGTATGGCTCTTGATCTAAATCTACACTGCGACTGATTCTTTTACGACGGAACTACGATATAGCGTTGCGACATGTGAGTTCTTTTTGCATATCTCACAAATACAGTCCTGTAGCCATTAAGATCCATTAAGTATGGCTCTTGATCTACTGGATCAAGTGTCTCGTTTTACGATTTGTCATCGTCCTGACGAGACGCTTAAACTACGCATTGGAATACACAGCGGACCCTGTGCTGCAGGTGACACTATAAAAACTATAGTGTCTTTATTTAATTCATAAGGTCTGCAACTTAACGATAGTTTAACGCTGCGAAAGTTTTACTTTATGAATCGGGGCCTACGCACATTGACAATGACTGCAAAAACTATTCACAAGGCAATATGTGACTGGTGTGTATTATACAGGAGTGGTGGGACATGCGATGCCAAGATACTGTCTGTTTGGTGACACCGTGAATACGGCTTCGCGCATGGAATCAACCGGAGAAGGTTAGTCACTTGATACGATGTTCCACTTTGAGCCGTAGCGTGAAACGAGCCAAGTTGCCGTTAATTTTAGATTTAGAGATTTCAAGTTGTATTTTTTTGTGTTTGTTCTCGAATGTGTGTTGTTTAATAGCATTAGTCAATTGTTAGTGACTATATTTTACCGGTTGAGTAACTTGAGTTTTACCGTTTCAGCAGTTGATAGTTGCATGTCAGCAAATGCCTTCTGACCGTTCATACGTTCTTTGGCCGTTGACCAAGTTGCGACATGCGGGTTTCAGCCGGCGCATCATCTGCCACATCTTAATAAACACATAATACTAGATAGCCGTCATCTTCTTTAGGCGTCTGACGTCCTGTGACATTGACCTTTAATCTTTAGAGCGAAAAATTAGCCCCGAGGAACATTATGACAAATCGGTTTTTTACTGTTCTGTAATTGTTTTCGTGAAAAACAAGCATATACAGACGACCTGAAAATGTTGTTGCAAATGTTCATTTTATTTAATTACGCAGTCGAGTGTTAGATGTCTTTGATCTTTTTATAGATTCTTTTTGAAGATTGTGAAGTTGTCCTGTTAACGTTTCAGCTCTGAGAATTCACATGAGCGAGAACGCTTCTGATGCTCTCGGGGAGTTTCCTGAATTTATCACCGAGTCTCGTGGCGAAATCTTCATCAAGGTGGCACACATTAAAAGACTAATAACAAATAGAAAATGCACAGGCTCAGTATCGACATATAATGCGGCCGTCCGCCTTGAGCATGGCGTAACCCTAACCTTGACCTTTGAACTTTTGATGCGAAGATTGTCACATTGGCTACTTTGATCTTGGAGAACATTTACACCAATTTTGATTATTACGCTTTTTTGTTTTTGAGTAAGAAACTTATGCTGAACAGACGGACAGACAGAGATACAGACAAACGTACAGACAAACTGACGAACAAAACCCGCCATGCCGCATAACAAACGTCTGCGCTATTTAGTCGAAAGCAGAGAATCTACCTGTTTTAAAAAAGTAATTAAATCAACGCGTTTTTAGTTTAACATTGATTTGTCTAGTAGCAGAATGTGATCATAATGTATTTTGAGAAAATTGTAATTTTTCCATAAGTTATGGGCTTACTTTTTATGACCTAAGCCTACGTGGTGCATGTGTCTGTGAAGTTTTTCTGTACGGATGTGTGTAGGGAAAAGGCACCATGACGACGTTCTGGTTGACTGGAAAAGATAAAGTGGAGGCTACTGAATAGCCGGTCTAATCGTAGACTATTAATGTACGATCTGATCCTGTCGATGTCAACTTCTAGGTTTAATAGGCCCCTACTCGTAGTTGTAGCGGCATATCCCGGTGTTGTTCTGCTTCGTGCATTTGACATACTGTGATGGTATTATATACAGGGTGGTCCAAAAAAAGCGCACAAAGTTAATGACACCATAATTTTGCAACCATACGTCATAGAGTTATGTGGTTTTCAGCAAAATGTTTTGAAAGAAATTTCTTACGTGACTAAAGTCAATATTTGAATACAGCAGTTAAATATTCTTTGTTATTGCCGCTGGAAATTAAACTGTGCCAAAAAGTATTACCCTCGACACTGCGGTCCATAAAAAACATGCCAGTTTTACTTTTTGAATAGCTCCGTGAAACATTGGCCGATTTTAATAAATTTTGGCAGGCAATATTAGAAAGAAACTTGACGCATGTGCCTTTAGTTTTGGCCACCTTGCTCTAAGGTTGTCGCTACACTACCTTGTGAAATGCAGAAGTCGTAGTTCGACCACTGACAACAATGAATTCATACTGGGTAGTGCATGCGTCAGCTCAGAAAATTACTGAAACCACAAAATCACTGAAAATCTGTTGCTTCGTCTTTATTTTAAAAGTGTACTGGTAAGTCGACAAAAAATGAAATGATACATCAACAGCGAGTGGGCCGCTTGAGTCGTGCAGTTACTGAACATGCTGTTGGCAAATGGTGTCAATGTCTACCGCTTGCGTTTGTGCTGCAGGAGGACATTTTGAGCACATGCTAAAATGAAAATGATGTGATGTGACACGTATAACTTTTTGAGTGATAATAATTATTGTCAGTTGCGTTTGTCGCTATACAGTTAATAATTTCTGAGGCGATGCATACGCTACCCGGTAGGAATTCATTGTTGTCAATGATCAAACTACGACTTCTGCATTTCACAAGGTAGTGTAGCGACAACCTTAGAGCAAGGTGGCCAAAACTAAAGACACATGCGTCAAGTTTTTTTCTAATATTGCCTGCCGAAATTTATTAAAATCGGCCAATGTTTCACGGAGCTATTCAAAAAATAAAACTGGCATGTTTTTTATGGACCGCAGTGTCGAGGGTGATACTTTTATGCACAGTTCAATTTCCAGTGGCAATAACAAAAAATATTTAACTGCTGTATTCAAATATTGACTTTAATCACGTAAGAAATTTCTTTCGGAACATTTTGCTGAAAACCACATGACTCTATGACGTACGGTTGCAAAATTATGGTGTCATTAACTTTGTGCAGTTTTTTTGGACCACCCTGTATATACTGCATGTACTAAATGTAGTAAATGTAGGCCTAGTAATGATAGCGTGACTCGACATCAACAGTGTTTACTTTGACTGTCGTTGAAAGTAAAAGCGCCATGTTTATTGCACATAATAAACTCGTATTGCGATAATAACTAGCACAACATGTTGAACCAATGCCGACATAATATGCGGCGTCCGGCAATACTCTCTACTGCACTATGTAGATCTAGTCCTGACTTACCCTGATCTTAACTTTGATCTTTGACCTTTCGTACTCAAATTTGCTACAGTGTCGACATTATATACGACCATCCGCCTAACTATACATCCGACTGTGCAGCCATCCCTAGCTTTAACCTTTGCTCCTTTATATTAAAAAAACTTTCCCACCTGTTACTTCAGCCCTAGGAAACTAGGGATTGCAATCCCGGGATCCCGGGATTCGCAGCGTCCCAGTCTTGGGATTTAGTAATTACAAAAATTCGTTAAATTTGTACATTTTTTCGTGTGTCAAATGATAGAAATAAAAATTCTAGCCTACACAGCATCCTATGCATAAAATAAGTCAATTGGGAAAACCAAAATGATGACCAATCTAAAACCCTAATCCCAGAACAGGATCCCGGGATTACGAATTTCTCAATCTCGAATCCCGGGATTGAGAATTCTATCCCGGGATTGCAGTCACTACTTGAGAACGTTTACTCAGAATATCTTAGTTTTCCAGCGATCGTTTGTTTTCGAATTAGGAACTCGTGCGGTACATACAGATAAACAGACAGACAACCGGAGCAAGACTCTAATGCCTGTTAGGACGACCGCATAATAATTTTAAGCATTCCAACTACTCACTTTTTCTGTAAATGCACGTCATCTGTTACGCGTGTTCGGATAATACGAATTCAGTCGGTGTATGAAATCTAGGTGCACTGTGTTCAGAAACAAACACCCACTTTTGTTTTTTTATATATGTCTGGAAAATGTTTGCATTTATACGACATTGTCAGAGAATGTTCACGACGAAACAGGTAAAAACGACTGAAAGTAAAATATTCGTTGCTACTGGAGATTAACTATTATTTTGAACATGGTGTAGACTCCAGATATTTTATGAACGTCAGGCGCAATCACTAGATACACTACGTAAACTAATACGCAAAAAGTTTAAACAAAAGCAAAAAAAGTAAAGTCTTATTTTGTAAGCTTAGTGCAGTTAATATAAAACTATAAAGTCTATACCAAAAACATCAGTGGTCTATAAATAGAATTTGTGGATTAAGGTTAATGATGGGCCGAGCTTTTTGCATCGTCGTGACAGTTTTTGATGTAGAAGTTGGGGGCAAGAGCCACAGAGATTTAAATTCGGTCGAGGGAGGACCGCGGTGGGTGATTGGGCAAAGGCTTACAAAGTGAATTGTAATGTTAAATTCGTGTTTTTAAAATTTACTCGGGAATATGTATTTGGAGACATAACTGTTGACGAAACTGTTATAACATGCAGCAGCTGTTATGACATCAATTGGCATGCAGAGTACTGCATACAGTGCCATCGTAATCTTGTACATTCGTTCGCGACGTAAATTATAATTTGCTAAGATATTGCAATAAATATTCGTCAACAGAGAACCGTGTGGCGTAAACAACAACCTGATAAGGCGTCGCTTGCAAACGCAATAAAACTAAAACAAACCCGCGACAACTTCCCAAAAAATTTTAAGGGTCAAAAACATGCAAAATTTATCGACAAGATGTAAATGGCGTCAAACAGAAAAAAATTGTGAACTTTGGTCCACGAACAGAAAAGTTATAGGCGCTAATGTTGACCCACCCTAAGTCGACAATGCGCGTTCGGCGTATGCCAGGCCTAATGCATTTGGTCCAATTTCGGACGACTTCAAACTTCGACAGCGAATATCTCCGAAACGGATAAACATATTTAAAATCGGACAAGTATTTTATTTACAGCGATTTCTCACACGTTCGGCGAAAAAAAGTCTGGTGAACTTTGGTCTACTAACTACCAAAATTTAAGGGTGGAATCATATCCACCCAAATCGACTTTTTCGGAAAAACATTTCGGCCCCTAAGGGGAGATGCGCCCCTAATTTTTCACACGCGCCAGAGAATGACCAAGTCTTGCTAGCGAAACTCTTATCGGGGACGGGGTCCTCCTTACAATTTGTTTAAAAGAGGAGTGAAAAATTAGCTTAAAATTTAGTAAATTAGCGCCTACAACTAACTCCGAAGGTAGGGGAGTAGCCCAACGAAACTTTGGCACGTGACGTGCCACAATCTAAACATGATGAGTTGGATACAAGGTTTGGGGAGCACCGCCCCCTTAAAATTTGGAAGGAAAAAAACGCCCAAAATTCGAAGTGATTTAGGCAAAGTTTCGACTTTGAGCGCAAATAGCCTATCTCTGGAGCAGACGAAGATATCGACAAGATGTAAATGGCGTCAAACAGAAAAAAATTGTGAACTTTGGTCCACGAACAGAAAAGTTATTGGCGCTAATGTTGACCCACCCTAAGTCGACAATGCGCGTTCGGCGTATGCCAGGCCTAATGCATTTGAGTTCGGG
>Ga0209367_1008733_pt1 | contig 13828 bp, 7 predicted proteins | sample WorMetLIZISLAND2_FD_187412 | JGI IMG/M metagenome (GOLD analysis project Ga0209367, IMG submission 187412) | Marine gutless worms symbiont microbial communities from Max Planck institute for Marine Microbiology, Germany - Olavius geniculatus... ... | reverse complement strand
ATTTTCTGGCCCGCGCTATCCGATGGTATCGTTTGAATTTCTCCCCTGACGACCCGTGTTGCCATAGCAACGAATTTTGGGACAAAACTCACTATAATTCGGCCCGTGAAAGGTAATTGCGCCCTGTTTGCACCTATCCGCCTTATACGCAGCTGCTAGGCTATATAGCGTGGCAATGGGACAGATATCTCGTTCAACAGAACGTATTCCTAGTTTGCAAATAAAAATAATAAACAAATTTAAAATAAAATGTTCGTTAGTCATGTTCTCAACACTCAGTGTAAAGTGTGAAAATCTAGGCCTACAAAAAAATTAAGAACGTTTATGTAGAAAATTCATCCGCGATAACAATGTCACGTTTTTCCAGATGCGTTAAGATTTGAAAATAAACGTTGAATGTATACCGTTTCTTTGCTGTTACTGTGAGTTTACATAGGCCTACTACAATAATATTATAACTTTTGTATACTGTCAGTGTGTAGGCTAAGACCTGCACAAGACTATGCTGTAATTTTTGCATAGGTTACGACGGATCACAAAGTACCGTAAACATTTTACTTAAAAACTTTCGGCACGGATGACAGATTTTGCGACAAAAGCTGCAAACTAGACGCCTGACGGTGCCCGTGCAACGATGTTGATCTCAGACTTAGCCTATGTTGCTTAGCGGAATGATGACAAACGCCGTTATCAGGGTTATTCTTCGTGACACAATGTATATATAGGTTGACATTAGCACAAATTTTCCACGAGTATCGTTTCCATTGATTGGCGAGAACTAAAGCCTACCGGTGGTATCGTAGCGGGAAGTAAGAGCGGCGTATTGATTTCTTTCGGAATCATTGATAACTCTGAACCGGTCGACGGGCAGCAATAAGTAAGCCAGTAAGTAGCGGCTTTGCCACGGCCGAGCAAGCAGGCAAAGCCGATGCAGTGCTGGCAGCTAGATATCAGTAGAACGCAGGAACTTCAGCTGCAGCAGCAGCGCTTCTTAGACCGACGCTACCGAAATAATTGGATGTACATCATGCAGTTTCATGGCGATACTACCGGGCCCGGCCGCGTGGATGTCGCAATTTCCGCCGTGAAGCTGACCGTAAGCGATTGACAAACAGCGTAGTTAAGTAAATATTGACCACTCTGTAGCCCAATCAGGCGTCTTCGCCGTACATCAAGACCGCTGCAGAGTGTACACAGTTGGCAGTTTAGCACCGTATACGTCCGTCTCATACCATCACGATAGCTTGCCTAGAGACCGAATCGATTTCAGTATCTGCTCAAAGTTCAAATGCTCTGCGGAATTCACCAATCTCCCTCCAATAATGTCAGGTTTTTTTCTCATTGCCTTAATCCATTTACATTAATTCTGTGTTCAGTGCTGACGAGAAACTCACCGAATGAAGCACAAAAACATCCACAGAAAAACTAACTGGCATTGGCTCATTGATAACAGGAAATAAATTACAATATATTCATCTAACGTCCCCCTAAGGGGAGGAGGTTGAGTTTGGCAATACTTAAACCTGTATATTAATGCTATTAAGTCTAAATGATGCATGATAAAAAAATTCATAATGACGTTTGTAAACATCCTCTTAAATAGAACGACAGTAAACAGAGTATTTTAATAAGGTAACAGCCAAGACATGAGATACAATCTACACGTCTACACCGTATAAACCTGGGAAGAAATGTTCGACAAACAAAGAAATAGGGAAGGCTTTTTGTATCACTAGGGGAGGAAGTTGACTAATTCTGCATTTCTGATATGCAATATCGTGCAACCAGAGTGTTTTGTGATGCCTAGGTGCACCAAATTCGTTTTTGGACAGGGCTTCACCATGGACCCTGTTGGGGGCAGCTCTAGTCGGCTGGGGAGCAGAATACCCTATTCCTCTCCCATTCTCCACCCTCTCAACGCCTGCAGTACCTTGTTCTCGGCGGAGTTATGGGAAACTTGTTCCAAGGACTTAGGGGGATAAACGCCCCTGAACAACGGAATGTCCCATAACTTGTTTACACTGACAAATGACAAAACAGCTGATACCAGAAGCGGTCATCAGTCAGTAATCAGCTGCCTGTTCTGATGGAGAAGTGCTCAACCTAAGGTGCCTGTTCTTTTCGGTGTACGGGCCTAGTGTCTAGCCTGCAGCTTATCTTAGAGATCCGATGCACTACACTAACACTTCTAATGCTGTTTAAAAAGACGATTTATTTTTTATGAACTTCAACGCTACAGTGGACTAGAAACTTATTTGGTCTCTGCATTATGCACATTTATCTTGCATTGTACTCAGATCACCTTGTGTGCAGGAAATGCTTCTCAGCAGTGTGTATCATCAAGTTCATACACTTAACAATCAAGAACAAAACAGCCAGTAAGCTCGACACAACCGTTAAATGCTATCGCTACAGTTCATGCTGATCAGCTGGAGACTTCCAACTCTCATGATGACATCACGGTGGCATGGCACGCTGGATACACTGACAAGGGGCATCTATTCCCCTTCAACCACTGGAGCAAACTCCCCCATTCATTGCATCCCTCTTTGCTTTTCTCTTCCTCTCACCTTTCCTTATCATTTCCCTTTCCCCTATTTCTTTTTCGTGGCTTTTTTGTTAAATTTAGTTAGGGTGTTGGAACCATTGTTAGCACCTACAATGGGTATGGTGCCTTGCCATCGAATTTAGGACATTCTAGGTCTCAAACAAAACGTATTTGGTTGGAAGCTAGAGAGAAAGTTGATACAATCTTGGTCCAAAACAATACAACCTTTTACCTTGTAGGGCTGAAAAAATAAAAACTCTTCCCCCTATTTTTTCCTGGAACATTTGCTCCAAGGTTTTTATATACTGTGTAAATGCCCCAGTGACAGTGATCACAGTCTGCTAGCTGGAGCTTCCAATCAGATGTCAATCAGTGTGTGACATTTCTTCTTGCACGACATAACAACCAGTCAGTCTCTCAGCTCATTGACTCATGCAGTCCACTTTAAGCACCTACAGTAGTACACACAATATCATGCACAACACTGCAGTCTCACTACGAGTACAGTATAAATTTTGAAGATAAGACCAAACCCCCTGGACCCCCTGGACATTAACCCCTCTACAATTTTAATAAGGGGGGTTGTGTTCTGGAGAGTTCCATCCTACTAGAAAGGGGCCTCATCCTAAAGGGAAAGCTGTTGTTCAGAGGGGAAGTATGTCCAGACACCATCGATTCTATCTAACTTACATTTATCTACATTTTTCGAAAATCAAAATATCACAAACTTCTTTATTAGAGGGCATTTTGCCCTGTCATCTTGTGCAGTGATTACCATAGTTACTGTCATAGGATCCTAGTAACTGCATTTATCAATGCTCCTTTATTGGTAAAATGCATGTGCACAAGATTGAGGCTGACCTCCTATATTAGATGAAAGCACTGTCAGCAAGTATTCAATAACAGTACTAAATGGTTAGTGGCACACGGTGCAGTGACAATGCCTCATTCAATGCTGGACCCACTTAATACCATACCAGTCAGCAGGCAGATAAGCCATTCTGGTGCGTAGCCAGTCACTGGGTCAACTCAGCCTCCTACCTTGCACGGGCTTGCAAAATGACTATCAGCTTTTGGACTGAGCAGAAAAATGTCAGTTACGAATATAGTACTATAGCTGCATAAATGCCAATTTAAGTGGATCTCTGGTTCAGTCCAATGTGTGTCGACCATCTTGCACTGTTTTGCATTTATCAAACAGAATGAACTCTTGCCATGGCCACAGCACCAAAAAACATAGTCATGGCTATTATTACCTTTTACCATTATAACTATTTATCATGCTGACATGATGCAAGCTTACCGTGTGTCCTGATGAGTCCCCAGGCATCTAATGCAGCAGTAACGCGAGCCACACGTGACACATGTATAGTTCGATGGAAAGGTTAACAGGATTAAGGAAACAATATTCTGACAATATTAGCCAGTGTTGGCATAAGCAGCAGCACATTAGTAAAAACAGTGCACATGCTGATTCTCAACAAATGCAGACCTCCTAAATAACATGAATCCAAGACGTAAGCAAAGTCAACCGAAACATGAAAAGTATCAAAGACTTGTGTATCAAAAATATAAAACTCGATAAGGGCTATGCAGACTGCTGATTCACCAGATGATGATAACACATATGTGAAGAATACTGGTAGTGGGTAATGGGTATGTATTATAATTCATTTTGGGTGTGGGGAATTAAATTGTATTTTAGTTGCACTGCCCCAAACTGACCTTTGATCCCGCCAAGGTTTTCTGCCATTCTCTATGTTATTGTCACTTTTGTATTGTGTTTAATTTAACTTTTTAAATCTTCTTCGTCAAGCCTATGTTTTAAATCTAGCTCCGAGATGAACTAAATTCCATTCAGTCCATCTCGGAATAACGACAACTCGTAAGACAGTTGTAAATCGATTCCGAAAACGTTTGTTCAAATTGCATTAACCATTGCTTGTAACAAAATAACATAAAATACAATACATAATTTCTGATCATCCGAATATCTGAAAGAACTGCGACGAAATCTATTCTATCTACATATTGGTCTGCAAGTAAGCACGAACGGCCACTAACTGCCCCTCGCCGCTGCTGTACTGGTCTTTTATACAAGAATGTCACAGCTCTTTCAACACAACGTTTGGCGGCTGCGTCTATCTAATTTATCCTTGAGCGTGGCCGCCAGGCATCCCGGAATTCCTGGGATGTCTGCCGCCTACAGGTATCAGCTGTTATGCATAATCAATGCAATTGTAAAATTTAATTTGCACCATTTTTGAATTATATTTTACATCAAGTTATTTCCTGGCAGCCAAAAGTGTATGAGTTAATGCTGTTGTCAAGTTTAATGTCAAGTGATTAATTTCTTAATAGCATTAATATATACATTTAAGTATCATAATTGTGCACTAGTTGCAGTGTTGATGCATATTTTGCTTGTATTAAAAGCACACAACCAAATAAAAGAAGGCTGTCTTGTTGCCACTGATCAGCAAGGAATTTATCAGCAATAAAATAAAATAAACTAAAATAGTGCATACTGCATATGGTAACCAGCATTCACAGCATAAACTGCATAACTGAGGCAAGATGAGATCAACTGCACAGGTTTTGTGTTAACAGGCAGTGCTCCTGGTTTCTAGTGTCCCTGTTGATATTGCAAGCAATGTGACAAAAGTTACCATAAATGACATCAATGACTATCTAAGTTAAAAAATACATAACAAAGACTTTCAAAATAAACGAATAACTGAAAGCAACAAAAGGATATCCACACACAGAACAAAAATGTCGCTCAGGAAACTTTGAAGGTGGTACACCAGCTGACAGATAATTCGGCACATCTCCAAACACAGACTGCTGCAACAATCCAATCACACTACTGTTACTATGCAATCATATACCTTATGAAATGTAAACTTACGATATAAAGCAACATTACTACACTGCGTCTCAAAAAAACATCCCCAACATTTTCGACTGTCACTTGAAAACCTGTTACCAGATTTTCATAATTTTTGGTACCAATATTCCAGATACAACTTGCCATCAAATGACTACCAGTATTCAGTTTTCCACCTCATCCACTGTCCACTTTTGCACTACCTAGGGAAAGCAGATCAAGCGAAATGTACCTTGAAATAAACAGAAAACGTGAAAAAACATCTGACATTATCAACTGTAACTCGAAGAAAGATTAGCAGATTTTAATAATTTTTGGCAAAAATATTTCTGATACAACTGGCTATTAAATCATTGTTCAAGTTCCCACCACACCAACATCTGTTTCTGCACTACCTGGGGAAAGCAGACCAAGCATAATACGTGTTAAAATGAATGAAAAACCTCAATAAATTTCATCTATCCAAATCTGTAGGCCCCCAACAACTGGTCTATTACAAAATTTGACTGTCGTGAAGCAGTGTCTTTACCAGATAACGTTCAGGAATGTTTATAAACTCAAGTTGCGACTGGTAAAGCCTGGATTGGTCTAACGCAAAACATTATCGATACTGCTGTCAATGAATAGAGAAAGCATCTCCATGCTTATGTTTGCATAATCGGCTGGCATTTCAAGCAATTTTACTGTAGGCAGTTGAAAAATGAACAACTAGATAAAATGTCAGCCAAAAAGTCAGAAACGTAAACAAAATGTGTTTTTATACGTTATGTTGATTAAGTAATCATACCGCATTGGATAAAAAAGTAATATTTCGTTGGTTCTGTTTTCCCTAGGTAGTGCAAAAACAGACATTAAGTGAGGTGGGAAAATAAATAGTTATTTAATGGCCAGTTGACTCAGGAATATTTGCACCAAAAATTACTGAAATCTGATAATCCTTCTTAAAGTTACAATCAAAAATGTCGGGGATGTTTTTTAAGACACAGTGTAGTACTACAGGTACCACAACTATTACCTTTACTACCTACCACCAGTGGATTAAAATTTGAAAGTCTGAAACTGCTACATAGTTTTATGTCTCTTATTAAAACAAAATGAAAAAATGTCCCATATGGGATTGCAGTCAACTGATCTACACTGGTTTTACAACGTTGTATGCCAGTGAAGTTCAGTCTCAAAAACTAGAGCAAGTATCAAAAATCGAGCCAAACAGAATTTAGATATCATCACCCTGCTTCAAAAAAACAGAAGTCACTTGGCAGATCATAGACATACCCAAAGACCAACCTACTAGCAAACCAGACTAAGTCAATAATTGCAATTAATGCAATATGGTTAGACATGTTAACAGTTGTGATAAGACACAGTAGAGAAGTAAAACAAGAAATCTGAGCTAATGCTCATGAGATGCATGAGAGCCTATAGCAGTTCATGTTCGCAGGTAATCTTGATCTATCGCCATCCATTTCATCGCAATTCACTCATTTGCAGCCAAAAATTGCCAAAAAAATCACCAAAACCCCTATTTTTATGGTTCAAGATCAATCAAAGTCATCAATATTGAAAATCCTAAGAAGCTCGTTGCTAGTGCTTGTTATGTTAAGCAGCATGTCTGTGCCTATCTGCAACCATTTTCATGTTAGGCAAGCCAGCAGCGAATAAATAATCACTTTTAAAAGGGGAACCCCTCTTTGACACCCACGTGCGCAGGCCTCCTTGAACCTAGAGGGTCCAGACTTAAATTGCTGAAATCTACATTAAATGCCAAAAATTTCATATGCAGGTTGTCTTGGACTACCTCTAGCCATTTCAGCACAATTCACTCTTGAAATGCGTGTTGCAGCCTGAAATCGCAAAAAATTTCACTAAAACCCCCTATTTTGGGAGTTCAAGGTCATTCAAGGTCATCGATGTTGACATCTCTAAGAAGCTCGTCGCCAGTGCTTGTTATGATAAGCAGCATGCCTGTGCCTATCTGCAACCACTTTCACGTTAGATGAGCCAATAGTGGTAGAATAACGAATTTTAAGGGGGGTGTCCCTCTTTCTCTCCCTCATTCGTGGGGACCCCCTGCACCCAGTGGAAAGAAATTTTGTCACAAAATACTAGAGACTCTTACATGGTTCCTACTACTCTGCAGAATACATTTTCCCTGACTTTTCCCTGACTTTCCAGAACAAAATGAATTGTTTTCCCTGACGAATTTGTTCATGCGAAATACCAATGCTGGCTTTCAATCACTTGCAATAACACTAGAAATAAGGGCGGCAGAACAAATGAAAAAGTAAAAGTATAAATAATCTGCGAGCGAAGCGAGCAGAAAAAATTTTGAACTGCTGTATGCAGTGTGCGTGCAACAGTTCTGTTTTTTTATGCATCTTTGTTAACTTTTGCACCATGGTACTTTTGAATTCCCTGACTTCCCCTGACCATCTGGATTTTCCCTGACTTTCCCTGACTTCTTAAAATTCCCTGACTTTCACTGACTTCCCCTGACCGTAGGAACCATGCTCTTAGCTATCATATGGTAAAAACCAGAAGTCTCTATCTCACCTGGGCTCCGATCGGTACCGAGTTGTGACAGACAACAAAACACCAAGACAGAATTACCATAGCTAACACGCACTATAGCTAGCTATGCTAGCTCTCGTGCGTAAAAATAACTAGACTTTTAGTTGTAGGAATCAGTATTGTTTTAGTTAGTTTCTATGAATTTTTTCAGTAATTATTTAGTCACAGTTACAAAAATCGTCTATTTGCAGGCCTAGTTAAAATTACAGCTGTCAAATTAATGCACTAATTAACGCATAATTGCGTTAACAAATTAACGCGTATTAAAAAAATTAATGCACATTAAAATAGTTAATGCACATACGTAAATTTATCTTAATTTACTAAATTCCGTGAAGCAAAAGTTCCAATATTTCGTTAGACTGCGATTATTTGACAATCGAATGAATTCAAGTAACTAAACTGTAGTTGCCATTCGATTACTGTAAATAAATAATTATTTTGACCACAGACTAATAGATTTCTATGTTAGCTATGACGGCAGTTATTGTTGATTATGCGTTTAAAATGTGATTTTAACTTTTTATATTCTACAGGCAGGGCCCCCCAAACATCGGGATACCTGGGTAACTTACCCCCTACTCTCCCTCTTGACGGGCCTGGGTGTGTTAATAACGCGTTAATTAACACGTTAAAAAAATTAATGCAGTGCATTAATGTATTAAAAAAATTAACACTTCAACAGCTCTAGTTATAATATCTTAGTTAGTAGAAAAAAATTACAATTACAATAAACTTGCATCAAGATAATTCACACAAAAATGAAATTTATATTGAAAACAAGCTTTTGTTGCATCTTTTCATTACCTCTTCTTCTAGTAAGGCTGAAAAGTTTTTACGAAAACGTTGCCTATAAACATCGCTTCGTGATTTTCTCTTCTTTCCCCGAACAGCTGCACACACATTACTGGCACTGTCAACATTAAATATCAGGTTTATTATTCATGGTTCCTACTACTCTGTACACCGTGTTTAAAAAAAAACAGTCAAAATTGTTTTTTGTCATAACTTTGTTAAATTTTCACCAACTTGGATAATTTTGGGCACAAGGTTGACTTATTTTCCACCTCACCTAATTTATGTCAATGCACTACCTGACTTTCCCTGACTGTAGGAACCATGATTATTATACCACAATAAGATGTGGTCACCATGCTTAACTGCAGTAACACTTATCCACTATTTGAACAATGTTAAAGTCCGCATTATGCTCAAGGTTACTGTTCTACGCTGCACTAGAAAATCTTAGCAATCTCTGCAATGGAACTGTAACCATTTGGAATGGTGGACCAGAATCACTTCAATATCACTAAAATTTATATGCAATCAAGATTCAAGTTGACTATATAAGTTGTCCTTACTAAACTGTATAAAAATTCCAGTATAAACAATGAGATACTAAGTTCATTTTGTGTTCAATTCAAAGTTATGATTGCTAAAGAATGAACTTCACTTTAAACGTTAGAGTTTCTTTGGCAGTAAATAATCCAAATAAGCCTTTCTCTTAATTCCTATCACTATATGATAACCTAAGTTGTTGAGATGGGCCCACATGTCATATTTTCTTATCGGCCAGTCTAACAGACTACAGCTAGTATTAGTACTGCTGCAAATCTTTCTGATGTCGACGTCCCATGACGTTCAATGCCCCTAATACACCTAACTATAAAATTAAATAAATCATTGAAAAAATGTTTTTAACGATCACTTTCCACTTAACTAAACAATCACTTTTTACTAAACTGACAATAACTAATAAAATACGACACAATATGCAACATACATGCTTCAACTGATTCTTCAAATTTCGGTGCTCGTTTGTTCATTTTCAAATCAGCATGAGGATCTTCCTGAAAATTGTCATCTTCCAACGCTTCCAAAGCTTTGCGCTGCCGCCTTTTCCTTGCAGACTCATCTAGAACGCGTCGTTGCTGAACATCCTTGATTCGACCTGAAACACACTCACTATTTATTCAGCACATACAACCAAAATTCACACAGTATAATAATAAAACACAATCAAGCATTATTTCCGTTACGAATCCAACTTAAACTTAAGAATCCAACTCAACTTAAAAAATCGAGAAACTGTGGCTTAAGATATGTTAGAAAGCTGCATGGCATATGAGTGCAACCAGCAATTGTGCTTCTCATTACAAACACTACCTACATATATTACAAGTGCAGCTTGTACCTAATTTTGTCCAACTGACTCAGACAACAATTTTCAACCAGCCGACTACGGTATCAGGGTAACTGCAACTTTCATACCCGAGAACTTTCGTTCCCGGGAACTACTTTCGTTCCCTGGAACTTTCGTTCTCAACATCATAATTAGCATGGAACTTTTGTTCCCTAACACTGATTATTAGGCCTATACTGTACACAATTTTTGACACGTTTTTTTAATTACAGCTATGCTGTAGGCATCGATGGTACCATTGTCATCTGTCTCTCATCCGTCCGTCCATCTGTCTGTCCATAATGGATGTATTGTGGATAAGCGCTGGGTCACAGAGGAAAACTTTTTGCACCGATAATTAGTCTTGTGTCAATGCTCTCTGTGTACAAAATTTCGGGGATGCAGTGCAAGGGAAACATTTTCAAATTTGGGGTTGAATAGACGGGCATAAGAAAACGTATTTTTCAATGGAAAATTAGCCATCTCACCCTTTCAGATGAGATAAAAATCATCAAACTGGATGACCTTGAAGGTCAGTACTGCAACAGGAACTGTACATAAGCTGTAGTGCATCTTCTCTAGCACAACAGCTGGGCTTCCTTGTTATTATTATATCCTGTTGAAACTCTGTGCTATATAGGCCTACGTCTAGCGAGTGACACAAAATTGGAGCTTTTCTCTGCTGAACTATAAGCAATACGTAAGGATAAGGGGTTCAGTAATTATCACTGTCAGGGAACAAAGCGATTAAGATCACCGATCGGTGATAATAACCAAGAAGGTTAAAATCACCAATCGGTGGTTTTAAACTTCTTGGTTAATCACCGATCAATGATACTAGCCGTGTGAACTACGATCACCAATGGGGCAACACCGTAATATTTATAAGACAGTTATTGTGCACAGTTCATGATGTTGTGATGAAATTAATAAAAACACTGTAGTTATTATCTCCACTGTTCATCCATTTATAAAAATTAGCAAGTAACTTCTCCACCAATTTAAAAGTGATGCCAAATATAGGTTCTGCAATGTACATAAAAAATAACGTACGTAGTTTGCATCACATCAAACCATGTAGCAGAAAAAGAAGAATAAGATTTTCCATAGATAACTAGGTCCTTTGCAAGGGAGCTCATCCCCTTTTGGCACTTTTAGCAGGTGAGGGTTAAACCCAGTTAAGCTAACATACAACCGAAGTCAATCGGATGGCCAGCTGTAACTAACAGCCAGCATCTTTTACCGACTGGGCCAGTATACCAGCAGTCCTGGCCACTGGGCCTACTGTTATGCAGAACTCGCTGTTTCTTCCCTAGCAATGACCGTAACCACCATCAGTACTCATGTTACCATCCCGCAGAAAGTAGAAAGCTGAGTCGACCTAGCTGGCTTGGTTTCATACTGTGGACAATCACCCGCCCAAGCCCTAACCGGGCCCGCCGTAGAGTAACTTCGTTGATTTGACTTAATGCGTTACTGCTATGCCACGTCACCAACCAATAACATAGGCTGACATGTGGCCATGTACGCCAACAAAAATTAAGACCTATGGGCCAAAATTGACAGTCTTATAAATAGTAGGATTATGGATATTAGATAGCTCTTCTCGAACCTAAGAAATGCCAATATCAGGCCTCCGTGTAATAGTGAAGATAGTCTGAATTAACACGACCATGATTTTTGCTAAGTTTTGTATTACTTACTTTAGTTAACCACAAACAGCAACGACACTATATGTATGGGGCAATAAAAGTATGGCCGATCGCTGGTCATTTATTTTCACAGGTCAGTAATTTTGGCATTGTAAAGGTCGGTGATTTTAGCATAGAAGATTAAAATCACCGACCGGTGATTCTAACCTTCTTGGTTATTTTCACCAATCGGTGATCGTAACCGGCCCATCAGGGAACGAAAGTTCCAGGAGACGAAAGTTCCCGGGAACGAAAGTTCTCGGGTACGAAAGTTCCATGAATCGGTATCACGAGCTACAGACCACTACAGCTAAGATTGTGAAGAACAGATGCTGCCTAGATATCAGACACCATTTCTTATCTGAGCGGGTCATCAACAGATGGAATCGTTTGGATCATCATGTTATTGACTCTGCCACACTTAACGCTTTCACGCTTTCAAGTCTGGTCTCGAGAGGACAAAAAATGAGAAGATCGGCTTTTTCACGGACTGATGGTCCACCAAGCCGATGGCCTCACCTATTCTTCTGGATCTAGGTGCGGCCGGTATGTACAATAGGATCCAGCACACACTTTAACAGTCCGGAAACCTATTGATTTACGATTATTAACATAACAAAAACTCTGGCTACTGCAAATAATACTTGGAAATCAAATTTACACACTACCTGATTCACGTTTGTCTGCCATTACGGAATTGATAAAAACAATATTTACAAAAAAATTCGTAAACAAAACACAACAAAGAATATTAAATTTGCTTGTTAAGTCAATTTTTAGAGCTGTGCGAAACAAATTCGAATTTAGTTGATTACCGGTAATTGATTATCGTAACATAATGGAATCGACATGTTGGACTGAGGTATGATTTTTGCTTATCTATCATGTCATTTAAAATGGTACGGTTAAAACGTTACAATTTTTTTCACCTAAATGCTCTCTTCACGGCGTCCACATTATATCGATGCTATGCATCAATGCATGCGCTTTTTTGGTGCAGTTGTTTAGGTTCAAATTCTAACGCTTATGCTAGGGACACGGCCGCCGTGTCCCTAGTCACTCCGTTGTTCGTAGTAAATATTTATTCTAGTCTTGGTAGCGGCAAAACTGAATTAGTTTATTCTAAATGGCGACTAAACGCATTAAATTATCTCATGTACATGATGAAGTAGCTGCTTGTGATACATGGTTATCAACAGCAGAACGTAAAAATGTAATTACTTTGATACACTGAACAAAGCAGGTCTCGTCCACAGTAGCCTAGCCTTGTTATAGGCCTACACGGCTCAGATTTCAGATACTGAGCCGTGTATGCCTTTGTGGAATGACACCTGCTGGATATCGTGATTAAACCTTCATTAGTTTTTTTTCCAAAACATGGTGTTATTGACTGTGCCTGTGTAATGGTATATCCTGTAATAAGTCACTAAGCAACTGCAAATATTTGTTGTAGGTTTGTACAAAAGTGAGCAAGAAACAACATTGTGGACCTCATCAATCAAAAAGTACCTTGCCATCCTTGGAGCTGTTGAAGACGCACAAAGTTCCAGCGGCTACAAAACAATCTTCTCTTCTTAATTTTTTTTCTCCTATTGTCAAGCAAGGTTTGTCAAACCTTGTAGAAAAACTAGAGCTCAGAGCTGGTGACAGTTAACACTTTTTTGATAAGTAACTTTTAAAAAAATTAATAATTAATTAATTGTCAACTTTGATATACTCTCTGACAGATTCACTGAGACAATTATTGTTCTTAACCTACCCTGTAGTCTTGTAGACAGACCAAAATGTTGACTTCTTTCTGGAAAGACATATGACTAAGATGATTTTAGATACCTGTCATGATGTCTTTTTATTGACCATACTGTTCATGTTTTCACTGATGTGACTCAGTGGCGTAGCCAGAATCTAGTTGTAGTGGGGGAACTTGAGGAGTGGGGTATGGGGAG
>Ga0209367_1008732_pt1 | contig 13828 bp, 9 predicted proteins | sample WorMetLIZISLAND2_FD_187412 | JGI IMG/M metagenome (GOLD analysis project Ga0209367, IMG submission 187412) | Marine gutless worms symbiont microbial communities from Max Planck institute for Marine Microbiology, Germany - Olavius geniculatus... ... | reverse complement strand
AGAATAAGAGGACGGAATAAATTTTATTTTTTTAATTTTATTTTTAACACGCAGTGTAATATTACAAAACACCCCATAAAACCGTAAATAGTATTCTTGACAACTGAGACAGCTTAAAGATGTTGCAGCATAACAGACTAAATGCAAGCATTTTTCAGCCACATTTTGAAAGAAAACTAAAAACTGCAGTAAAGTTTTTGACAGTCCAGTGAAATGTAGAAACCGAGATATTTTTAGAGACGGACGGCAGCCGGAATCCAACATTTTTATATCCCTAACTAAATGTTTATTTCTACCTTGGGATAGTCGCACGAGATTGCTATATAATCGGTGTACTCTTTCTTCATTTCCAAAGTTAAATACCACAGCGTTTTTTTTGCTGTTGCAAAAAGTTCCAGAATCACCCATCCACGCAGACAAGGCAGTCTGGCCAAGTGGTCCATTCATTAGTTCGATCACGACCACTACCACTACTACTAGTGAACGACCCTTACCTATCGGTGTGACAGAGAGGAAAGCGAAGGAGGACGATCATCGATGACGGGGGCGGTACTTCGTTTAATTCTATTCGCACAAGAAGACGACGTAGGCTCAGCGACGTATCGATGAGCAGTTAGCTAAATTGCGACCGGCGCCGTGGTGGGACTTGGCTGTGGGAGTATGTGATGTCTTCCTGTAGCCTATATTTCCGACTACTACTGGCGTCGTCGCTTAAGAGTCCGACTCGACGCGTGTGGTCTGCGGAATTCGAACTATAGCATCCACAAGCGTGTATTTGCAGACGTTTATTCGAGTATAAACAGGTGTACATTACCATAAGGCGCACAGAACGGCGTTGATCTCCCTTTTTTCGACTACAACCAGACACCAGCTGCTAGTTTAGTGTTACGTTCCAGCTTTCGCTGGTACTCATTGCCTCTACTCACGGAGGGATGGCCAGGCTGAGTCGATTTGGTATCTGGCTAAAGGCTAAAGAAACAGAGATCGGCGTCGCTTTATGTGTCTTTACGGCTCAGGAAGGACGTTTTTACGTACATTCACGTCTATTTATTTACCAATGGTCGAGTGACTTATTTTCGATTCCAGGCCTACTCATACCGAAGAACTATACACCGTCAGCCAATAAAAACTTGCCACTTTACTTTTATCTATATCTTCACCACCGTTAGACAGTTGAGAAAATTAAAGAAATGGGCTGGGGACTGCTACGGCATTTGCCATACAGTCTAGACTTAGCTGCAAATAATTTTCATCTGTTTGGCCCACAGAACGAATCACTTGGAGACATTAAATTCAAGAACGACAAAAATGTTCTACAGCATTGTGTCCAGGAATTTCTACACGGTGCCATCAAAAACTTAGTGCTACGGGTTCCAGACAACTTTTAGAACAATGAGAACATTGCAGTAAACTGCAGAGAGAATATCTTAAAAAGTAACATATCTGTCAGAATTGTGCGATTTACTGTCGTTGTATTAAGGATGTAGTCCTGGAATTTATTAAACGTCCCTCGTAGTTAACTAAGTATCATCAAGAAATAGGCACAGCTGGTAAGTATCAGTCAACAAAATGCCATTCGGGAGTTGGAAACAAACGGACCTGGTAATAGAATTGTAAAGTATCCACGGAGCAGATTTCCTTGATCCGCGGACATCGCCATTCTTAACCAGTGGCGCCCTCTAGGAGACGCCCGCTTATCACGTGCCCACAATGGGGGCGCTGACGTTGTCGCCAAAATGGATTCATTTAGTCAATAGCGGTGTGCCATAAACTGTCGACGTTTACTCGCAACTAGTCTGGAAAGCCGCGTTACAAGAACGATGCTACCACCCCACCCATTGGTGTAGGCAGAATAGGCCTACAGAGAGTGGGTTTGGAGAACAAAAGTCTTCCAACGGGGTTCAGGGGCGGACCTTCGGTGAAAATGTTAAAGCAAAGCACCCCGAGCCAAGCAATATCAAATTCACGTTGCTGAAAATTCGCTCAGGTACATGTTATCAGTATTTTGAAAAACTACGTATAAACTTAACGACAATACTTTACCTGTCATCTGTTACCTGAGAACGTCATGCAGTTTATTCCTCCCAGTATTAAAAATTCCCAACTCTCCAGATTTACACACATCACATAATCGACTTCGGGATGGCTTGACAATGGCGTCGTGGCGGGGGGGGGCAATCTTTAGCTCCCTGAATTTTAGCTGGTGGTAAAATTTTCCTTTAAAACACAACATATGTTTTAAAACATATTAATGCAAATTTCTCTTTTCGAAGAAACAAAATTGAAACTTAGAGCACTCGTAATCTCCTCTGTTGGAAATATACAGCTGTCTGTCGGGGGATTGCAATTTCTTGCCCATCCACTTTTTTAAACTCAAGACGCTGGTGTTGGAGGTATTTGTCCGTCAGCTCGGCCTTCATGTGGCAGCAGCCGCGGCATTAGATTGATGAAGAGAAACAGATTACAAGTCGTCGTAAAACACGTCATAAATCGATGCACATCTTTGCGCACTCGCCCGCCACGCAACGGCGTCTTGGTGTAATTAAGTAAATGCGCGAGTCGCAATATTTCATCTATTTAAGATCGCTAGTACGCGTAAAAATCACGGCGTGGGCTCGTGGCTATGAGTCCAGCCACTCAGCTGCTCGTGTCTGTGTTTATTGGGACAACAACAGCATTCATGCATTCATTATTACCACGACAAGCACGTGTACAATACCGTACTGTGAATATACGAATTTAAAGATAGTCTGTTTAGGCCTATATTATCTGACGGTACCTGGAAAGCAAGTTATAAGATAATCACTCCTCGGCATCTCAACGTCAAAAACCTGGTTTTAAAGGGGCATCCCAAAACTTCGGATGGAATACATCGCTCGCGGCGTCAGCCGGCTACTTACTTATTACCAGCGTAACTCTTAACGGGTGTAGGACATCCCCCGGACACCTCCCCTTGACGTTTCCCTCTCCCGGACGTTTCCCCCCTTTTTTGCATACCCGGACATTCCCCCTACGTATGGCGCTGCCGAGTGTAAGTTGCTTTTCTTATAAGTATCAATCGCTGACATATATGGGCAAATAGTAAATATTCAAATGTATTAAAGTCGCACATAGAGCAATATATACAGCACATTAGAAAGTGTAATAGTTATGAATAAATATATACAGTTATATACAGCAAATCTTTTGATATATTGATTTAAATGTCACTGAAATAAGGCGATATTATATACAGCTAATGTCCAAAAAGATAAAATAGTGTAATAGTCAGCAGTGTCACTGTCACTTTCTCTCGAAGCGGACTGTGCGCGCGACCGCATGCAAGGTCTCTTCCACCATCTTCTAGCTATCACGTCGTGCTGCACAGATAATGTGCAGCTCACGCTGCAGAATCTGGGTGGAAATCTTGAGATCCTTTGCCGGCGGCTGGCCACGTGCATTCTGCAGCAGTGTCGTCGTCGTCCTGCTACAGTGACTCGATGGCGCACCACACCGACAGGTGGTTACGACCGACCAACGCAGCGAAGCCCTTATTCCACGCCGTTCAGCGTTACAGGTGGACACCGGGAACAGCGGCGGCAGCGGACGCAGCGTGATGCGCGGAACAAAGATACCGAGGGCCGTGAACAGAGGCGCCGTCGTCAGCCGCTGCAGCAGGTCGTTAGCAGCGTCTGTAGCTTGTCGGCCTCCTCCACGTCGGCAACGCAGCCGTGCTGCACCTATACTAGCTGCATGCCGTCGACGACGTCAGACTCGGGGAGGAAGGCCACGCACGCGCTCGTCATACATAAGGGGAAATGTCCGGGTATGCAAAAAAAGCCGGGGGAAACGTCCGGGAGGGGGAAACGTCCGGAGGGAAGTGTCCGGAGGGAATGTCCGTTTTCCCTCTTAACAGGGTCTACCTGAACACCCCAGATCACAGCATCAATAGGCTATTTTTGTAATTTTCTTTTTTTATTTATAATGTCCATGATACTATTAAAAGCTGTCTTAAACCCTTCATTTCAAAAACTCATAGCAGTTGTTTATCTGCTTTTCTCCGGGTCCAACTTTCACAACCACACGGCATATAATATTGTAACGGTAAGGTTAAAAGTAGGCTATATGCGCAACCGTCACTTCACGCTGTCTGTTCCATCATACGTAAGAAATGACAACGGTTTATAACGTAGCGATAAAGCGTGCACTTATTTATACCAGACCTTAATCATACAAATCTACAGTATATTTTAATTATTCATAATTTTTGCTATAATAGGCCTAGTACTGGCTGCCGCTACTTTTAATATTTTAATATTTCATCCACGTACTAATAATGAAATTGTAGTAGTACTGTCTGCCATTAAACAAGCAGGTAACATTGTTTCTACGCACGTTAATAATGAATGCAGGTGGCAACTTGGCGTTGCAAATTGCTTCCAACCGCTGCAGATAACGACATGGTTACTATTAACAACCTATATGAACTTAACTAACGTTCTATCCAACCTTACCATCAACGACCTCCGAAGACGTGCCGTTTAGCCACAATACAAAACGTTACAGACGACAGACAACGACAGCCGGACGACAGGTCGTACCATCGGCGCTGCCGTTATTACGGTCGGCTAAAAAGGCAGACATACGTGTAATTCCTAGTAATAACTGACCGTTCGTTATATCATCTGCGCTTCTGGTTCCATATGCATAATTTCATATAGGGTACCGTCTGCATTATAACCTATGTCCGGCCATTCGATGAACCTATAGCTGCAGGGGCGGAATAGCAGTAAAATTATTGATACCAGCTCCATCTGTTGGCTCTCTCTCCCCTCTGATAAAATCACGCGGAAGCATCGCTAGCTCTGGCGTCGGTGATATTGAGTCGTAAACGTCAGAGATATTGACGACAGCTATAGGTGCAGTTATAGCCTACGAGCAATCTAGTATATAAGCTACGCCTGGTTCCATGTCTGATTGCATAATATGGACTGTTTCAGCTGATATACATGCAATCGTGGTAAAAAAAAGTCCGATATTGCACGCATTATCCGCTAAAAATCGAGTAAACTGCAAAAACTCTCAGCTGAAGCAAAAAGCAGTATAAAAAGCCAAATAACAATGTTGGACTTTAAAAAACCCCGTTCGACACTATCAGTTGTAGGTCTATAAATTGTGCAAGTTATTGCGACAATTCGTGACACAATTGCGCTTGTCACCATCAGATAGTAATTAAACACCGCTCAATAACGTATCACCATACGGGGTGGGCCAAAAAAGTAAGCTATTGTACTTTTTCGATATTTTCGTTAAATATTGATTATTTTTTTACAATTTTTTCACAAGTAGACTCTGGAAGAAATTTCATACTCAGTGCATGCACGCCACATTTCTTACAGAGTCCACTGGCAAAAAAATTGTGAAACTGGTCAATATTTAGCGAAGATATGGACAAAGTGCAATAGCTTACATTTTTGGCCCACCCTGTACAGTGCCACTCACTGATCGTGCGTAGGCCATCTCTCGGACAGGCATGTAAGCTTATTTCACAGGTCTGCAATCGGATTTCTGCATAGTCGCCTGTGGCACAGCCAAAATATCTGGCATGGAGAATAAATCTAAGCGTATGAAAAGGACTAAAACGCCAGCTAAAATGGAATTGTTTCGTTGTAAATTCAAGCTTGTGCATTAAAACTGACGTGATTTGATATTTCTGATCGTTTTTATTACTGTATGGAATCATTGAACTATTAATTATTTTCAGCTTCTGCCTTAAAAGTTGTATTGTCGAAATAGCACTCTGCAGTCTACACCATCTTTTAATCATGGTCTACACACAGTCATATAGCCTACTAACCGGTATTGAAGTATTATGTAGCTGCCAGACTTCGTAGCTGCCCAAGTTATGCATATGCATCAGCGTACAATCAGTCTGCTGTCAATCAGTCCAGCGTTACATCATCACTGCTTCTTAACTTATTGTCAATATAATTACCATTTATTGACTGAATTCGACGATAAGTCGGCGGGCGTCGCATTTGCACGCGGACGTGGGCAACTTGCTGTCAATAACTGCACCTCGGCGATCAACGCACGGAGATTAGGCCGACGCGTGCATGTTCGGCGAATAAAGGCATCACAAACCACAACAGCATATACAATGTTTCATAAGATTTGTTCAGAATTATCGGTAATTCGATGTCTTTAACCCAAAAACATACGCCCGCCGTTCTTCGGCGCAGATTGTAATAATCTACAAAACAACGTCTTAAATTATAAGTATACTAACTAGTACCATAAAGGTAGGCTGTAGCAGTTGTGTCACAAGTTAAATCTATCTAGCCTACTATATACGATTGCTATACAGAACACCTGAAACAGAAGACGACAGTAAAAGTACTTGCTTCGTCTTTGAAAGCGAAAGACGAAACGTTTCTGAATATTTCCGTGCTTGTTTAATGGCTGCTGCGTACATGAATTCTGCATGCATTTATCAATAAAAAAGATCAGGCTTGAGCGCCACCGAAAGAGGAAGAGCATGACACAGAGACGTTGATTTGTACGCTACACAAACATCCAGCGATACATACACACATACGTAGACACAGAGAGATAGACAGAGAGAGGGAGGAAGTGCAGAAAGACAGCCAGTCGTCAAAGGATCTGAGGCGGTGGTGCGGTAGGTGTTTGCGAGGACAACGTTCTAATTGACGGCGTCAATCTGCATGTTAGGTCTGACACTAGTCGTGCTTCTTGTGACAGTCGCTAGAGGGCGCGCCGCGTCAATCAACGACTGGACTTAGCACGTAGACGAACATCGCACTGACCACTGGCCACACTGACTGTGACTGGCCAGTCCACGTCAACGTAGTGCTTGCCAGTCTAGAGATGCACGCTATATCGACATTCATACGCTACATCGCACGTATAGTTGTCACGATCGAACGGCGACGCTGAAAATGCGAGAAAAAACTGCAAGACCGAAATTTGCGGAAAAAAAGTGCACAAGAATGCATGAAGGAATGCAAAATGCTAGAGTAACAATGCAGAATTCAAAAACAACGGCAAAACTGAGAAAAAAGCGAAATAAAGTTTACAAAGTTGCTAAAAATAAATGATCAAAAAATTCTGCCATTAACAGTTTGTTTTTTTGCCTATGACAATGACAAATATTGCCGGCCTTCAGATGACAATAATTCTAAGTCCGAGTTACTATAAAACTTTAACATTTTGCGAACTTTGTTTAAACTTTTGCGAATCACTAAGAACATCGTTGAAGTTGTCTGGTAAGAATAGTTTAAATTAAATGTAGATCTCGGACATATTTTGTCGCACTTTTCCTAAATTTATCATTTATCATACTGTTATGCATAATTTTCGGTAGGTTTTAGTGTTCAGTGGAATTCGTGTGCTAATGACCTGGTTGTGTACTATAGAAACTTACATTTGGATTTTTCTACACTTCAGTGACTGTGTTTCTGTCCATCTCGTTTGTATATTCTGTCACCTTCCTGTCGTCTGTCCTCTGTTTGCTATGGATCCGTGTGGTCTGAAATGAATAAATTAATTGATTGATTGATTTCTTGATTTTTTTCGAAATTTAAAATACGTTTTTCGAACTTCACACATATGCGTTACCCCGCGTCAATAGGCCCCAACAAACGCTAGTGCCGTGTATAAGACAGTTCGATAATCGACCGGATTTCGGATTTGATCTTAGACATAATCCCGGGATCAGCTGCCATGATTGCAATGCGACAGCCGTCCCCCTGCATTTGTTACCTTTCCGTCGCAGACGCGGAAATACTGGTCAATACTAAATTAAGCGTGTAATCCTTTGCAGAAAAGACGCGAGCGTGTAAACGAATTAACCAATGTTCTTTCGTTCGTTCTGTTGCAAGTCTAACTCCTTATTACTAGGCCCAGTACACCACAACTACACAAATCCAGGAAGTCCGGAACAATTTATCTATTTAAATTATTTTTTAGAATTTTAAATACTGCACGCAATAAACTAAAAACAGTAACACATGACAATACAAAAAGTTATCAAATGTTGACAATGGATAATGGAGAACTAGGCTATCGTATTCACAGATTACCGCCTTTTCTTTAGTTTAAATGATCAGATGTGTTTATCATAAAAGAAAATAACAGCAGCAACAACAAAAGCAATAACAACAATATGCCACAATGAACAGCTACAGGTAAATTTAATTGGGCCACGTGGACCACTAAGAGTGCAAAGATTTGACTTTCTGATCACGAGTTAAGGTCCTTCTGGCTTCGAGGAACATTTGGATGAAAGGTTAAGATTACAGTTGAAATACACAATGTATATAGTTTAGATGACTACCCGCCTTCGATCCTACGGAGAAAAGGGAGGGGATCTTGGCTACTCAAGATTCGGGCATTTTCAAAAAACTGGTCAATCAAACAATACGTCTTTATTACGTAAAAATGCAGAGAGGAAACAAAATAGACAATAAAAAACTTGCAAAAAATTATCATAATACCAGCATATTGAAAAACATAGGATAAAAAATAGTATAAGCGTAAGTAGTAAAATGAAAAAGAATGCGGCTTTTAGCATGTACCTAATGGAACGTAAGTGATGTGAGAGTTGTCCACAAAAAAAGATCGAAAGGTTAAAAGCGCGATTTATGTCTTTTCCATTATTGTCCGATTCCACAGCAGTTAATTAAGCACGGCTCTGAGATAAACGCCATATACAGACAGAGCGAATAAGATTCCTTTTATTAGCATTTTACTTGCTATTGTTGGAGAGAAATTGCTAGCGTACGATTCAACATATAGAACTATCAAGCAGCATGTGCTATAAATAAGAACGCCGCCGAAGTAAAAAAGACGAAGTTCTAGAAAGTTCTAGAGTTCTCGGACACATATTAATACATGGTTAGAAGTAATATGCACGAAATATCGTATAATTAAAAATAAAAATACTTCAGTAAATAAATATTTCCCTGTGCCTATTTTCGGAACAGCAGCAATTTTCAGGCCTCGCCATTGCCACTTAGTTAACGATTATTTATGTTTTAAATGACGACGATAGCGTTATACGATTTTAGATTATCGATTATTACGATCAACATCATCATTGCTATATTATTATTTATTATTATTAATAACGAAAAGATTATAGTGACACTGTCACATCAAAGACGTTGCAGGGGCACTGTACATAAATTATGTCAAGTATGTAATGAGCAGTAGGCTAATAACTGTAAGACTAATCGATAGCAGTTCATGAGTCTGTCCAGGAACGACTAGCGAAAGAGATGTGCTTTTGTCTGTCGCCGAAACTGCAGCAGTGAGTTGGCGGCTCTCGTCGCAGGTGGGAGACTGTTCCAAGCTCGAGCTGCTACCACTGGAAATGCCCAGTCGCCGATGGTAGAGCGTCCCGTCGACGGCACTTGCAGCGTCATCGTGTCGGCGGAGCGCAGACGACGACGAGCAGGAGCGTCGGCAGTCAGCTGGAAACTGTCGGCAAGGTAGGCTGGCGCTGTGCCGTGCACACAGCAGTAAGCCAGCACACATAACCGGAACTGGATGCGCTACATACTGATAATAAGCATTTTTCCAGTAACACGTCGGTGCAGACTAACAGCAGGCAACTGAGACGGGCATGATTGTGAACCGTCGCAAGACCAAAGAGATACTAATCGGTTCAGTTCTCAGAGACCCGTCAGTGTCCGTCACATGAGCGGCGCGCCGGTGGAACGCGTCACGACGTTCAAGTTACTCGGCGTGCACGTCGTCAACGACCTGAAGTAGGCCCAGCATGTCGACGCCATCTCGTCGAAGGCTGCGTCGCGACTCCATTTCCTCAAGCTGCTGAAACGCTCGGGCGCCGGCCTCGATGATCTGCTCTGCTTCTACAAGACAGTTGTACGACCGGTGCTCGAGTATGCGTGTCCGGCGTGGCATTCAAGTCTCACGATAGGACAGTCGAAGGCGCTGGAGGCGATACAGCGAAGGGCGATGATGATAATATTTGCGCACAGCGATTATGAGATGTCACTGATGCTGGCTGATTTAAACACGCTCGAGGAACGGCGTGTTCAGCTCACTGAGCGGTTCTTCCGGCGCAGCGTCCTGCGTGAAGGATCTTGTTTGTACTATCTGCTGCCGGACAAACGCGACTCTTCAGTGACAGACCGACTGCGCCGAGCCAAGACATTTGAACCGTTGCCAGCTAGAACTAATATATTTCGAAATTTTTTCATTCCCTGCTGTTTGGAACATTTTGATTAGGGCAGGTATTTCTTTTTTTCTAGTTCTAGCTGTCAGCGTTTTGAGTGTTTTCACGTCACATCAGATAATCTCTGTAATAACATTTTGTATATAACTGTTTATTACTGTGATCATGACTATGACTGACTTCGCTTTTATACGCTTGGCTATATTTTCTTTATTGCCTTGTATACTGTATATTGTAAGTATTATTGTGTTGTCTTTGTATGTATATATTGTATGTATGTATGTATGTATGTGTGTATGTACAATGTATAATGCCAATCCAGCCACTGGCTGCCATACACAATAAACCGTATTATTATAACGAAGCAGTGGGTGAGTGACACAAAAAGTCGATGTTACAATTCATGAGTAACTGACAGGACTATACTTTCCATCAACGTCACGAATTAGCACGACGTTATTAATTATTGTCAAATACTGCACATCTCTAGAGAGAACTGTTGGTGAACGTGATCGACGTGCGACGCGTATCTACGCAGCCAGCATGTAAACAGCCGTCATCAGCGACACCAGCAGCAGCAGCAGCAGCCGTGGACCGGCGGATGAGGATGAGGATGTGACCATGCGCCTGCTGTGAGAGGATTGGTAGCTAGATGTGACTGTGTTGACCAGTAGGCGTGAAATGACGTCAGCCGGACACTGACCAGTCTGATGCTCAAACTCCTTCACATCGATCTGTTGTAAATTTCTCGAACAAGAAGTCGCACAAAAAGCTTGTACAAAAAACCTTTAATCTAGAAGAATTATATACGACCGGCTGCTACGATAAACTACTTAACTCCGAGACTGAGGTCTAAGTTTGACGAGCGCCACTGAATGGAATTGACTCCTACTAACAATCCGCAAAGCACCGACACAAGCACTTTTAACAGAGTTTTAAAAAATCTTATTTACAGAATTTTGCAACTGTTGCTAAACGTCATATGCTTGCTGCTTTTTATCTTCAAGTGTACGCTGAACCACGATGATGATGAAAATTGATGATGATGAAAATTAATGATGATGATGATGACGATAAGTAACTGATGATCTTGACATGTCATGTGTCATGTCGTTGGCTTGCCCTTAAGCCTCCGATTTGTAACGTAGGCCTATACTTCTTGGACAACTTGTCGTGTACTTGCTACAGACTTTCGGTTGCTGTGTACTTCTCGTATTGCTCGTTTTACAGCATGTCGCGCAACAAATCCGTAAAAAATCGAAGCAAATGGAGTTCGGACTTGACTGACCGACGTCCAGTGTCCACTCCACTCCTAACTGCTACAGCTCGAGTGACCACCACATGCACTGCGTCAGCACCGGCATTACGTCACGAAGTCACGTGACCCCCGCCGCCGCGCTGTGAGTAAGTAAGTAAGTATAGATCACGTACGTGTATAAAGGTGCTAATCGAGTGTCTAACGCATCCGTGGAGACACAAGACGACAGGTTAACTATTACGCTCACACGCGCTGCAAGCTATTGATCCGTACAAGCTAGTAGGCCTATACACGACAGCTGCTGGTCAACCGACAGATGCACTCTATGCGTATTTGGAAACTGTGCGGAGCCGGTGTCGACCATATCTCACTATTTGACAGCATCTCGGAGGCGGATATTAGCCGCCAATGTGATAGACCGACATGAACTGAGTTGGCTGTTTGGGGTACAAATAGTCTCGAGTCTCGACACGTTGTGGTGTCTGTCTGCCGACAGGCAAACCGTCTAGAAATGCAACTAACCACTTAGTAAACTCAATCTACCATTCTCCGGGGGGGTAGGTATATCAAGTGTTGGCCTGTTCGGCTGAGGAGCGTCCGCGAACGTCTCACAGAAATGAATAAAGATGAATGTAATTATAATTATAATCATAATAATAGCGCGCAAAAGCTTAAGTTATGAGTTGAGACAGTCTGTTTGTCCATTGTATAATATATAGAGACTGCCGTAATTTAACGAAATGTCATTAAGATGATGACTTAATCACGTGATTTTAAAGGAGATAGCTTTGAATGACATTAACAAAAACACTTCTACTCGCACAATAATGAGTCCATCTTCTATCTATGTACTGGATGCAGTCGTTTGATACACAAGATACCGATGACCGCGATAGCCTAAGTGTGAGATACGGTGTGCTAGTGGCGTAGTGGAAGGGGTAAGAAAGGCAATTCAACTGCACCCTACATAGCCTGTCGGAAATTTTTTCTTCCACGAGTACAACATATAGGAAAAATTTAGAAGCAAAATAAAAAATAAGAACCTATAATCTTCTCTGTCAACAATATGCCAACTGTCTGTCGCACAATTACAGCTTTTGCCCCTTCTCAACTTTTTAACTTACGACGCAGCTGGATATGCAGTGTACAGACGATACTATCATGCACATCCAGTAAACGTCTGAAAAAGAAGACAGAATGACAGACCTACACCAAGATAGCAGTAATTCACTGGCTGATTACGTCGTGCAAAACCATGCATCGTTTAGATACCAGCGACAGGCACAATTACTCGTCTGCAATCAACCAATCAATCGAAATACATTTGTATAGTATACAGCATGATCATGACCATCTGTCTGTTCTGCACGAGCTCTCATCTCAAAAACAAAAAAAAACGTGGAAAATTGAAATTATCCATAATATTAAAATGTTCAACCCTGAGAAAGAACAATCGACATGCGTGCCAGTTTTCTGTTCAAAAAATCAAAGGTCAAAAGTCAAGGTCACCGAACGTCAAAAATGACGCATCCAGCGTACATGTTTACATTGATTACTTATGGCGGCGATTGACGCGCCGGCCGTCAGGCGCGTCGGGTGGCTCAAGCGCCCACTGCAGCCTATGTCCAACTATTTTAGACCTATTTTAGACCTATTTTGCTCTCGGTGCCTTAATCGCCTAGCAACTCGACGTGTTATTGCATACATGCCTACATCTTTCCTTGCTTAACAACATGTTTGCCATAAGTGGAATTTTGAAGCATACAAGACGAATGACTGTAGTTACACAAAAATATATTACGTGCACGTGCTGTACACTATCTTTGAGAAAATGCGCTTTATTTTCTACTGTCAAATTTATGCACGCGTGTTGTAACCTATTTCGGTAAATTTTATGACTTTTGACTGACTTACACTAAAAAAATTGCAACACATAGTTAGTTAATCTAACACCGTTTATTATGTAACTACACTCACTGTAAGATAAATTACAATTCTGTTCATGTCGATGTATTATAGACCTATGTCAACGCGAAAAAAACGCCACTTAACTGCACGTTAGTAAGCGAAATACATGCAAGTCAAGTCAAAGCATTGAAGGCAAGCAAAACGTCGGTCACTATCTTTACGTATGACTGCCTAGGCCTACGTAGAAGCCGATTACGCTATTTGGTCAATCTAGCCGTCAAGGACTCGTTCTCGCATTCCATCACGCATTCACTATTAAAAGGTACGTTAAACTGGCGTCTGCTATATATAGCAATTTATGTAAAAAAACTGTTCAGTTTATATACAGTGTAAGGGTGACATCGTGGTTGTAGATATAAAACAGCACAAATCACAATTTACAAATTCAAACTTTACCATTA